>Ga0065711_1005852_pt1 | contig 18979 bp, 9 predicted proteins | sample Hoacrofraction12_FD_59098 | JGI IMG/M metagenome (GOLD analysis project Ga0065711, IMG submission 59098) | Hoatzin crop microbial communities from Cojedes, Venezuela - Epithelial fraction 12 v2 (version 2) | ecosystem: Host-associated > Birds > Digestive system > Esophagus > Crop | place... | reverse complement strand
TAGTAGGGGTTGGAAGGGACCTCTGTGGGTCATCTAGTCCAACCCTCCTGCCGAAGCAGGGTCACCTACAGCAGGCTGCACAGGACCTTGTCCAGGAGGGTCTTGAATATCTGCAGAGAATGAGTTGCATGTTCGGGTGGGCTGACCTGCGGGAACAATGAATGTCGCTTTGGGCTTGTACGCACCCTGGCTTCACACAAACATTTCGTGCAGATTTGTAATACGCGATAGCTGCCAAGCATCTTTTACACAGTCACAGTCTAGTGACTGAAGGATCCACTAATTAAGAAGCCCCTAATTAGGCTTTTAAATGATAAACTGTAATAGCTCTAGTGCAGCTGTTGTAAACTATAGAGTAAATTATACCCAGTTGAAAGAGGCTTTAATTACGTATTTATATAACAGACTTTAAGGACTTCGAAAGATAAAAGAATTTTTAGTATCTGCAATTAAAAAAACAAGAGAGTAACAACAGAGCTCTTAAACCAATGAAAGCAAGGAAATTCAAAGTTAATCTGAAAAGCTGCGCTGGTATTTTCTTTTATGCTCATGGCATTCTAATTTTGGGGGGATTGTTTTTGGTCTTTTTTTGTTTTCATAATGGGTGAGATAAAGAAGCATTGTCAGCCAGGAGTTTATGTCCCCTGCTCTCGATTTCCTAGCTTTTATAGGTCCATGTATACCATTAATGATACTTTGGAAAACTTTCTGTGGTTTTATTTTTGCAGAAATCCTAGCAAGAAGACCCTTATCAGCAAGCTTTTCTCCTTGCATGCGGATATACAGAATGGTTAGTAGTACACATGCCTTCATGAAGTCAGCAGCTCAGAAATTGGTTGTATTGGGTCCTTGGAGACCATGTTGAGGCCAAATCTACCCTGCATATTGCTGGTGCAGTTTTGGCGGCTGTGCACCATGTTGGGCTTGCCAAGCAGAGAATAGGTTTGGATGTATTTGGGACGATTCAGCCATTTGGTGATTGTATTCTGGGCTTCTTTTTTACAGGGCTCAGTCCCGCTCCACTGAAATCGAGGAGGGATTAGCCCTTGCCCACATTTGGGACTGGACCAGATGCTGGGTCTGTCTACCCTTTAGACGTCAGCCCTGCCGCTCTGCCCCCAGCTCTGCCTGACAGTGCCTCTCTGGGTAACCTCGCCAGTTCTGTCTCCAAACTGGCATCTGCCCTCAGCCTCCCTTATTTACCCAGCCCTGCTCGCTGCCCTTCCTTGCCACCTCTGATCACAGCTAGCACTGAAGCACTGCAGTGAACAAATGCCTCTTCACAGAGAAAAGGAAAGATGTCTCCGATGTGGCATCCAATGCCTGATGGCTTTGTTCGTCTGTTGCCAGTTTTTTTCGTTGCTTAGATTACTGCTCCTCAGGACAAGGGCCGTGCCTTTTGTGCCTGCGTGCTGCCGCCACGTAGAGGATACGGACGTTGGGCTGTGATGTGCAGAGAGCTCAGCACCTTTGGCTGCTCTTAGGGACCGGCCTTCACAGCTGTAGGACTTAGCAGCCCATGACAGCCGTACGAGGTAGTGCTTTTTGCTTATTCCAGCCACATCCAAGTATTTTTATCTGGAAGTGTCACAGCAAGGGAAATAAGGAATACAGCCCTCATAGTTAATTTTTATGGCTGATTAATTAGCCCAAAGAGTATTAAATTGTGCTAATGTAGTTTGCCTCTCCCATGCTGTCTTTTGACTTCAATGGAACCAAATACATGCTTAAAGTTAACTACATGCCGAAGTGCTGTGGTGAATCGGGGCCTAGGGCATTAATTAGAACTTGGCTCAGATTTACTTTCAAGGCTTTCCCCCCTCTTAATTTTTTTTTTTTTAACTCTTCAGCGCTCAGCGGTTTAATTGGTATGCAGATGTTCCCCTTTATTGCTGGCAGAGGCCTCTGTCACTGTTCTGAAGGTACTCAGACATCAAGGCTGGTACAGTGGGCAGGAAGAAACCCCCCCTGAAGGCTTTCAAGCTTTGTGGGAAATAATGATGTATGAGACAGGGATTTCTTTGGAACTTGAAGGGAACATGACAGACAGAATAATATGGGAGGAAAACATTGTCCTCACAATTGAGACTGATGGTCTCATCTTGTCTCCTTGTTATTGTTACCAACCAAGACTGAGATGAGCTTTCTTATGAAGAACCTCATTTCGTGGCAGGTTCTATATGTTGGACACACTGCGCTCAGTGGTAGCTTTCCATCCAAGGTACAGATATTGACAGGCTTTGAGGAACCCTTTGGGGTGGTGTTTTAGTGTAAAACCTAAAATTCCTTCCAGCATTGAGATGCATTTTGTCAGGAATGACAGTTGCAATTTGATAATCTTCTACCACTTTGCCTGCCTATCTCAAACAGCTAGCTGGAGGGGAGAAACCTGGAGCTGTTGGGCACAGGAGTGTCAGCTCTATGAATCAGCTTTTCTCACACTTTATTAATTTCACTTTCCAGTGGTTAGTGCATGTTTGCAAGAGACAATTGATTTGTACGGATCTGTGTAGGATGGAGCAAAGCTGGAACTAAAGAAGGAGTGCAAGTTGACAGCAATGCAATAGCTCTGATTGACAGATATCAAGGGCGCTATTTAAAGCAACTTTTCCTCTGCTGTTTAGGTTAAAAATGGCCCTCAATTTGTCCACCAGCTGCCACGTTCAAAAAGAAGTGTTTTCATGTATATTCATTTCAAATGGATTAGCTGAAATATCAAGTGCTCATTTTCTATACTTGCATTTTCAAGTTAGATGATTCAAAATGCTGTTGTGCAAGGTACGGGAAGATGGCTGTTCCTTAACTCCTCCGGAGTAAAAGCTGTCTTTCAGGGGACGCTTTGCACATGTGAGATTTGTGTTAGTATTTTTTGGCACCCACAGTTTCATCAGAAATGCATTACAGCTAATGGGAGGCAGAAGGACGTAATATACATGCTGCATGTTGTGGGTGCAAAAATGCAAACAGAAATTACACCCACCACGGAAAGGGCTAGGAAAGTGTACTGTCCTGGAGGTGAGCAGGGCAGGTTAGGAAACATCATCTTCCTTTTACAATTGGCTGTTACTCTTTACATTTCTGGAGAACTGGGATCTTGCTGTTAATCTTACAAAAATAGATGCTGTGGTGAAGCCTCAGGCATGAATAAAATTGGATGTTAATCTTGAAGCAGATTTTTTACAGCTATGCACTCAGAGCCAGTGAATCCAAATGATTTTGGAAACTCTGTGTTTGTTATTATTTAGATCAAAAAGCCGTGGGGAAAGAGGTCAGTGGCCCAGGTACATATTGTTACATTTGGGGCTTCTTACAGTTGAGCAGATAAGTGCAGCAAACATTAAACATCTCTGGCTTGACACAAATAATAGGCAAAGCTAAAAAAGCCTGCTGACAAGAGGAGTGGGTGTTGGTGGGTGACTTGCTGCAGTTTTAGAGTTGTTAAGTGTAGGTTTTTTAGCATTTTCATTATTTAAAAGTGGAGTGGTAGTTTCTTCACTCCCTCTGAAAAGTTACTAATTTACTCTGAAATACAGGGTAACCCACGATGATTTAACAGATTTGTAATGTGCTTTAGAGTGATTTCAAGTAACAGACACCCTCTTTCTCTCCCAGCTTCCCACTGTCTCAGCTCTGCCCTCACTCCTTGCTCTGTGTACACCTTCACCAAAATGCAAAGCAGGGACTGTCCTATGTACACATGGCTTTCACCTGCCTAGCTCCAGTGATGACAGGTTGGGTGGCTTTGACCACTGGTGCTCGTGCAGGTTTGCCTGGTTGCCAGTGTTCAGAAACAGGGGCCAAGTTAGCTGTGTTGGAATGTTGGGAGTGGCATCCTAGAACATGGAGTGGTTCAAAAGTTGCTGCTCTGCAGGTACTGTGCAGGTGGACAGGCCTTCCTTAGAGTAGCCCCAGTGTGCGGAGGCTGCCTTTTGCCTAGGGCGTGGAAAGTGCCTAGCGGAGCATGGCCGAGGACCATCATTAAGGTCCCCAGGATACTCCTCGAGTACAGGCAACATTAAGTAATCTGCGGTCCTCTGTGTCTGATTCAGAGAAGGCAGCTGTGTTCCCAAGGGGCTGTCCAACAAGACAGGCAGCCTGTGGAGATGGGAGGTGGTCAGGGGATTTGCTCCGGTTGTCAGGCTAGCAGGTCTCCGCTATCTCATGCTCCAGCCCATTTGTGCCTACATGTTGCTGTGCTGAATAACCATGCCTGTGGCAGGATGCTTAAGCCAGAGGCTCTTTGCATGAATGACATTTAAATTTGATGGAGCCTTGCTGAGAAGGAGCTGGCCTTGCATTTACTCAGAGAGGTCTCTGTTGGTTTGTGGTAAGGAATTGGGACCTGGGGCTGAAGCCACAACCTCCAGGACCAAACCACAGAATTTACACAACTGCCAAGGCCTGCCCGTTTGCCTTCCCAGCAGAAGGTCTGTGTCACCACACATCTGCTGCTTTGTCTGCTCTTGTCATAGCTGTTTGAGGGAAGAACCTATTTTGTTCAATATAGCAGTGTGGTCTAGCTTAGTTTAATTTTATGAGCTGCTGCTGATTCGTTACTATTCAGTGCATCCATGGGTGTTTTTAGTATCAAAAACCAAGGATAGAAATACTTGAATGGGAAGCTAGACAGAAATGCTCAAGTTGTGGAGGACTCCAGGATTTCTTTTGCTCTTCTTTGTTTCCCTGTTCTAGGAGGCCTGGAGAACACTTATCCATTCATAACAGAAACTATTCAAGATGCACATGTGTGAAAGGTCACTATAACTTTCTATTGCTCTTCTGGTGTGACTGGTATAGATCACGTCTTCTAGCAAATTTAAGGAAGAAAGCTTTTGTTACAAGGAGAGATGGTAAGTTTATGCACCCAACCTCTATTTGGAAGAATATTTTGTTGTGATACCTTTCTTATTCCAGAGGCTTGAGCCAACTGCTTTTGACCTGAGAGCTTACAGTGTGGGTAAGCACAGCCATTTTAGGCTGTATAGATGTCACCCTCAGGGATTCACACACAGAAATCTCCTTGGCTGGACTGGAGAATGGCCAGAGTTTGTTCGCTTTCACTTTCTGTCACTGAGAAAAATGAATGCTATTCTATAGAAGCTATAATTTTTTCCTTTCTTCCCAAGTAGTTGATGACTAAAGAAGGCCTGAACCGAGTATAGATATTCTTATACTTACTTGAAATTAATGTAGCTCATAACTCTTATTTTAGCACCAATCTGGAACACTACTGTGAACAGGTTTACAATGTCTGCCTGTTCCTTACCTTGGCATTCTGGCATTTATGCTCATTCTTGCACTGATACTTGGGAGTTTAATGAAGCCAAATGTCTGAAAGGTGAGTAGGTAAGAAGTAGAACCTTTCATATACAAACCTATTCCTTTTGTGTGCTTCATAATCTTCTTTTAGTTCTTAAACATGGTTTTATTCTTCTGATACTAAGGGTCTTGGCACTGATTTTTGTTCCAGTATGTGTGTCATCAGCAGAGTTATTAGCTGTGTTCCAGTTGCATGGTCCTTTGTTGCTGGATTGAAAAGATCTACTAACTTCAACCGTGTGTTTTTAGACTACAGACTTACAGAAAACCTTTACTGTGTTTATAGAAGAGTGGACTTAATCTGGAAGTCATTGAGAGAAACCAATAAAGCACTTCCTTGATGTGATTTTTGGAGTTACTCTGTGGAACTGAGTTGCATATTTTCAGGTATTGGACATAAGGGCACTTGAAAGCATAAAGAAGGTTAGGCGTAGATGATTATGAAAATGTTACCAGTATTTATAGGTCAGTCGATAATGTCAGTATATTGGAGTGATATGAAATATCTCTTTGATTTCATGGACAGTGCCTTACTGTGTATAGTTTACTGTAATAACGTGATCCATGGTATACATTGATGATAAGTTTAACGTTTTATAAAGTTTGTTAGTAATCCAATTGCCTCGAAATGCCTTATGAAAACTATGCTTATTACAGAACACATACAGTTGCTATCTGCCTAGTATTATCTGTTATAGCAACCTGAGCTAAGAAAACACATTTGGAAAAACATGTGCCAAGCAGAGATGGTGGTGGGTTTTTTTTGTTAGACTTGCTGGAAACATTCATCAACAGTTGGAGATGCGATCTTTCAACTATATTTCTTTCACCCAGATTATATGCAAATTGCAAAATTTTTTCAGGCATAAAGTCATATGCCAGGAGTATGATATTAGCATTTCTTTTAATAAGAATAACTTTGGAATAAGTACCTTGTCTGGTGAATTGCGTTCCTTGTCATTCATCACTGTGTAGCATCTTTGTAGAACTGCAATAACTGGAAGGAAGGAAAATACTGGAAAGTGTTTCTGTAACTGGAGCTGGGTTTGACTGAGTTCCGCCTTTCTGGGAAAAAAATCTTGGTTTTGGTTCTTTATGTGCTGTTGTGTACTGGAATAAAAATATAAAGGTGAGCACTAGATGAGCTGTGAATTCCCTTTGGACCAGACTTTAGGAACCTCTGCTCTGACACACAGTTTGGTGTTACATTTTCTTGGGGGACTTTATTCACAAAATGTCAGAGCATATTCTTCCAATAAGATCTTGCAGAGTTTGATAAATATTTGGATAAATTTCATAGCATCTTATCAAAGTAGACACAATAGTTCTTTCTAGAGGAGCTGAGCTTAAATGAAATGCTCATTTATGTTGGTGGGATAATAATTAAAACTACAGATCGAAATCAGTGGCTTGTTATTCTGTTCCAGGAGTAGGCTGAATCAAAGCCTCTGTCAACAATTAGAGCTGAAATACTGAATTAACATACTGAATAGCAGCACATCAGGAGCATAGTCTTCCACTCAGGACAGTGTTGAGCTGCACCTTGCTCACAGAAGCTCTGGAAATGTGAGACTTGGACAAACACAGCATGTCCTCAGACTGCAGGGATGTTACTGCTCTCTGAGCACTGCACACTGAACTTATTCCTGGCTGATGGAAATCAGTATTAAGGGAGCTTGGTAGTATGGGAGACAGTCACAGCTTCGCTATTAGGAGGGCATGACACTGTCTTGTGGGGCAGGATACGGAGATGGCAGGATATGGCCTCTATTTTCTTTTGATCTGTGAAACTGGTATCATATTAATTAGGTTGTCATCAGGTTGCAAGAGTGAAGCCCCATAAAACCGCATAGGAATGGCTCAATACTGACACTGAAACTTGGTCACTTACATTAAGTGGGCGAGCAGAGATCAGTAGCTGTGAAGACACTGCTTTTCCAGAAACATGAAATATTTAGGTAAAATATCTTGGTAAAATCTGAGCATAAATTTGATGACTGCCTGCTAAAATGGTGTTCTCCTCCTTTTTAAATAGGTTCAATTCTCTTCTTGATGAGACCCCTGCGTCTTCACCTAGATTCTTCCCTGGGCGGCTGTGGTGAACAGATCTGACCACTAGGAATATGGCCCACTGAATTCCTTTTCTTTCTGTGCAGTTGAATGAAAAGCGTGTGTCTTTTGAAGAAAGTGACTGAAAGAAATATTGATGACTGCCAGGGCATCTACAGAAAAGGATAAGAAAATTACTACAACAGGGAAGACAAAGGGGCTTTGTTAGCTCATTCTTGTAGGTTGTATGTATTAATAGTAACAACTAAAGTTTTGTATTTTTTCAGAGAAACACACAAGGCTTTGAATTGTATTGTTTTAATTGCAGTTAACTGAATGAATTAGTGGAAAATCGCACACAGTACTTTGATTGTCTAAATCTCTGTATGTGAGGCTTTGGGAACAGTTTGTTATTATAAAAGAACAGCACTAACAAGAAATCAGCCAGCATATAATTGCTAGGCTGAGGGGCAGTTTGGGGAAAGCTGATATTTATTTATAAATTATTAAATAAAAGCACATAATATGTGGATCATCTCTCACTGCTTTCACACTTTATACATTACTCATCTTCCTAAATTTCATGTTCTCTAGGACATTGCTTCTTATAACCAGTGCAGGCATCAAAACCACCCACATCGAGGAAAATAGATGCCTGTGCATTTGTTACGATGGCAGTTTTGGTTATGGTACTCATCTGAGAACATCCTTCAGTTGAAGGATGTAAGTTGAAGTTGACGAGACTGTAAAAGGTTGTTTTATGTACCTAAAATACACATGAGCACCTGGGACTCAGTTCACGTATGCCAGTGTTTCCTACTGACCTGTAGAGATTTACAGCCAGCTGATATGCTAAATAGAAGGACTTAAGAGCAATTTAGGCGTTTAATTTAGCACGGTTCTCAAAAAACATTGGTTGTACAATTCCCATCAGTTTTGGTAAGAATGAGGTAAGTTCTGATTGTCCCTTATGCTTCTCTCTGCACACTTAGTGCCTTACTCCCTTGGGAAGCACAGCCACTTTGCAGGACACGAAGAAGAGGTGGATTGTGGTTGGACTGGCCAATAAGGCAAAACAGTACTTCATCCTCAGTGTTTTTGGCTACCGAATGCCTGTTCCAGCTCACCACAGTTCTTCAGCATAGATTTGGGGGCTTTTTTCCCAGGAGAGCAGAGGTAACTATTATCTTTGGCCCAGCTCTTCACAGCTGTACATCGTTTCTCCTCATTTCCAGGCAAGAGCAAATAAACTGAGATTGTTAGGCATTAGCGCTTCAAGGGTTTCTAGCAGTGTGCAAAGACCATTCTCCCCTCCACCTTTCCCTTGGCAGCTGAGGAGATGATTTTGGGGGATGCGCACAGCTCAGGTTTCTTGCCTTGCTGCCCTTCTCGAGGGGCAGCAGGAGGTGCTGGTGGATGTAGTGCTCGCAGTCAGGTACACAGGGCAACCAGTAATAGTCTCTATTTCAGAGGACCGAGCTGCATTACACACAAGCAATTCCTCATGTGCCCACCTAACAAGAGGGTGGGTAACATCCTGGCCTCACAAGCGAGATATGTGTCCTATGGACTGAGAGGCCCTTGGTGTTCTGCAGCAGAGGGCCTGGGGGTGGAAAGGTCTGCCATCACCCGAGTAGCTGGCACTGCTGGACACATCTTTGGACTCGCTGTGCTGCTCTATACAAATGGCATTGGTTCTGTGCAAACAAATCACACTATTAAACCACTTAAACAGTGCTTATGCAACTTTAAAATGGTAGAGGCTTGATTTTATGACTTCGTCTGGAGGCTCGTTAAACTTATGGGTCCATGCTGAAGTGATGTGAAGATTATATCGCTGATACCAACTGCCAACCTAGCTGATGTGAGACTGTGTTGCGCAGAAGGTGCTTGAGAGGTGGAACTAGGCAGAGTTTAGCTTCGCACAGCTCTTGCCAAGAGTTGCTTGGTATCCCTGTCACTGTTTTTAAGTCCAAAAATATTTTCCCCCATATAACCTATTTTTCTACAAGAGAACACAGCTGCATTTATGAAAGGTCTTGGCTTTTACAGTAAATCTGGTTCGTATTGTTTCCTCTCTATATGTATGTTGCCTGCATAATTACCAACAGTCATGAAAAACACAGTTTTGTTACATGAGCTTTCAGCAGTAGTTTTCAGTAATTTAGCAAATATTGGAGCTACTTCCAACAAAGGAAAAAATCAAAACAAAGAAGCTTTGAAAATGTTGATATATTGGGGGAAATAAATCTTAATTTTTAACCCCGTTCTACTATTCTCTCTCTGATACTAAGACCCATATAAAGCACTATTGATTTCAACCAGCTCAACAGGAGGTAGCGCAGGGCTTCCACCTCCCTCTGACTACGGGGGGTCTGTGTGTGGGGGTGTGTGTGTAAATCTCAGCCGTGCTCCCATATGGCCTTGGCTGGGTTTTACAGGACAGCCTCTACTCAACGCTACGTGCACTGCAAAAAAAAAAAAGTCACTCACCTTCACTGCCCCTCTTTTTTCAGCAGGACGTGGGAAAGTTGCTGGATTAAATGCTCCTTGATCACAAAACTTATTGTGTTGGAGGGACTCAAACTAGATGGCCTCTCAAGCCCCTGTTAGTTCGGGGTATTTAAAGATGAGAGCACAGTATTGCCAAGGACAGTGTCTTGTTCAGGCCCACAATTATCTTTGTCAAAAGAAAGAATCTTATTTTTGCCTGCTGCAGATAGAGGGTGCATCTCAAAGCAGCCAAAAGTTAAAGATAGATATAGCGTCTGGCTCAGATCGTGATATGGAGAAAGATTCAGGTTAATTAGTATTTATTCTTAGTTTATATTTATTTCTTTTGGATTAAGGTAGCAGGCAGGAGTCAGAGCCCCACGAAGTTGCTTCTCCTGGGAGGAGAGATGAACGAGAGAGACAATCTCTGAGATGAAGACACGTGCAGGGACTGGAATGTCACTGGGGAAGACTGGCCATTGCCCCCAGGCTCCGTCAGCCTGCAGCGAGGGTGGTCCAAGGAGTGGCTCAGCGCTGCAGGGACGATCTGGTGTAGGCATGGACTGAGGCATCCCAGGGGGCCATGGAGAAGGGGAGACATCGCGGGTCCCCCTCCGACCCACTGTCCTCGCACCTCCGTGCCCACACAACACCCGTCTGCTGCCTGTTGCCCATTTTTGGGTGTTTTTGGCCGCAGGGAGTGGTTGCGTGGGGGCGAGCCTGCAGCCGGCCTGCTGCCAGCTCACGAAGAAGGCGACTCGGCAGAGCCCCTCCGAGGCTCTCCGTTGCCCTTTCCCCACACCATTTCCTGCAACACTACACAGGCTCTACCAGCAACACCACCGCAGCTGGAGTGCAGCCATTTCTCTTAAATGGAGCTGTTTTTTTCCCTGAGGTCTCCCCATTGCTCCTGCAGCTGGGAGGGGCCCGCCTGCCAGAGACCTGGCTTGGCACCAGACCTTCACGCTTCTGAAGCTCCCATTTTCCACACATTTTGCCCTCCCGGTCGGCGTTCCGTGGGAGCTGAGGTGTTCCTAGCAGGGTCTCCTGTGTGTTTGGGCAGAGGGCCCCTTTTCCACTGGCTGCGCGGGCTGTTTTATCCCCCCCAGCCCCGTGCAGAGAAGTTAATTTCTATTTTGGGGGGAATTGTCTGGCTTTGCAGATGCCTGGTCCCCAGCAGCTCCACAGTGGGCGGACTCTGGGCCTCCTGCCCCACAGCCATAGGGTGCTGCCTCTCCCGCTCTGTGACGTGATTGGCTGGGTCCTCCTAGCAGGTGGGGCTGTTGGTATAAAAGGGCTGCGGGCGTGGCCTTCCCTTCCCTAGGGCTGAGGAGATGGTGGGTCTTCTGTGGCTGCCGTCAGGGCTCTGAGCACCGTGTGGGCACAGCCGGGCAGCCTTTGTCTCATGAGCGTGGCTGCACAGGCACAGCTGGAGGCCTGGCAGTGTATGTAGGTTTGTGACTCTGCCCTGCCCTCCTTTCTGGAAATGTTTGCTTTAAAGTCTCCACAAAATCTAAGCTCGGTTCTCTTCGTGTGCTTGTGCCCGTCCTCCTTCCCCGTCTGCCCTGTGGAGGAGATGAGGAGGTGCTGGCCCCTCCTGGCCACCTCAAGTGGGCTCCTGTGGTGAGGCTGAGTTTGAGGGCTTCACCAACACTTCTTTTTATAGGGACCTTGCTGAGGAGATACTGGGTTGAATGGAGCTAAAATAGCATAAGCTGTATTTTTGAATGCCAGTCCACTTGCAAAGGGGTGGGAAAGGACTCCCGAACTTGCATATAAGCAAAATAGGTGGTAATTTTGCCTCTGGAGAGACTACTGAGCAGTGAGCTCCAGTCTCGGAACACGGTGCTGGGCCTTGCAGAACTCTGTTCTTGCTAACTCCTCAGCAGACAAGCAGGAGCCTCAGTGGACAAGACTCACTGCTTTTAGCACATGAAAATCCTAAGTTTAAACCAAACCATGTCTAGTAAATGCTAAGACCATCAGTTTCAGGGATTCTTGTGCCATCATCAAGAAACTTCTAGAAAAAGACAAGCAGTAATATGCTTTGTTGCTCACTTAATTATGGAAGTTCTGTTATGTCCTACTGTGCTGGTAATAAAGGCCTGTTACCAAGGCTAAATCCAGATTAGATCAGGTGTTTTCCATGTCATTGTAGTCATGAGCGTCAGCTGTTTCAGCAGTGCAAAAAAATATTTGGGGCAAGCAGCCCAGTTCCTTAAGAATTTGCCCATGCAGAAGTGTAGACCCTCTGTTAATTTGGCCACTGTCAGCGTGGTGTCCTTATACTGCTCTTATGTATGCGAGGGTGTGGACAGGTGGATTTGGAGATTAACCTGGTTTAAAAATGGCTTTGTTTCCCCTTTTCCTGCTCCCTTCCCCTCGTTTTTAATTAAAATACTGAAATATGTGTTCAATAAATGACTATTTACTTCTGGTTTTGGTTTGTCTGCAGAAAGAAGAGAACAGCACTCCTACTTGTTACCTCTGTGGTGGAAATGTGAGAATAACTATGAACCTGCAGTGAACTCCAGGCTGTATGGTAGCAGCTACAGGTAAGATCAGAAGTTAAATTGTTACTGTGAAAAGCATAAAACTTGGAAGAAGCTTGCTCTTGCTCCTTGTGTTGACTACTTGAAAGTAAATTCAGTTTTATGCTGTGTTCAGATACGGTCTGTTCCACAGAATAAGCGTTCTACATGTTCACTGGACAGAACTGACTTTGTGTTTTGGAGATATGATGAGGCTGGATGGGCAGGTCTGGTAGCTGGGGTTAGGTGGATCTGCCACCCTGGAAAGAATTGGAGTTGGATTACAGTTGTGAGATGCTAGCATTGAAAGCAAGTTTTTAGTGAGTCTTCCCTTTCCTTTTCTCTTGGGCAGGTGGGATTTGAAGTCTAGGACCTCAAGCGTAGGAGCTTGGGTTACTAATTCCTGCTCTTTGCTGCTCTAAAGTGATGGTGGTCCTCCTCAAGCCTTTGTACTGAGTCTGAAAGTTCTGAGTGAGCACAAATCTGTTCCAGGGCTGAACACAAATATAGTTGTCTGTATTAATGTTCAAATTTTTATAGGTGGTTTTCAGAGCGAGCCTTTCTTTTCATATGAAATGTATGCTTATATGTTTCTCTGAGTTGTTGTGTTAGGCTTTCTACAGATTCAGGAAGACTATATTGAATGTTGGTAAGTACACACTAAAGAGGATGTGGTTGAGTTCACATTTTGAAATAGCTTTTCCACCACAAGGATTAGTATCTACTGCTTTCCTTTTAACTGATGGCTTTGATTCTGTAGTATAAATTTTGTGGTGGTGTCTGTGGAACATATTTGTAAATATATTTGCTGTAATATATTTGCCAAAGTTATATATTGGATAATTCCTCTGTTTCCAGCATGTCTGAAATGACCACATACAGAATGTAATTAAAAATGAATATACTATGGTAATTGCATGTTTCTATCAGCTTTTTAATACCTTATCAGGAAATACTTTTCCCTGTTTTATTATACCTTCTATTTAAATTAATGTCATTGACATGAGGAAAAGAAGCATATGTACTGAAGGGGACTGGCTAAAACTATTCATTTTTGTTAGAATATTGTGAAGCGTTTTCATACCAGAGGCCATTACAAAACCAAAAAAAAATCCAATAGCATGGGAAGCCCATGGTTTTCAAGTACTTGTTGTGTGCAGAAGGGAAAGGTTGTGGAAAACAAATGTGGGGAAAAAGAAAGTTGACTTTTTTGCATGGTTTATTGACTGGTTGACAAGTCAGACCATATATATTTCTCTAACTTCCCACGGCTGGCCAGGATCAAGTAAAAGATGTCTTGGAAAGGAAAAGAGATGTCTTGGATTCCCAAACATGATGAGTTTTCACTTGGTGATTATCATATACTCGGCTCTGGAGAGTGTTAAGTCCTTGGTTTAGTTTCCTGTAGAGAGAAATGGAACACAACTGAAGCAGAGATTTACACTATGGGATTGCTGGCATGCTTCAGAAAGTCCGTCAGCTTTCAGCAATGCTCTGTGCAAACACAGCCCAAGTGCCAAAGTACATGTATTTCTTGAGGTAACACTTAACAATGTTATGTTAATTTCTGAACTTGTGTAATTACTATGAAAGTAAAAAGTACTTGGAAAGAACATCTTTTTCTGAAAGGTTTTCTGTTGCTGGTTGTGGTTGAATCTGCCTTACTGTCCAGACAGATTTTTATCATGCATTCTACATAAGGAGAGCACTCCCTAATAATAAAAAATTACTAGGATGCAGGGGGATATGATACTGTTCCAGTGCTCATGTTGCCAGCTACCCACCAGACAGTTTCTCCAAAGTGGATGGCTTTGCCCAAGAGTGAGAAATTTATTTGTGGACAAATCTGGCATATTCTTGGTATGGAGGGGTATGTTCGAAATGACTTCTTCTTGGAAGACCTCTCAAGCAATATGTGCCTGAGTATCCATGGCTGTCCTTTTCCTCTTCCTTTAGTTTGAGCTTTCTTCCATCTTGGTAGGAGGTCTCCTTTTTAGGTGTATTTCTTAACGCTTAGGAACTGAATGTAACTTTTATCTGTTTGTGGGTTCTGTGGCATTCATAAGATGACCCTTTTCCACTGCCCTGAATGCTTTCCCGTTCTGCATGAATGATGCACACGGTTTCGGCTGTATATATTTTCACCAGAAACAAGTTTTATTTCATGAAAGTGGCTGATTGTAGAGAAAATTTGCAGATCAATGCAACTTAGGCAGATGCATGACAGAACAGTAAAATAAGTATGTGCATTGAAATGTATCACTTACTTTCTGTAACATATGCTGAAATTCAGGCTGTCAACATTGATGCCATGTTTTCTTGTTAGCCCTTCAGATTCCAAGTGTGTTTGGTAAACTGCTGAGCTGAGTGCATTTAGGAGAGTGGACGTAGTGCTGGTGTCATTTCAACCTGAGATAGAATGAAAATCACTTTTGGACCAGCATGGTCAGCGTTTCTAGGAGTGGCAGATGCTGTGTAGTCTGGGTAATACTCTATGGATCTTCAGATAGGTGAGGCTCCCATAGTGTGTGGGTTACTGCTACGAGCAGAAGTCCCCTTCAGTGCTTTGGGGCCTGCTCTGTTTGGAAGGAGATAGGAGAGAGGAGATGGAGCACCAGCCCTTCACATCCAGGCTTTCCTCTCTTCAGGGAACCAGTGGAGCAGCCCATTGCACTCTGGCTTTGCCAGTGCATCATCCTAGAGAAGAAGGTGGGAATTTCATTTGAAACACACCGCTTTCTCTTTTCAGAGAACACTCTCCAAGCCTCCTGGACCATATTCTTCTGCCCTCACTGAGGAACTGCAGAAATACCCAACCATGCAATCTCTCTTTCCCTCTCCATATTCTTGGGAGAATGATGGGCAAGCAATTGTGGTAAAGCTCCTCGTGTGCTTAGGTGATCAGGCTTTATCTGTCCAGACATCTCTGTGAGATCAGAGAGCCAAATGCAGACTCCAGCACTCCTTGGGCTCCTGTGTTTCTCCCTACAGACATTTCAGCCTGTTAAACTCATCCCTGGAAGAGCCCTGCTTTGTCCGCTTGGAGGTTGTAATGCGCAGAATGGAAAACTTACATTATTTGTTAGAGTAGTTGTTCCGTACACTTTCGATAGACCTGTGAATCCCCCTCTCCAAGCCAACTCACTTCTCCCAGTTCTTCTCTGTCTCTCCCAGTACAGAACCATTTGCTTCAGTAGATCCTTGACTGCATTGTCTGTTGTGCAGCCCCTGTTACAATACATCCAAACTGTTCAAGATCTTCCATTAATTTTCTTTATGCTATTCACAGTGGTTAGTGAAGTGATACTTACAGAGAAAACATTAAAGCCACCAAACAGCAACTGAAGCTATAGAACACAGTGATGGAGTGTTGCCACTGCTGTCCTGGGTCCCCAGATGGGATGTCCTAAAAGCTGGAGCTGCTTTTCCATCTTCCCTTAACTCTCTGAACCAGAATGGAGAGGAAGCAAGAAGAGAAAGACATTTCCGCAGTGATTGCAACACTGTGATATGCAGATTCCCTCTCCCTGCCCTGTGACAAGCATGGTGTAGGCCACAAAGTGCTGCAATCCTTATCGGGGCTTTTTGGGCCTTTTCTTTTTTAAATAATTCCATCTTTGCTGTCACGTGTTCCTCCCTCGCTGAAGGAGGGACTGACTAAACAGCAATGGTTCAGTGGCAGATACTACTGTGAAAATGGTTTAATGGTGATCTAACTGGGAATAAAATCCTGTTAAAGGTTCAGGCAGACATTTTCTAACCTCTGTGATGCAGACGCTGTTGGCTGGTGCATGAAACCAGCCCACGCAATCCTGAAAAAATGAACCATGTTGCTTGCAAATGGCTGCTCCTCTTCCAAGGTGATACCTGCGGGCCTTATAGCTGTGTCCTGTGCTAGTACTCACTGGAGTATTAGAAACAATAATGGCATTGGCTGTTTGATATATCTAGTAACATTTTCTAACAGGAGAATAACATGCCAGGGTTGGTGGTAGTTACCCATTTCACTCATCCAAATGCAGTTAGCATGCGATCAAAGTTGTTTTCTCCTCAGTCTGAAATCACATTGAAGTTGGTCAAGTAAAAGCCTTTACTGTTTTGAAATAAATATTTATCAACATCTCCTACTGTGGTTTATTTTTTAGTCTGCTGATGTGTTTGACTAGTATCTCATATGACCATGACATTTGTAAACAGAGCAGGGAGGGTGTGTCACTGCCCTTTAGGTTGGTATTTTCCTGGTAATTGTTATCACATCATGATACTCACATGTCAGACCCTAAACTCTAATTGTAACACTGCAGACAAGAGAGCTGTAACTTGAGCTCGTGTGGTTACCACCTTTTCCAGTTGCTTTTAGTTCGGTTTGCAGAGGAATGATTCAGGTTCATAAATGTAGAAGACTAGCGCCGTTTGAGGTGCCCACACATTGGTGCCTGAGCTCCAGCTATTGCTGCAGAGGAGCGGTGGCCTCCCAAGTGTTCTGTGCCACAGTCTCAGCCCCACACAGACATTGCAGATGCCTACTGGTGGCTAAATTGGGTTGGACAAACTGTTCAGGCAACTGACCCTCACCCTAGGTTTCTGCCAGCTGTTTTTCACAGCTGTCACTAGGGAGATACCTTCAGCACGCAGTCGTCTGCTGACACCTTGGGAGGAGATCCTCGTGCCTCCCACTGAGCAGGCACAGGCTCAATCCTTTTAGCTACTCCCTAACTACTGCATCACTCCTTGTAAGCTTGGCGATTTGGGCACCATTCAAGGAGAGATGTACATATTTTTTCCCCTGATACTATCTGGGAAGGTTTCCTCACATGTATGAGAAAATACAGTGGTCGTGCCAGCAGAAGAAAGGGAAAAACCAGAAGATTTTAAAACTACCATTCTTCAAGGTGTAATGAATTATGTAATTGAAATTTATATATATATAAAAGTCAACTATATCCATTGGTTTGAGGCTCTTAGAGCTATCATGCAGAAGATCAGTGAGTAGTTCAGAGGTGCGTGGGCTGCAGCATGGCTAGCAGCAGTGGGCTGTGGGAGGTTGCTGCAAGACCGAAGAAAGCCACTTGGCCTCTTATGTCTCTCCTTGTTTCTGATGATGAACTCTAGAGAGAGAAAGTGTCTCTCACATTTGTTGTGGTACTTTCTCAGTACTGGTTTTCTGCATAGTAATTTCTGCATCTTCCACAAGAGTGGAATGAGCTTTGAGATTGTAGGGATGTGTCCTTCCCTGAGACGAGGTCTGGAAGTTAGCTGGCAGATTTGACGCCCCAGACAAGAGGCTGAGGCCACCAGCGGGGACAACATTCGTGTGGTCAAGGCACAGCATTGGACATAGTGTGAAATTCTGGGAGGTCTGTCTGAAGGACACAGTGTGATGATGCAGTGTGGGCAGCTTTTGGGTGCTTCTTGCCAGCTGTGCCCGCTGAGGAGAGGAGTGAGGGCTGCCTCAGTGGGGCATGTCCTATGTATGGGACCACTGCCTCCCACTAGTGCCACTGCTTATGGGTGCTGTTGTTGGCCTGTCCTTCCAGGCTGCAGAGGGGCATAAAATTGACAGCCTGCTCCCATGTATGGCCAGGCTGCCCAGGAGATAAGTTTAATTGAACATGGATTGTGTTTTCAAAATAAATGAAGGGATCTGTCCCAACTCATCACTATTTCCATCCCAGCACAGATTGCTGCACACCTTCTCAGCTTGTGTGAGCACTCATGGGGGTCACCCAGGCTGCGCTGTGTCAGAGTGAGTGCTTTCTGTGCTTTTCCTAGCCTGGCTGATTCTCACAAAAGCCTGGCCGATTCTCACAAAAGCCTGGCCAACCACTGCTGCAGGGAGATTGAAATTCCTAAATCCCTTTGGCTTCTTCCAAAAATCATAAGGTGTAGAAGTAGAAAACCTGACAGATGGAACTACTAGTTATGCAGTTAAGAATGAACAAAAAAAAACAAAGAAGTGTAGAAAATAGAGTCAATCAGCTTGTTGCCTAGGAGAGGAGGATCTATGGGATGCCAGAGTTCCTGCTGCCTTAAGGAAATGCTGTAATGACAGGCCAGCAGAGCAAGAGAGAGCCGGAGGGCCTCGTCACTGTGTCACGCTGATGGCATGGTTCAGACCTCAGCTGGGGTGAGTGGGTGGTGTCTATTGCCTTTGCTTGTCAAACTCCCGGTCACCAAATAACGAGGTGATTGTTAAAACCCTTCAAAATATTTTACAGGGCATGCATTTGCTCATGTTCACTGTGTTTTTGTAAAGCAGCGGTGCTCAGGCAGTGCCTGTTGGCTCGGGAAGGAGAGCCTCCCAGCCCCTGTGAAATCAGGGAGCTGCGTGGAGGCGCCTGCACTGGCAGGGAGGTCAGTGCTCACGGAGCAGCCCGGTTTCACTTTGTTCATAGGGCATCCCAACTGACCCTCCTGCAGTCCCAGCCAAGCTGAGAGCAGAGTATGGCAGGAGGAGAGCCCTGCTCCTCTCCCCACCACTGGAACGGGTTGCCCAGAGAGGTAGTGGAGGCCCCATCCCTGGAAACATTCAAGACCAGGTTGGACAGGGCTCTGAGCAACCTGATCTAGTTAGTGGTGTCCCTGCT
>Ga0065711_1006351_pt1 | contig 18980 bp, 18 predicted proteins | sample Hoacrofraction12_FD_59098 | JGI IMG/M metagenome (GOLD analysis project Ga0065711, IMG submission 59098) | Hoatzin crop microbial communities from Cojedes, Venezuela - Epithelial fraction 12 v2 (version 2) | ecosystem: Host-associated > Birds > Digestive system > Esophagus > Crop | place... | reverse complement strand
ATTATTCTAATAGTGATTCTAAGGATGAACATTATTTAGCAGCCGCTGCTTTATATGCAGCAACTGATGATGAAAGCTACTTAAAGACTAGTAAGGATCTAGCCGAAAAAATTGAATTAACATCTTTTTTAGCTGAAAACTGTGGTGGCTATGGTACTTACATCTTATTGAAATATGGGTTAAAGCAGGAAGACGAATTTGCCAAGACATTAAAAGATGCAATGAAAAATAATGCGAATTATATTTTGAGTAATATCGCTAATTGTGGGGTTAGAGTAGATGACACTAGCGGTTACTTATGGAACTCAAATCCTATCTTTGGCTCTAAAGCAGTAGCCTTATGTTTAACTAATGATCTATTTTCTGATGAACTACTAGTTTCTGGAGCCTATGATATTCTTTCTTATTACTATGGCAAAAACTGTTTAAATCGTAGTTTTGTTGCTGGGGCTGGTAGAGTAACTGTTAATTATCCTCATGTTCGTATTTCAATTTTAAGAGGCACTTCTTTCCCGGGAGCTTTAGTGTCAGGAAGTAACCACAATAGAGAAGATGAGGTATTGAAAGCTAATTTTAGTGATGAGAGCCCTTATGCAAGAGTATATGCTGATAATTATTATTCCTATTCATCAAATGAAATAAGTGTAAATGCTAATAGTGTTTTAGTTTTCTTATTGGCTTTTGCTAAGGATCAAAATAAATAAAAGTAATTGAATATTGTTAAGGATTTTGCTAATATTTTTAAGCGAATAGAAATATTCCTTGTCCGTAAGGACCGTTTAGACCAGAAGGAGGTAAAAAAATGAAACAGTACGAGACAATGTACATTGTTAGAGCTGACCTTGAAGATGATAAGCGTGCTGAATTGATTAATCAATTACACACTATCATTACTAACCATGGTGGCACTATTGACAATGTTGATGAGTGGGGTGTACGTGACTTTGCTTATCCAATCGATTTTATGAATCGTGGCTATTATGTTGTTGTTACTTACACTGTTGATGTTGATGGACTTAACGAATTACAACGTGTTATGGGCATCGACAACAATGTTGTTCGTTCTATGACTATTAATTGTGACGAAAAGAAGGGCAAATAATGATTAACTTAAATCAAGTTTGTTTAGTCGGTAGACTAACTAAAGATGTTGAAGTTAAGAAAACAGGTTCTAATCTTTCGGTTGCTAGTTTTACAGTTGCTGTAAGTAGAAGATTTTCTAAGGATGATCAAGCCGATTTCATTAATTGTGTTGCTTGGAGACAATCTGCTGATTTCTTAGGCCAATATGCTAAAAAGGGCGATATTATTTCAGTAGAAGGCAGAATTCAAACACGTAATTATGATGGTGCTGATGGTAAAAAAGTTTATGTTACTGAGGTCCAAGCTGATAATGTTCAATTGATCTCTAAAGGAAATGTTGCTTCTAGCTCTAGTACTTATTCTTCAAGCTCTAGTAGTGACTATGAACAACCAGCTTATACAACAAACGATACTAGTGACAACGATTTAGACGATTTACCTTCACTAGATATCTCTAGTGATGACTTACCATTTTATTGATAGAAAGGATTAATTATGGCTTATCGTAAAAGAAGAGTGGGATATCGCAAGGTTTGCTATTTCACTAAAAACAATATTAAGTATATTGACTACAAGGATGTTGAATTATTAAAGCGTTTTATCTCTCCTAATGGAAAGATAACTCCTAGAAGAGTAACTGGTACCAGTGCAAAGTATCAAAGAATGCTTTCAACCGCTATCAAGCGTGCTCGTCAAATGGCTTTATTACCATATGTAGCAGACTAAACCCATAACAATATGGGTTTTTTAATACCTCACATTAAAAAATGCGTATTCACTTAGTATACTTTTTAGCGTAAAATGACTATGCAAGCAGGGGGAGGAAATATGGGAGCATATGAAGTTTTAGTTGAAAAAGAAGATGCACGCAAGGGTTCACCTTTGTGCTCTTTTAATGGTTACTTGGAGGACTATTTAAATACCATTGACCAAGATAATCCTGACTATGAATTATTAAGTAAACTTTTAGAAAAAGATAGTGATTTAAGAATTATGGTTGATTTACAGATGGGTATTTCTAAAGAATCAATCTCTAATAAAATTATTCGTTATAAAGACATCTATAAATTAGATAATCGTGCAGTAGTTATTCCTTATATTCTTTACAATAAGAAAAATACTGCTGAGAAGGCTTTACTTTTAAGTAATGATGATTATATCTATGCTAAGGGTATGTATTATTCTTTAACAGAACCAGGAAGCGAACTACAAAATAGTAAGAATGATATCGTCGCTATTGAAAAGAAGGATGTTGATAAGGTTATTAGTGTCTATGAAAAAATATTTACTGAATCAGCTGGCAAGATTCAAAGAGATATTGACCGTCAACATTTCGATAATTACGATAGCGCATATGAGGCTTGTTTAAAGCTTTCTGAAGATATCAAAGAAGAAGTAAAAGCTAATACTAATGAAGAAGAAAAGGCCGAACTAATTAGAAGTGCTACTAGTAGATGGTTCTTAATTAAAAAGTTTGCTTATGTTCAGTTCATGATTGATAAATCGATCTTAACTGAACGCTTCCAAGGCGATGTTCATGCCCAACGTAATCAAGCAAAAAAGAATGCTGATAGTATTCGCTTCATCTCTATTTCTGATATGTGGCGTAATAATTACGGTGAAGAAAATAAAGACGAAATTGTTTAAGTTTCGTCTTTTTTATTACCTTAATTGATTTATCGTGTAAAATAGTTATGTATGAGAAGAAATAGTTCAATAAGTTTTTGGTTTATCTTTTTATTCCTGATGTTTGCTCCAGAATTAATCTGGGCTGTTGTACCTTTAGCGATCTTGTTTGGTTTATATTATTTTTCTTATCGCATGATCAAACAAGTTAAAACTAATAGTAAAAATAAGAAAAAGGTAGATTCCTCTTCTTACTCTACTAATCTTTCAAATAGTGAAAAGAATAAGATTGATAAGAAATTAAAGAGTTATTTCCAGGATCATTTATATCTACCTGTCTATGACAATATTTCTTTAGTCACTAAGGCTGGTACTTACTCTTCAATTGAAGAGTTATACTTAACGATTGCTGATGAGAAAATTGTTTCTTTATCAGAATTTGCTAGTGCATATCCTTCCCTTTACAACAAGATCTGTGATTTATTATTAGCTTTTGCTAAACAGAAGGATGAGGTTATTGGTGCTGAAGTAAAAACTGAAGATATTAAAACTGGTTCTAAACTTTCTGATGCGCAAAAGTATATTGATGTTATTAGTAAGCTTAATAAAGAAATACCAAACGAAGAAATTACTAATGGTTTAGATCAAACTTGTGCTCTTTTAAAACAGATTGATTTAACTGAAAACACTAATAAGGAAAGTAAATTAACTAAACTTTATGATTATTATTTACCTATTTTAACTGGTGTTTTAGAAAACTATACCCAACTACAAAAAACTGATCCAGACTCTAGTGAGTTTAAAGAAGCCGAAACTAAATTAATTAAAACAATCATCTTAATTAATGAAGCTTTAAAGACAATCAACGAACAATTACATGAAGCAGATTATATGAATCTTTCGGCCGATATGGCTACCTTACAATCTTTATTAAAGAAAGATGGCTATGTCGATAGTAATCCTTTTGGAGGTAGTGAAGATGGCGACTAATAGAAGTATTGATGAAATATTTGCTGATTTAGAATCTTCAATGAATGATTCTGAAAGTATTGATGATGTTTTAAAGCGCGTAAGTCAAAGAGGTGAAGCATTTAATATCAATATTACTGGTTATACTAACACTAAGGTTGTTCATCGTCCTACTAGACCCGATATAAATAGCTTAGGTGAGTTTGTATCACGTTATGATACTTTCAAAAAGATTATTGAAAAGGTAAATTATGGCGTTGGTAATGCAACTGAATATGTTAATGGACACGCCGATGCTTTAAAGAAATATTATGCTCAAGGGCAATCTGATAGTAATGATTTAACTTTAGTAGAAAGCAGAGTCAGTGAAGAAATCCATCACTATGAACAAGTTGATAAAACTAATGTTTATGTCAAGGGCTATTATGATGGTTTGATTTATGTTTATCGTGCTTTAAAAGATTCTAAGGATTTAGCCTTAAAACAAATCTATCAAAAACTAAAGAAGGGGCTAGGAGATGACTAAGGAAGAAAGAGAAAAACTATTAGCTGAGGTCTTAAATCAAAAGCGTCCTTATAACAATGTTTATGAAGATTCTCTTTCGATGTTAGAGAAGACTGAAGAAGAATTAAATAAGATCATTGCTCAAAACAATGAAAGTATAAATGAATTAGTAGGATTAAAAGCTAGTGATAATGATCTAGCTTCTTTACAAAGTCAGATCGAACAAGACTTCAACGTTAAAATCGATACTCCCGAAACAGTTGTAGTAGGTAAGGCTTCTAAGGCTGTATTTGATCAGATTGAAGAAGAATTAAAAGAAATTATTATTGGTCAAGATGAAGCTGTTGAAGAATTAGTAATCGCTTTTAGAAGACCTTATGTAACTGGAAGTGATCCTGAAAAAATCCGTAATTCTATTATTATTACTGGTAATAATGGTAGTGGTCGTCATCAGATGGTTACTGCAATGGCTAGTGAATTAAAACAGCACGGTTTAGCGGTAAGTGAAGAAGTTATTACTATTGATATGTCACGTTATCAAACTTCTTCTCAAGAAGCTTTATTTTTACAAGACTTATATGTAAGTTTGCAAGGCAAAAACCCAATTATTTTAATTGAGAACTTTGAAACTGCTTCTGCTGTATATAATAGAATGCTGGCAGAACTTGTGTTAGATGGTCAATGTGTTTTAAATAAGCGTTATATGTTTGTTAATAACACCTTACAAGAAGCTAATTCAAAATTGAGTAAACAGGTTATTGATCATTTAGATGGCAATAATAAGATCTTGGTCTTTGTAGCTGAAGGTAAGGCTTCTAAATTATTAGATTATTTTGGTAAATCATTCTTAGAAAAGATTGATGATAAGATTACTACCAAACAATTAAATGAAGAAGCTTTAGAAAGAATCACAACTAAATTATTAGCTGATTTAAAACTAAAGTGTTTAACTCAACTTGAAACAAATATCACGATTGATAACTCAATGCATGATTATTTATTGTCTTGTTATGAGCCGGGAGATGGAGTAGATTCTTTAACTCCTGTTGTTGATAAGATTTATAACGAATTAGTTGAATTAGCTTTAAGACAAGATGACTTAAGTGATTTAACACTTACTTATAACGATGAACAAGTTGTAGCTGTTCAAGAAGGAGAAAGCTACAATTTGGATTTAATTGATAGTGTTGATGCTGAAAAGGAAGATATTCAAAAGGAATTAGATGAAATAGTTGGTTTAACTAAGGTTAAAGAATATTTGTTAAGCTTAGAGAATCACGTTAAGGTTAATGAAATCAGAAAGAAGAAGGGTTTAAAAACTACTGAAGTAAGTAAGCATATGATCTTTACTGGTAACCCTGGTACTGGCAAGACAACGATTGCTCGTTTAGTTTCTAGAATGATGAAAGCTGCCGGCATTCTTAAACAAGGTCAATTAGTAGAAGTTACTAGAGCTGATTTAGTAGGTAAGTATGTTGGCCATACTGCACCTTTAACTATGTCAGTTATCGAATCGGCTTTAGGTGGTGTTTTATTTATTGATGAAGCTTATTCTTTATATCGTGGTAAAGATGACTCTTTTGGTTTAGAAGCGATTGATACCTTAGTTAAAGCGATGGAAGATCATCGTGATGATTTGATTGTAATCTTAGCAGGATATGAAAAAGAGATGGAAGAATTCTTAACTGCTAATACTGGTTTAAAATCAAGATTTGCGAATATTATTCATTTCGCAGATTATACTGGTGAAGAGTTGATGCTGATTGCTAAATCGATTGCTAAGAGTAAAGATTATCGAATAGATGATGAAGCATTAAAACCACTGCAAAACTATTTTACTTTAATGCAAGCTAGAGAAGACGTTACCAGTGGTAATGGCCGTTTAGCTCGTAATTTGGTTGAAGATGCTATTCTGCAACAATCTCGTAGATGTCTAGAAGATGAAAATGCTGAAATTGATTTATTAAAGTTAGAAGATTTTGATTTAGATAATACAAGCGAAACTAAGGCGAGTAGTTAATGAGAGATACAATTTGTGCTTTAGCTACACCTTTACAAAAAGGAGCTATCGCTATTGTTAGGATTAGTGGCGAAGATGCTTTTAATGTAGCTGAAAAATTAACTCATATTCCTCAAGAAAAAATGGAAGCTAATACTATTAAGTATGCTCATTTGTACAAAGATGGGGAACAGGTAGATGAAATCTTAATTTCTTTTTTTAAAGCACCTAAATCTTATACTGGGGAAGATGTAGTTGAAATTAATTGTCATGGTGGTATTTATTTAAGTAGACAAGCTTTAAGCTTATGTTTAGAAAATGGTTGTCGAATTGCTGAAGCTGGTGAATTTACTCGTCGTGCTTATTTAAATGGCAGAATTGATTTAAGTGAAGCTGAAGCGGTTGAGGGAATGGTAGATTCATATAATAAACTTCAAGCCAAAAGTTCTTTAAGAGCCTTAAATGGTTCTTTATCAAGACTATTGGAGCCTTTATTAACAGAGATGAGTGAATGTTTATCTAAAATAGAGCTCAATATTGATTATCCAGAGTACCAGGATGAGGAACAAATGGATTATCAAAAGATAGCTGAATATGTAAATAAGTGGTTAGAAAAAATAGATAAGTTATTAAATCAAGCTCAACGTTTTGCCAGGGTTAAAGATGGTTTAGCTACTGCTATAGTTGGTAAGCCCAATGTTGGTAAAAGTTCTTTATTAAATGCTTTATTAGATGAAGATAGAGCCATTGTAACCGATATTGCAGGAACCACTAGAGATTTAATAGAAGAGCAGGTTCATCTTAAAAATATTTCTTTACGCTTAATTGATACGGCTGGTATTAGGGAAAGTGAAGATAAGGTAGAAAAGATAGGTATTGAACGCTCTATCAAGGCGATAGAAGACGCTGATTTAATTCTTTTGGTTATTGATGCATCACATGAAATGGACGAAGAAGATAAACAGCTATTAAGTTTAACTGAAAATAAAAATCGTTTACTTGTCTTTAATAAGTGTGATGTTGATGATTTATATCTAGACCAAGGAATTCATATTAGTGCCAAAGAAAAGGATGTCAGTAATCTAATTAACTATTTAGAAGAAAACTATGAAGCCGATGCCTCTTTAGCTGATAGTGATGTTTTGGTAAATGAAAGACAGATTTCTTTATTAAAAAAGGCTCAAACATATTTAAAAGATTTCATTAATAAAAAAGATTTACCTTTAGATATTTTAGCAGCAGATATCCTAGCTGCTTATGAAGAGATTTGCGCTATTTTAGGCAAAGAATACCGCGAAGAAATGATTGATTATTTATTTAAACATTTCTGTGTTGGCAAATGATTTATGATGCCCATATTCATCTTGCAGAAACTGATTTAAATATCTCTGATATTACTTTTTTAAGTGTTTGTGATAGTAAACAAGCTTATTTAAAATTAAAAGAAAAAAAGTGTGATATTGCAATTGGTATTCATCCTTTAAATTTAAATTCTTTAAGCTTTAAAGAATTAGAAGAGATAGTAAAAAATAAAGATATTAAAGCAATCGGTGAGGTAGGTTTAGATTATCGTTATCCTAATAAAGACGAACAAGCTTCTATCTTTTTAAAACAAATCCTTTTAGCTAATAAATATCATAAGCCCTTAATAGTACACAGCATTAAGGCAAGTAATGATACTTACACTTTTTTAAAACAAGCCCAAGTAAATATCTTATTGCATAACTTTGAACAAAGCTTAGAGATGATAAAAACATATGATAAGAATTTAGATGGTAAGGCTTATTATAGCTTTGGTTTTAATTTATTAAAGGAAGGACACATTAAAAGTAAACAAGCTTTAAAAGCAGTTAAACAAGACAGACTTTTATTAGAGAGTGATTATCCCTATAATGGTGATATTTCTTTATTAAAAGAGCTTTATCAATATGTTGCTGATACATTAAACTTAGAGATAGATGAATTAAGTTCATTGATAAAAGAAAACTATATTAATTTTTTGAAAGGTGAATAGAAATGAAATATCCTGTATTTATTAAAAAAGGTTCAACAATCGGTATCTGTGCTCCTTCTGCTGGAGTAGGTAATAAGTTAGAACATTTTCAAACATCTTTAGATAATTTAAAAAGCTATGGCTTTAAGATTGTTGAAACAGCTAGTGTTAGAAGCAAAAACATTAGATCTGCTAGTGGTAAAAAAAGAGCACAAGAATTTATGCAGCTTTATAAAGATAATAAGGTTGATTTTGTCTTATGTGCTGCTGGTGGTGATTTTTTAATGGAATGTCTGCCATATATTGATTTTGAAGTAGTAAGTAAAAACCCTAAATGGTTTATGGGGATGAGTGATCCTTCAACTTTATTATTTATCTTGCCTACTGTTTATGATATTGCAAGTTTATATGCCTGCAACGCTGGATCTTTTGATTATGATAAACGTGTTAAGAAAGCTATTGATAATTGTTTGAGTTATATGCAAGGAAATCTAGTTAAACAAAATAGCTTTAAACAGTATTTAATTGGTTTTGGTGAAGATTTAGCTGCTGATAAGGTTTATTGGCAAACGGTAAATGGCGAAGTTGATATCCAAGGTAGATTAATTGGTGGTTGCATCGATGCTTTAAGAGATATTATTGGGACTAAATATGATTGCGTTAAACAATTTAATTTGCGTTACCAAGAGGATGGTATTATTTGGTTTATTGATAACTTTGCCTTGTCGGCCGAAGACTTTTATCATACCCTTTGGCAGATGAATGAAAATGAGTGGTTTTCTAATGTTAAGGGTATTATTTTGGGTAGACATTGTTTCCCGTCTTCTAATACTGGTATGAGTTATATTCAAGCTATTAAAAAAATATTCGGCAAGAATATTCCTTTAGTTAGTGAAGCTGATATTGGTCACGTTTCACCAAGCATGACTTTTATCAATGGTGGTTATATTCATCTAAAAGCTAAAGATGGCAAGGGTTCTGTTAGCTTCGAGCTTCGTTAATTAGTAAATAATTCACTTCTTTTTTGATAGTAATTTATATTAAATAAATAAATTAGGGTTGTTGCAATGATAAAAATAACCAGTAAATTTGGTCTATCATTATTACTTGAAGCTACAAACCATTGCAGTAAGAAATAGAAAAGAAATAAATATGCATTTATTAGAAAGAAGCCATTCATTTGTGAATAGGACTTCTTTTTTTGTAGGGTTAAACGATAACGAATAAATAAAGAAATAAAAGCAGAAATAATAAAGAATATGCCCAAGATAGTATCTAAAATATTTAAGTTATACATCTTATAGAAGGTTGTACCCAAGCTTGCACTTCTTTGCGATAATAGCAAAGAGATAAGTTGATGGCGATAACCTAAAACTAAAATTAAACCAAAAATTAGCTTAATTAAGGCAAATAGATGAATGAAGACATTACAAATAAGCTTATGCCAAAGTAAAGGATATTCTTTAATGTTTTTAAAGCTATCTTGGGGAACACTTAATGTGCTCAAAGCTTGACCACAATAAGGACAATACTTATCTTCGCTACTTACTTCACCATTACAACTTCTACATTTCATACCCTATAATGATAACATTCTCAAGCAGTTTTAGTATAATAAAAGGCGTAAAGAAGAGGTTAAAACTATGAGTAATATTTTGATTTATATCTTATTTGTATTTATGATTTTTATGTCAATTCAAAACTTTAAGATTTTAAAAAATGCTAAGAAGGGTAAAGGTTATATTGAAGCAGCTTCTGCTGTTTTTAAGGAAGAAGTGGATGCCAAAGAGAAATTAGAGAAGTTTGTAAACGATGAAAAAAGCGATGCTATGTATCTTTCTAAAGCAAGCTTAATTGAAACTTGGTTTGAATTAAAAGAAAAGGGAACTTGTGATAGTTTAAATAAATATGATACATCTTTACTTTTTAAAACTAATAATAAGTTAGATGATAAACAGATCGATATCAATGCCGACTCTTTTATATGGTCAATCTTAGATATGGCTAGAAGTAAAAATATTGGCAAGGAAGAATATATCGATAAGTTTGTTGAAAGCTATAGTAGTGTAGATTTTGCGGATAGAATGGAGTATCAATTAGTACTACATTTCGCTAAATTTTTAAAGGGAGATGAAGACACATCTTTCTTTAAAACAATCTCTCAAGCTAGTGAGGAAGGTTTGAAATATGATAAAAGATTAGTTGGTATCTATCGTCGTATTGCAAGTCTATGTTTAGATATCAAGGGCGAAGAATTAGATGATTATAGTAAGGAAGATTTGAAAACCTTTGCTCAATCAGCTGTTGGTAAGCTACTAATGTGTGAATTAAATGTTTTTGAAAAGTATGATGTAGTAGAAGAAGTTGAAGAAAAGGAAGAAGAAAATAAGGAAGAATAATGAAATTATTTGTAGGTTTAGGTAATCCAGGAAGAAAATATGCCAAGACAAGACATAACGCTGGGTTTATGGTTGTTGATAAGTTATGTCAGAAATGGAACTGTGAGCTTAATAAGAAAAAGGGCAATGGTAATTACCTTCTTTGTAATGTTCGCGGTGAAGATATTATTTTATTAGAGCCTCAAACCTACATGAATAATTCGGGTGAATCGGTAGTTTATTTTGTGAAATATTTTAAGATTGATATTAAGGATATCATTATTGTTCATGATGATATGGATTTAGATGTAGGTAGAGTTCGTTTAAGACAAAAAGGATCTTCTGGTGGTCAAAAGGGAATGGCTGATATTATTCAAAAATTAGGAACAAGTGAAATTAAAAGAATTAGAATCGGTGTTGGTCATCCTCAAGATAACGATGTAATTGATTATGTTTTAGGAAAAGTAGAAAAAGAGAATAAAGAAGTATTTCTTAAAGCTATTGATCATGCGGCTGAAGCTTTAGACTATGCCGTAGATAATGATTATGATAGGGTGATGAATAAATTTAACCTATGAAGAAATGGTTAGATTCTTTATTAAAAGACATTGATAGTGAATTTGGTTTTGCTAGTAATGTTGAAGGATACTTAAAAACAATCAAGATAGCCAAAGAAAATGATAGGCCGATTGTTTTATTAATGCCTAATCCTTATTTAGCTCAAAAGGCTTATGATTTTATTGCGCCCTTATATGAAGAAGATGTAGTTACTTATCTACCCGAAGAATCTTTAAGAGCTGCCGCAATCGCTTCTTCTTTTGAAAGCCAACAAGCTTCAATTTTAGCTTTAGAGAAAATAATAAATAATAAAGCCAAAATAAGTGTTGTCTCTCCTTTTTCACTTTTGCGCTTTTTACCTAGCAAAGAAGAATTGAAAGAAAAAACTTTACATTTAGATTTAAACAGTAAGATCGAAAGAGATGATTTAATAAGCTTACTTAATTCTTGGGGTTATCAAAGACAAGACCGTGTTGAAAGATCCTTAACTTATGCTAGTAGAGGTTGTATCCTGGATGTTTATTCACTTAATTATGAAAATCCCATTAGAATTGAATTCTATGATGATGAAATTGACTCCTTACGTTTCTTTGATTTAGCTAGTCAAGAAACCATTAAACAGGTAAAAGAAGTTGATATTATTTTTGCGAGTGATATCTATTTTAATATTCAAGATAAAGAGACAATTAAAAAGAAATTAGCTAATATATCACCGATTATCGACAGTGATATTGAAGATATTGAAAATAGTAATTATAGTCCTCGTTTATATGCCTATATGGCATATGGTGAAAAACACCAACTATTAGAATATTATGATAATCCCTTACTTTTGATAAGTGATGAACTAGCGATTGAAAATCATTTGTCATTTCTACAAGAAGAAAGCTTTTCTTATTTAAATGAATGTATTGAAAATCAAAGTTTGCCTAATAACTTTACCGTTTATGGTGATTACTCTAGGACCGTAAAACCTTATAAAAAATTAATAGCTACCAACACCTTATCTTACGAAAGTGAGATAGTTGACTTAGAACTACCTTATACTTCTTTAGAGGATTCTTTAAAAATAATCGCTAAAGAAGATAAAAAATCTTTACTAGTTTTAGATAAACAAAGATTAAAAGAGATAGTCAAATTACTTGAATACAATAATATTACTTATAACGAATATAAAGATGAATTAAAAATAGGAATTAATATTTGCGAAGGAGAATTAAATCAAGGCTTTTATTTAGCTAAAAAAGATATTAAGGTTTATTCTTCTCAAGAGCTATATCATATTCGCTCTTCGCGTTTTTCAAAACAATTTGCTGGATCAATTGCCTTACAAAGTTATGAAGAGTTAAAGAAGGGTGATTATGTAGTTCATGAAAATTATGGTATTGGTCAGTTTGTTGGCATCTATCAAAGAGAGAATCAATATGGTGCTTTACAAGATTATTTGCAGATAATTTATGCTAATGATGATTATTTGCTGGTTCCTTTAAATCAGTTTTCTTTAGTTCGTAAATATATAGCTCATGAAGGTAGTGCGCCACGCTTAAATCGTTTAGGTTCTAAAACGTGGCAAAAGACTAAACAAAAGGTTGAACAATCAGTTGATGATTTAGCTAAACGTTTATTAGATCTTTATGCCGAAAGAGAGAAGGATAGTGGGTTTGCTTGTAGTGCAGATTCCCCTTTACAAAAACAATTTGAAAGTGAATTTGTTTATGAATTAACTGATGATCAAAAAAAGGCCATCAAAGAAGTTAAAAAGGATATGGAAAGCAGTAAACCAATGGATCGTTTGCTGTGCGGGGATGTTGGTTTTGGCAAGACAGAAGTAGCTTTAAGAGCTAGTTTTAAAGCAGTTGATAACCAAAAACAAGTCGCTTATTTATGTCCGACAACCATTCTTTCAATGCAACACTACAAAACCTTTATGCAACGTTTATATAACTATCCTGTACAAGTAGCCTTATTAAATCGTTTTACTAGCGAAAGTGATCAGAAACAAATTTTAAAACGATTAAAGGAAGGCAAAATTGATATTTTAATTGGCACTCATCGTATTTTATCTAATGATGTTGAGTTTAAGGATTTAGGTTTATTAATAATTGATGAGGAACAAAGATTTGGCGTTGAACATAAGGAAAAGATTAAACAAATGAAAAGCAATATCGATGTTCTATCTTTATCAGCCACACCAATTCCTCGTTCACTACAATTATCTTTAATAGGTTTAAGAGGTTTATCGACTTTAGATAGTGCTCCTGATTCTCGTTATCCAATTCAAACCTATATTGTTGAAAAAAGTGATGAATTGATTAAAGAAGCGGTAATGAGAGAGCTACAAAGAGGAGGCCAAATTTTCTATTTATCTAATAATATTGATTTCTTATATAAAAGAGCTCAATCCTTACAAAAATTACTACCTTTAATCAGAATTAAAGTAGTTCATGGCAAGATGGCTAAGGAAGAAATAGAAGATGTAATGTTGGAATTCTATCACGGCAAGATAGATCTATTATTAACTACAACCATTATTGAAACAGGAATTGATATTCCTAATGCTAATACTATTTTGATTGAGGATGCTCAAAACTTTGGTTTATCGCAACTATACCAAATAAAGGGTAGAGTAGGTAGAAGTGATAGGGTAGCTTATGCTTATTTAATGATTCCTAAAGCTAAAGAATTAACTGAAGAAAGTTCTAAAAGATTAAATGCCATAAAAGAGTTTACAGCTTTAGGAAGTGGTTATAAGATTGCGATGCGTGATTTAACGATTAGAGGTGCTGGAGATATATTAGGTAATAGGCAAAGTGGTTTTATTGATAATGTTGGTTTAGATCTGTATCTTTCCCTCTTACAACAAGCCATCGAAAGAAATAGAAATGTTAAAAGGAATAAAAGGGTAAAGAAATCTTTAGAGCTTCCCTTATCTTCTTATATTCCTAAAGACTTTACTAATGACTATGATAAATTAAATATTTATCATCAATTAGAAAGTATTGATTCTAAAAGTAAACTTAAAAAGTTTGCAAAGAAATTTAAGGATGAATATGGTAATTTACCTAGTGAAATTGAAATGCTTTTAAATAAAAAGAGTTTGGAATTACTTTTAGATAATGGCGAACTAGAAAAAATAGATAATCGTAATAAGATGTTTATTTTGACTTTATCACAAAGCTATTCTGATAAATTAGATGGATATAAACTTTTTAGCTATTGTAACCAATATGGCCAAGATATTAAGATAAATTATACAGGTACTTCTTTAGTTATCTCTTGTATAGCTGAGAAAAGCTGTATTCAACAAGTTTTAAACTTATGCGAGAATTTTAAGGACTTACAAAAAGATGAGAATTGATAAATATTTAAAGGTTAGTAGGATTGTTAAAAGAAGAACGGTTGCGAAAAGTTTAGCTGATAACTCGCGTTTATTTTTAAATGGTAGAGTAGCTAAAGCGGGAAGCGAAGTAGAAGTAGGGGATGAGATCGATATTATCTTTGGTCAAAGAAAATTAAGTATCCGTGTTAAAATGGTTGAGGAAAATGTTAGAAAGGAACAATGCAGCGAGATGTATGAATTAATCGCTGATACCTATATTGAAAATGAGTAAAAAAAGAAAAGGCAGAACAGTTTCTAGAGTACTTGCAATCGTGATGTTAGTAATCTCAATCTATTTGTTTTTTAATGTAGCTACTCAGGTTTATGAAAGTGTTGATTTACGTAGACAAGAAGAAATCGTTCAAAAAGAGTTAACTGCTTTGCAAGAAGAAAATGCACAGTTAACGGCTGAAAAAACTAAATTGGAAGACCCTAACTATGTCGCAACATATGCTAGGGGTGAATATATGTTTTCTAAAGACGATGAAAAGGTATTCTATTTACCAGAATACACTTCACAAAGTGAAGAATAAAAATTAAAATTTATCTATTTCTTCTTTTAAAACAGCGACAATGTCATCTTCTTCAATTCTTCTGATGACTTGTCCTTTTTTAAATAGTAGGGCTTGACCAACTCCACCAGCTACACCAATATCAGCTGCTGTAGCTTCTCCTGGGCCATTAACTGCACAACCCATTACAGCTACTTTGATATCTTTTTGTACATAATCAAGATAATCGTTTATCTCATCAACAATTGGTAGCATATCATATTGAATACGTCCACAAGTAGGACAAGCAATTAAAGTCGCTACCCCGTGCCTTAAACCACAGGCTTTTAATAACTTTTTACATACCCCAATTTCAACAACCGGATCATCAGAGACAGAAATTCTAATAGTATCGCCTATACCTTGAATTAATAAATTACCTAAAGCTAAAGAAGATTTAATAGCTGAATCCAGCAAAGGACCAGCTTCAGTAACGCCAAGATGTAAAGGATACTGGAATACTTCAGCAGCTCTAGAGTATACAGCAATCGTCTCTAAAGCATCAGAAGATTTAAAAGATAAGACAACATCATGAAAATCTAAAGCTTCTAAGATACGCAAATGATCCTTAGCAGATTCAATAAAAGCTTCAGTATTATGTTCATACTTTTTGTTTAACGAACCACTGTTGATGCCGATTCTAATGGGTACACTTTTCTTTTTAGCTAAAGTAACGATCTCTTTGATCTTATCTTCATTTTCAATATTACCTGGATTTAACCTAATCTTATCAACATCGTTTTCTAAAGCTAAAAGCGCAAAATCAGGATTGAAATGAATATCGGCAACAATCGGAATATTAATTTGTTTCTTAATATCCTTAATAGCTAAAGCATCTTCTTTTTGAAATACTGCAACTCTAACTAATTCACATCCTGCCTCTTCTAAGCGTTTAATTTGTGCAACCGTGCTTTCAACATCTTTGGTTTTAGTATTAGTCATTGATTGAATAACTACTTCGTTTTGCCCACCAATTACTAAATTACCAACCTTTACTTGTCTAGTTTGATTTCTTTGATACATAAGTCAATTATAAGTTAATTCACAAAAATTGTTTCAAGTTATTCAAAAATTGATAGAATTTTAAAGGAGGATTAGATTATGTTATTCGACAGTAAAGAAACTTTTGAAAAATATTTCCGTTTTTCTTTGCAGACAATGTATGGAAAAACAGTTAATCAAGCTAGTGATGTAGAGATGTATATTACCTTAGGTAATATGGTTAGAGGTTTAGCGGCCAGTAATTGGCGTAGTACCAGAAAAAAGATCTATGAACAACATAACAAGCAAATGTACTACTTCTCAATGGAATTTCTTTTAGGTAGAATGCTTACTAATAACCTAAAGAATATGGGCATCTACGAAATGGTTGAAGAAGGCTTAAATGATTTAGGAGTTAATTTAAATGATTTAGTAGAGCTAGAAAGAGATCCGGGTTTAGGTAATGGCGGTTTAGGAAGATTAGCTGCCTGCTTTATGGATTCTTTAGCTTCTAATGATTATCCAGGTAATGGTAATACTATTCGTTATCGTTACGGTTTATTTAAACAATTAATCATCGATAACGAACAAGTTGAAGTGCCTGATCAATGGATGAATTTAGGTAACAGTTGGGAAGTTAAAAAGGCTGATATTAGTGTTGATGTAAACTTTTATGGCCATGTTGATATCTCACATGAAAATGGAAACTTGGTCTTTAAACATTTAGATGCTGAAAAAGTTAGAGCTGTTCCTTACGATATGCCTTTAATTGGCGCTGATACTACAACTACTAATACCTTAAGAATGTGGTCAGCTGAACCGAGCGAAGATTTACCAGCAGATATTGATATGCGTAAATATTTAAACGAAGTAGAAGATTTATGTTTAAATGTTTATCCTGATGATTCTGGTGAAGATGGTAAGAAATTACGCATTAAACAAGAATACTTCTTTGTAGCAGCTGGTTTATCAACAATCGTTAAGGATCATTTAGAAAACTATGGTACTTTAGATAACTTAGCTGATAAGGTAGTTATTCAATTAAATGACACTCATCCTGCTTTAGCGATACCAGAGCTTTTAAGAATATTAATGGATGAATATGGATATGATTGGGATAAGGCCTATGATATTTCTTATCATACCTTTGCCTATACTAATCATACGGTAATGAGTGAAGCATTAGAGAAGTGGCCAATTGAATATATTAAAACCTTATTGCCTAGAATTTATTTAATTATTGAAGAGATGGATAGACAATATGCCAACTTCTGTTATAGTAAGGGTTATTCCCGTGAGTTTATTTCTCATACTTGTATTATCGGTAGAGAACATGTCAGAATGGCTAATTTATCAGTTATTGGTTCTTTCTCTGTTAATGGGGTTGCTCAACTGCATACNGATATCTTAAAAGCTAATGTCTTTAAAGAATTCTATGAATTATACCCAGAAAAATTCAACAATAAGACAAANGGTATTACTCCTAGAAGATGGTTGATTTATGCCAANCCAGANCTAAGTTCATTGATCGAAAAAACNTGTGATATTAACCTACGTTCTAACTTTAATGATATTGAAAAATTATTAGATCATGTTGATGACACAACTTTACAAGAAGAATTCTTAAAGGTTAAACGTCAACGTAAAGAAATCTTGGCTTCTTTCTTAAAGGAAACCTATGATATTGATTTTGATCCTAATTCGATTTTGGATGTCATTGCGAAAAGATTACATGCTTATAAAAGACAGTTATTAGATATTTTATATGTCATCTATCTTTATAAGCGTATTAAAACTGAAGATAATTTCTCAATGCCTAAGACAACCTTCGTCTTTAGTGCTAAGGCAGCTTCTTCTTATACCTTCGCCAAAAAGATTATTAAGTTAATTAATTGTGTTGGACAGGTAATTGATAATGATGAAAAAGCTTCGCAATTTATTAAGGTTATTTTCATTCCTAATTATCGTGTTACCGTTTCCGAAAAATTAATGCCAGCAGCTGATGTTTCGGAACAAATCTCTACTGCAGGTAAGGAAGCTTCAGGAACAGGTAATATGAAATTTATGATGAATGGCGCTGTTACCTTAGGTACATTAGATGGTGCTAATGTTGAGATTTCACAACTTGTAGGTGAAGACAATATCGTTATCTTTGGTTTAAAGACCCAAGAGATTGAAGCTTTAAGAAGTTCTTATCGTGCTCGCGATTATTATTTAAATGATTCGATAATTCAGATGGTTATTGATTCCTTGTTAGATGGAACCTTCTCTGAAGATTTAGATGATTTTAAAGATATTGCCAATGAATTTTTGGTTAGAAATGATGAGTACTTTATTCTTGCTGACTTTGATGCCTACGTTAAGGCACACGAAAAGATTTATGAATGTTATCAGGATCAAAGTAAGTGGGCTAGAATGTGTTTAGTTAATGTTGGTAAATCTGCTTACTTTAGTTCCGATCGTACTATCCAAGATTATGTAGATGATATTTGGCACTTACAAAAATTAAATTAATATGATTAATAAAAGATCCTTCTATGTTGATGGAATTAGATTAATAAGTAGTCCAGAAATAATTGAAGAAAATTATTTGTCTTTGTTGTGTAATGGTAAAGCTTTAGATTTTGAAATGAGTGTTGTTGAAGAAACAAGTCAAATCATCATAAGTGAAGATTATAGCTACGACAATGAATATAAAGTTGTCTATAAGGGTAAACATTATCCTTTAAAGCCTCGTTATATTAATCAAAGCGAATTATTTGATCAATACTTTCAACCTGACTTAAAACATTTAGGTAGTTTTTATTCAAAGGATGCTACTACTTTTAGAGTCTTTGCGCCATTTTGCGAAAAGGTAGCTGTAGTCTGTCATTCTTTTTCTTATCCAATGGAATATATGGGTAAAGGAATCTGGGAGAAAAGATTAAAAGGTGATTATGAATTAGTTAATTATTGTTA
>Ga0065711_1038254_pt1 | contig 18982 bp, 13 predicted proteins | sample Hoacrofraction12_FD_59098 | JGI IMG/M metagenome (GOLD analysis project Ga0065711, IMG submission 59098) | Hoatzin crop microbial communities from Cojedes, Venezuela - Epithelial fraction 12 v2 (version 2) | ecosystem: Host-associated > Birds > Digestive system > Esophagus > Crop | place... | reverse complement strand
CTGCCCAGGGAGGTTGTGGAGTCTCCTTCTCTGGAGATATTCAAGACCCGCCTGGACAAGGTCCTGTGCAGCCTGCTGTAGGTGACCCTGCTTCGGCAGAAGGGTTGGACTAGATGACCCACAGAGGTCCGTTCCAACCCCTACTATTCTGTGATTCTGTGATTCTGTGATGGGCACTGGCAACAGACTGTGCAGGTGTATCTGCCACAGTCAGTTGTGCACCTCCAGTTGGAGGGGCAATCAAAACCAGACTCCATTAAAAGATCCAAACCATTAAGATCCCTGTGACACATTAGCAAGTTAGTAGAAGTCTATGCAGCCACTGAGACCGAATATTAAAGAACCTCTGGCTTTCCTGGGGTGACTAGTCAAGGGATTTTAGCACACCCATTAATATCAGGCCATACAGCTTGCTTACCTGCATTATGTGCCTTGGACATGTCTGTGTAGTGCCTGCTCTCTTCCTCTCATTTTTATATTGGGATCACAGCTACTCCGTAGTAAAGGGAAGCATTTTCTCATGCAGCAGAGCAGTATATTTTCGTCTCACACATTAGGTAAACAGATTTAAAAGTGTAAGATGTATGGAATCTCCCCTGCAGTGTCATTTTTTGGTGAATCTTAGCCATACACACACAAACATGCACGACTAGGAGGAATCAAACTCTGGACTCTTAAACCAAAACATTGTAGACTGCGGTTACTAGAGAGAAGACATAAACCAGCAGCCCCTCGATAGGAACTAGGAAAACTGTAAGAATAAACAGTAATTGGTATACTGCACTCACTTTTTTTTTCCTTCATTTTTCTTTTCACTCAAAAGTAGTAAGGATTTAACACTACATGAAATGGATCTGATCCAACTTCAGGAGATGCCCCATCCTAGGACAGATTCTATTTCTCCTTTGTTCCCCAGATCTCCCTTCAGAAGGTCATTGCTCTGAAAAAGAGCATAAGGCTGTAATTTTGTCACATTACTGTAAAAAACATCCATTCCTCCAGAAAAGACCGTAAGATTGTATTTCTGTCTCTGTGGTAAAAAAACATCTTGTACTGAGGACTGAAGTTGCTTGCACTCTAGTCGTGCTGCCTGGCGCAATCAGTGGAGTTGAGGTAGAGCCTGGCTCTTGTTGTACTCAGGCACAAGGTTGGTTCACATTTATTTTCCAGGAATCTCCCCATTTCAGCATCATGACAGAGTGTGCCCTCGTGCAGCGCTGGGAATCCAGCGTGGGTGGAAGACACGATATGTTGTACATTCCACAATGTTCATGCTGTGAGCACCATCACGCACCTCCTGGTGAAACCAACTGCTGCGCAGAGAGGATTAACAACTGGAACTTCAGCATTCTCAATAACCACCATACCATCACACATGGGATGAGGAAGGACTGGTGTTAATCGGACATTACTAACATCATTAGCCTCTCGGTGCCTCTTGCTACTAGGGGCTCCCAGAGCAGTAAAGCATACGTACAAAGATGCTGATTGAAAAAAGACAGTACATTACTGGAAGTTACCATACTGGCGGTATGAAGTAGGCAGCACAGAGGGATCTTCCATTACAAGCAAAGAACTAGCCACAACATTTACTAAGTGTTGTACTTTCCTCTTTGATTCTTCTTTTTTCTTTATGACTTTTATTTGTACACTTTCACGTTGATCATACTGAGGGTTCGATCTCTCTCACCCCACAGAAATTCTGACACAATTCTTTTTAGAGGAACATACTTAGCAAGGCACCCTTAGGTATGAGCTCCCATAGCCACACAGCAACTGGATCAACCATACACATCAGAAACACATCTCTGCTGATGCAAGTACTTTGCAAAACAGAAGAGGTGCGAGGGAGAGGGGCAGAAGCAAACCTCAAAAGCAGGTTATTTGTCATTTCAAAAAACAAGAGCACAAGTTTTGTATAACGTATGCCACTAACAGTTGATGAAGAAAGTGCATTTTCTGTAATGCAAAACAGTAGATCAGGATCTAACATATTTGTGAATGGCAATAGTAATATCAGCACTCTTTAGAATAGGCTGTTCGAAAAATATTTTGACTGCGGTACAGATAGAAAGTCCTATGGTATGGCATATACATATAGACCTATGGCAACAAACCACATAAAAATATACATCTACTGGGAATCAAGGAGGGGTGGAAAGGCCAGAGGCAACAAGGGGCTTTGATTTAGTGCATTTAGAGCAAATGCATTCTGCCTTCCAGTTTAAAGAGCGTGTACACAACCAAAGACATCATTACAGATTAATCCAATAGAGAATATCAGCAGTATAATGGCTAGATTTGTATATTAGAGATCTCAAAGCCAAAGAAATTCTTTGCATAGCAGCACTGTGAGAATTGCATAAGTTCTTGCATGCTAGGAAATTTAGGCTTGGTCCAGAAATAACAAAACTCCAAGGGAAATGGCCTGCCTGCTGGGTTGCTGTAGATCTTTGCTAAAAAGCTGTTGAAGCCATCTGGATACAAAATCCCTATTTACAAAAATATTTTTTTAAATAGACAATAGAGAACTAAATTGGTGCTATGATGCTCTGTAAAATTATATTATACCGATTGCCAATTCTTTGCTATATATAACAGCTAATTCCCTTACAGCATGTGTAATAGTGAAAGATAATTGTGGTGTTGCTGAAGAACAAGCAAAGTTCGTCCTTCAGCAGCATTTTAAAGATACAGAAGAAGTCTATCACTTACATTGGAAAGATAAAATATTTAGTGGAAATGTACTCTGAATTTGAGGAATGATATCCAGAGGTTTTAAGGGAAATTTTTTTTCTCTACTCTTTCTGCCTCTAGCAGAGGCTCTGAGTTGGGTCAGTTTTCTAGCCTTCAGGTGGCCTGCCCTGTTGCATATGTAGGTAAGGTCTAACCGACTCTTCTCTCTGTGTTTCTACTCTGTCACACTCCTCTCTAACAGGGTCTCAGGGAAAGATGATGTGTCTGTCTCCCAGCGTGAGGGAGAATAAATCTTTCTGTCAACTAAGTATCAGCCAGCTGATTCCTAGTGACATCCTCATTTCAGTGGGCCGCTGACTCTGTGCATGCAGGGAGTTTATAAACTGCATTTATTTCTGTACTGAAGCCCATAAACATGCAATAAAGAGAGTCTTAGACTTGTTCAGAGCACAAGTAAGAATAACCTATATCTGCATTAAGACTTTAGACAGCATATGGAGGAATAATATTAAAAACCTATTCTAAAAACAGGCTTAAAAACCTCACCACTTCCATAGGTGACACTAGGTTTAATAGAAAGGTCAAGTTATACTTAGATCACTTGTGGCTCTTGCATAAGCATGTGCGTGAGTGTGTGAGTGTATACAGTCTCTTGTTTCAGAGATTCCAAGGTAACTATATTTCCTTGTCAGAGATAACGCGGGGGAACCTGAAAGTCCAACAGACCTCTTTCCCCTACAAGCAAATAAGTGCAATAAAGCCATTCAGTAATCACAGTTCTGGGAACTAAAAAATTCACCGCAGTGCACTGGCCCTGTTACGGGTGCAGCTGAAGAGAATATTTAAACAATGTCAGTGGCAATTTTCTAAAATTGGTATGTCCAGCTAGCCACCTACAGGCCAAAATCACCAGTTTTGATACTTTGGGGCGTCAGAACCAATGTCTGTAATTAGACGGACACAGAAAATCTTGACAAAATGGACTTATCCTTGACCTATTAGTTTATTTCAAAAACCTTCTGTTCATTAAACTCACATACATCAGGGAATGTTGTAGGCATTTGATCCTTTCTCTTTTATTCAACCACATGATATATGTCAAAGGCGATCACAGAGACTGAAAGGAACTAAAGAAACACCTCCACTGACTCATCGAGGGAAACGCTTTTGTAGTTACAGATTTCAAACAAAAGCGCACCACCATTTTTCAGAACAAAACTGCTTAACTTTACCATGAAGGTAATTTAAAGAAGTTTTATTGCAGTCAACACTGACTGAAATTAAGAACTGTTTTTTTACAATTGTCTTATATTACCCTTTCCTCTGCCTTAGGTAATTTAAAGCTGCTCAGCTACTTACTTAGGCATTTAAAAGGTCAGTCTGCAAGGCATTTTGGTTTGCTAATTTCCACAGCTAGCTAGAATCTTAAGCCATGTTCCAAATTCACTAAGAACAATCTTTAATTTTTTTAGTTCTAGGAAAGTTAATGGAGTGCAATCTCTAAATCAGGGCAAACAGGCAAATTTATAGTAGTCTTGATTTTTCACTAAAGCACACAGATTTTTGTCTCTATCCAAATTGTACAAATTTTCTTCAAGATTTTCTGCCCTTGTATCTTTTCCAGTAATAACTTTGTAATAGTATCTGAGTAAATTTTGATGAATTGTTGATCTGTTTGAAACCTGCATGTGTTGTTGTGGGATTTTCCTGCCACTCACACCTAGAAAGGACCAGAAGTCTAGATCAGGCAAATTACTCTGAGCGTATTTTTGCCATGCAGGCAGCCACAACAGTGTGATAAGGTGGGATTTAATGGCTCTAATGCCTGCTCGCTCCAATACTGGCATGCCTGAACAGTTACTGACACTATCATACAGGCCATATTGCTCAGAACAGACGGCCTCCTGGTTTCTCTCTCTGTAAAACCAAAGCTGTGCAGAGGAAAGAAGATTAAGGCCCTAAAAGGAAGGAAAAATGTGTGGATTCTCAGCATGACTGGAGTAGGACATAATAGACATGGAGTAAGACATAATAGAACACTATCAAATTAAGCACAACTAATTTTCCCTATATTGCCACACATACAGTTCACTAGGACAAAAGCCTACACTCTCTCTGAAATCCTTTTTACATTCACATAAGAAGATGTGCACATTAACGGATCCTGGGATGATTTTGGAAATTCCTTTGAACAGACTATGTTTCTCCAGGAGAAGAAGAAAAGTTGCAAGACAAGATCAGGCTGATGTTGAAGAAGTGCCTCTTTACTCCTTTTAACCTAGACATGCTGTTTAAAGGTAACATTTATCATCATTACCGCACTATGCATCCAGCAACAGCCCAGAGGAGGAAGTAAAAATTCCAGGATGATGGACACTGTCTTTCTGAAAGTTCAGCAAGAGTCTGGGTAGCATCCATGTTATCCATGTTTCTTTCATACTGCGGGAAGGAACAAGCCAGGCTCTGCGCACATCATTCCGATGGCCCATAATACCAAGCCAAGTGATGGCAAAAACACACTTCCAACGCCACGTGTCTAGGATTTCGGGCACCATTGTGATCATACCTCGACGTGGTATTTCCAAGCAAGATGCAGCTTGTTGCCAGAGTGCAAGTAAACTTCATGACTGACTGCCACGAGTCAGTCTGGGAGCAGTAAATGAGCAAGTGGCTCAGGCACTCCAGTCTAGGAGAAGAGTGAAAAAGGAGTGTGGCTGCAGCGCTGGGAACAGCAACAGTCCTTGCTCTCCTGCCTTGAGTGAAAGTAAACAAGTCCTTTGTTATCTGACTTTGCCAAACCTCAAAGTATAACGCTGGAAGGAAAAATAAGTTTTACAGAATCGAGCATATACAACCCTTTTCTTCCCTTCATAAATTGTATGTTACACTAGTTGAAACTACTGAAATGTTTACAGTATGCTATACATATAATGGCACATTTAAGCTTTTTAAAGGGACAGGAACTTTTCAGGAATGTCTCTGGTGCTGAAAAAGGCTAACATATTACAAATCATATAATATTTTAATTCAGAAAAAATATGTTTGGGTACTTTGACCTAGCGTCATAAGTGTTAGGAAACCGAACGAGGATGCCATGAAGCAGTCAAGCTAGTCTGCTTCAGATACATATTGTGCAAGGCATTATCGCTGCAATCAGTCACAAAAATGCATATTTAGTTTTTGTACATTAAATACTACACCTGTGAACCCATGTAAAAGATATACAAAATATAAATGTCATCAGGACTGTGTATTTCAAACTTTGTAAAATAAACACAAAGTATATATATATGTAGGCATATAGGTTGTAGTTTCAATGTCAACACTAGCACAGTTTGTCTCTTCTAAATACAGACCTGTATACTTCCTAGTCCAACACATGCACCTACAAACACATGATCATGCACACAGCTTTACGTTCTGCTGTTTGCAGAAGAGTCAGAATATACAGCACTATACATTGTTTCAACTCAAAATTGATTGGCAAATTAATGAAGATGCCATTCAAAAGAAATTCCTTGTGAGATATTACCAAAAAAACAGAGAAAACCAGGGGTATAGTTATTTTATCTCAGTAAAAACACTGAAGACCATGGTGATGATGACCTAAGGTTCAAAATGCGTTGTCCGGCATGTGGTGGGGGTCACTCTTGGACAAGATACAACAGTGTAGAACTGGTTGCTACAACACATACCGAACACAGTTATAATGAGGCGTAGAGCTTTCACAACACCATCCAACCCAGCTCTGGGTTCAGACTACTGAGGTCTCTGACCGAAAGGAGACAGAGCAGTTGTATGCCGTCCTTCTCACAGCAGGCGGTGCTGACGGTGATCTGGATGCCCATCTGGAAGGTAAGCGTCGATTTGCTGGCCGAGCGGGCCGGGAGAAGCCCTTCCCACTTGAACATTTAGCTGGCACAGATATCTAGAACACAAAGGCAATTCCCGTCTTTAACAAGTTACGGCTTTTGTGGAATGCAGAGGGAATGTAGGAAGACATTTGGGGTGACCTCAGAACAGGTGGTCTGAAGCTATTAAAAGGAGCACAGTAATGTGCAGAATGCAAAAGAACAGCTATTTCTAGGTATAGGGATTCTCCAGTCAGTTGTGGTTTAAAATATATGGAGACAAGTGTCAGACACAAGGAAAGGTATAAAATGTTAATGTAAGCCAAAACTGACATTCCCTTCTCATTTCTTTTAATTTTTGGAAGTGTTTTTGTCAATGAACACTGCATACTGTTCTAAACATAGAACTCAGAATACCATCTTACATTACTGGAGTATGATCTACACACTTTTCAGGTATTTTTTTATAGTTCCTATTTCAGCAGTCACATCTTGCAAAGAACTCTGTTTCCATTAGTGCAAAATGAAGCTGTTTCCACTTGGTAACTAATTCAGAATGGTTATGTATTAATGCAGTGTCATGTCTACATGCAGAGCCTTATACACACAGAAAAACCAATGATTTTGGTTGTAGCTACAGTGATGTAAATTGGAAATAATGAAAATAAACCAAATGCCTCATGCCATGTGTAGTTCTTTACATCTTGATGACGTGAGCGCTGCTGGACCTAAAATGGTAGCCCCCCAATCAGGCAATATTCTGCACTTAGTTTGTACAGATAGAAATGGCAACATAAAGTGAGACCCTATGAAGGAAAAGAATCCAATTGGCTTAGTAAAGTTATTCTGGGCTTACATCTATATAAACTCAGTCATTATCTAGTCATTATTTCTTCCCTACATATTCTTTTCCTATCGAAAGTTCATTGGATGAAGAATTCAGAAGCTTCAGGGTTTTTTCTTCCTGTGTGGCAGGAAAGATGTGTCTGCTAAGCAAGATGTTGCATTGCTGCAAGGCTGTCAGAAGGACATGCAGAAGAAAATCTGCGTGGTTGGATTCTCAGCTGTTTAAATCCACATACCTCCACTGAAGTCTGTGAATTTGCGACAGTTTAAGGCATCTTAACAGCTGGCAGTCTGAACCCATTTAAGTTTCTCAGCTCAAAACACATTTGCCTTCTCTTTTCTGAGACGCTAAGGGGCCTATCTCTTTGTGTTCATTGGCCAAGGAGCTCTTCAGGAAAAAAGATTTTTCTTTCTTTGTGGCCTTTTACAGAACCTGCAACTTAGAGTGTAGTTTCAAAACCATCTGTTTCTTTTTTCATTAAGAAAGAATGTTGGCAAAGGCAGCATTTCTAAACTTCTGCAAATAAAATTCAGCCAAATATAAATTAATTAGTCATGCCATACCCTTCTGTTTCTGTGAGCCTATGCTTGAATATATAGGCAAAGCCTGTAACCGAGACACAAGTAACAGGAGGTCACTTATTGGAAACCTTATGGAGCTACAATACTCCTTTTCATAGGCAGTTCCAAGGAAATCCTGAACCAAGCAGCACCCTGGATGCTGAAGAATGCTATTAAGCCCTCGAGGATTTTGACATGGCCAAGTGTGCTTAAGCCTTTTGGGAAGGCTTATGAAAATAACTCATCAACTAAAGGAAGGAGGGAGGGAGGGAGTTAAAACCTGATAGCAGTTCTCCCTAGTTCACTCCCTGAATAACTGCACTGCAGTTAACATCCAGCTTTACCCAACAGCAGCAGAGATCAGAATCTGGCACACATCTTCACTGGTCATTCTTACACGTTTCTGCCCTCTCACAACACTATTATCTTCAGAGGAAACACTCCTGATTCATCCAGATTCTGGTCTGAAGTGTCTATTTTTACATCATTATTTACAATACCACATTAGCCTGCTTCATTTTAGAATCTGAAGCTTGACATGAAGCTAAATTATTTTGTTCTCACCATTCTTATGAACCTTACCTCTGGTAACTTCTGTCTCTCTTTTCCTTGCTTGAGTTGCTGCCCACTGTGCCTGGCCAAATTTCTTGGAAATTCTTGCTTTCCTTGATCAGTCTGGAGCATTTCTACATACTGACTCAATGTCTCACAACCTCCATCAGTGAATTCAGAATTTGCCCGTGTCCACTTATCTTTGCAGCATTTCGTATTACATGGAGAAATCACTGTTGATTTTTCGTAATTTTTCAAAAGCTTTTCAACAACGCCATAGTTTGACCTCGAGTCAGCTGAACGTGGGCGACCGGATAAATTACTTGGTCTCCAGTCATGCTCATGAAGCATGTGCCTATAACCACTAGTATTTGGAAGTCCATTGATTTGCTTTTGTTGCCCTACCATTCTGACAGCTTTGCCGGGGTTGCTAGTTTCTTGTTCCTTTGCTGCAGAGAATTTGGGATTGGAAACACAAGATGTAGTTACAGTTTCTGGCTTGCTAATAGCAGAGTCACACAGTGGGCTGCAGGGTCTGTGATCTTCTGATGCTGTTCGAGGCACCTCGTTTTCTTGCAAAGCATTGTTACGTTTATCTGTGTGAAACACAGTCCGGTTAAACTCATCGATCTTTGCTGCTAAAGTTTCATTTCTTTGGGTCTTTCCCAAAGTACACCTAGAGTCTCCCAACAGATCATTGTGCAGGGTAGCAGGGGCATAAAAGTCGTTACTGTAATAAGGGCTGCTGTGAGACTTGGGATTTTGTTTCTGGTGCATCTTGCTGCTTTGGGCCATATTTCCATCTGAACAACTCTTTTGGGCTGACAGTGGGGAAGGCTCACTTTTACTGTCTTTTCCGAGTTTGCCCACATCATATGCCCACGTGTTGTGGCAGAAAATTGTTGGTACATTGCACTCATTTTTGGTTACAGGTATTGCAGCAGCTACCATCACAGGACCTTTCACAGCCTGCCCTTCATTTGCACAGGCTGCTGCAGTTTCACTCGGGTTTACAGCTGAAGGATTCCTCAGTTTCCTTCCACTCCTGCAGTCCTGGGCCTTGCAATTGCTTTTTATGCCTGGATCTCTTATTGGTGCTTCAGAAATCTGTACAACTGCAGAAAGTGAGTTTGTTAGGTGCCGAGAAGTGCTCCGTGGAGGAATTGGTGGAGCTTCTTTCTTTTGCCAAGGTCTGAAGTCTGTACCTCTGTCACCAGTAAGACCACCATAAGACACGTCCTTCAAAACCTTGGTAGAGCTCATTAGATTCTTCCTATTATTATGTTCCTCTGTTTCAAAAGCAACTGAAGTCTGTGATTCATTGCTGGACACACGGTTCATCTGCGGCAGAATAACTGTGTTTTGAGTTTCCTCAAATTCCCCCAGGAAAGGAAGTGACTTCATTCTGAAAATAAAAGCAGAGGTGGTTTAGGGATGAGCAATAAGGGTATTCCCTCTGAGGACCTCAGGATTCAGTCTCCCTGTGAGCAGGTGTTTTAACACTGGCTGCTTAAAAAGAGTTGGGAGCAGTTTTGCTGCAGCTGAATACACCCAGCATATTTGAAACATCCACGAAGAATTTGAAAAAAGATCAACAAAGGGAATCTTGTATTCCTTTCCCTTGCCAGTAAAATTATTTTCCTGAGTTTTTGTAGATGAATGCTTGTTTTCTTACCTACCCTGCAGTAAGGACAGTGGGATCTTGTGAGTTCTGATGACTCCAGTGGGAGTCTACCTGACTATGAACTGAATGAAGAAAGCTTCAGGACATAGCACATCCCTTGCGTAAATGTCCTGGTTTTGGTTAAAACAGAACTGACTCAGTATTAGTTTTGTATATTTTATTTCTCTTATTATTAGTAGTATTATTAGTGTTATTAGTAAAACCTTTTATATTCAGTTTGTAAGTCTCTCTCCCTTTTCCTTCTTTTTCCCTTCCTCTGGTGGGAGGGTGGGGGTTAATAGAGAGCATCTGCCACTTAGTTTATTGCCACCCTGCTCTAAACAGTGACAGTAAATTTTCTAACATTACACAAAACAGTACAAATGCGTCTTTTGAGATCTGTTCAAAGATCACCTTTCTCAGCCAGGATCCAGAAACTATGCATCAGCTACGAAACTATTTGCCTTAAAGATACAAATATTAACCCAGCTACAATAATAAATGAGTGACAGACAGCCAAGTGACTGCGTGGGAGAGTGTAAGCAGCCCGTCTGCTCTTTGGAAGCATCTGAGAAGAACTTGCCATGATGCAGACTTCCACGGGCCGTCAGCATAGCTGCGACATAGCCTTTCTCAATCTCTTTCATGGTGTGCACCCTGTCACACCATGGGTTCTGTCTTACCTTCTGAGAATTTCTGCACAACTCAAGAGAAATACTGGTGTTTAGCTTGCTAAAGGAGACCATGAACATTGACTATTTAACAGTTAGAGGAATATTAATTTGCCATACTTTCCAGGATCTGGCTTACCATCTTTCCATCAGTACAAGTGTATGATTGTTCTAACTTCTCTTGACTTCCTTGCACTCTTGGATTGTCAGTCCCTGACACATCCCTCACACTTAAGGCTTGATATGGGCTTAATGTAAGAAACCTCCCAGCCTAACAAACCTATACAGTGTTGCATAGAACTGCATGGAAGTAGGACCAGGACAGACACAAATATCCGTTCGCTTTCCCAATCCTCTATATAGCCATTAGAAACAAGTACAATTTCATCTTGTATAGATACGAATTTCATTTTGTAGGTTCTGTAGATAAACTCCATTTTGCTAGTAAAATGTGCCCTTGTATCATATTTCAATATATTTCACTTGAATGTTTTATGCTGAGCACCGAAACACTAGGAGGATAGCAACTGCCCAACTCTTAATTCAACAGCAAACCCCCCTTCAAAGTGAACAGGAACACAGTGTCACTATCCATTTTCTTCCTCTAATATAAAGAGTCCAAATATGTTTTTACCTTCTGTGGTTGGACTTCTTTCGAATTTCCTCTTGATAGCTGCATAATTCTTCACTGACTCTGGCAAGTTCTTTAAGAGCCTTTATAAATATAAAAACAGTCCTTTAACATAAGCCTTTTAAATGGTATCTCCAGAATTACTTTGAAACTTGTGGTGATTTGCATTTAAGACTCACAGCAGAGGAAAGTAGCACAAGGAAAGATACAAAAATGCCCCCAGGCTATGAACAGAGGTAAAGAGCATGCTGTTAATACATTTAAACAGTGAGAAGACACTCAGTAGCAAACTGAGGAGGAAGCAGAGACAGTGCCTTGCTGGAAAGATGAAATCAGGGAGATCAGTTCTCTGGGTTAACTGGCAGGCTAAAGCCCTCAGTATTTTCCTCACCCTTGTAACTTAAACGTGCTTATGCTTTACTTACTGCATTGAGATCACCAATACAATTCTTGGCATTTTTCTTGGAAGTTCTGATGTTGAGGCTGTCCTCACGTTCCTCACGGTTCTCAAAGGCCAGACTGTCCATTGACGGAGTATTGTTTCTGCTCTTGGCTCTGGTTTCTTTACATTCGTGTCCTGTTTTACTGAGCAAACTCCTTTTTTCCATCTTGTCATTTGCCACATTAGGTTGATAGTTCAGCTCCACTGTGTCACTCTCTTCTGAAGCAGGGGAATGAACGGACAGCTGCAGCATCTTGCTTTGAATGGCCTTATTATCATGGACATTCATATTGCTCTCCCTTCTAAGTTTTACCTCCTGGTAAAGCTGAAAAACCAATAGAACCTTCTGTTAAATCATGGTACTGTGATGAACTTTATGGCAAAATAACACATTCCTCTTTTTGTTTTTCACTCAGTAGCAGCAAGTAGAAAGATTCCATACATGTGTTAGTAGAAAAGAGCTGAGTCACACAGCGTGATAGTCCACAGACCATTATTGTCACAGGATGAGGAAAGGGCTGTTACCATTCACAAACTCTTTGTCATGGTTTTAATGTATGGCTGGCACCCACAGGATTGGATTGGAAGAGGTCTCACGAGGTCAGTGACCCTGCCTCAAGGCAGAAGCTGTACGGTTGTCTTCCAGGTAGTATCAGCACACTATGGGGTGGACACAGCCCTGATCTGATGGATGGGGAACGTGAGGGAATGTGAAGGAGGGAGAAGGCTCTGGCTATGTTATAGCCTGTTAATGTATATTAGTTTAAGGAAAGGAACTGAATTCTCATCTCATACAGCACTATCCGCACTAGAGTAGACTCTTCTGGTTCTCAGGCAAGTGGAATTCTTCCCTGTGACAGTATTAATAAATCAGTACTGCAGAATGGTATTATTTGGCAATGTGCTATCACCCCCTTATCTTCTTTCATGCTATCTGCTAAGATCCAATGGCTCTATTAGTAAATGAAAAGGTGCTAATTCTTGTCACCCAGCACATTCAAACTAGGAAGCTGTGATAAATTATAAATGAGAAAAAATAGCAGCATCATAAAAACCTCTTCTTCTTACAGTGCCAAGAATACCACAGCTCTTTCTTTATAAACATTCATTCTTAACTTGCTCCTATGAAGAAAGTACAGAGCAGGCACCTCTCAACAGCCATCTGCCTGCTCTCTCACAGTGCACAAACCCATCACAACAGTTTTTGGAAGGACACTGAAAAAGAATAGCGTGAAGAACATGCAGCCATTTCTTGGGTAGTGCTGTGGATTAGAAGTATTCTCATGTTCAGAGACTTGACACTTGACTTCATCCTGGGCTTTCAGATTTCACTCCCAAAGCCCAGATGCTCAGGGAACCTGAGGGCTGAACTTTGTAATTTCCAAGAAATGAGAGCCTCATACACACTCAGGACAGCAGTAAGGAAGGATACCATCTCATAACTCTAACAATATAATCTCCTAAACCACACAAGTCTTCCTGGAAGAATCCGGGAATTAAGTTAGGTTTTGGTGGGCTAGAGAAAACTACCAAATAAAAATAGAAGCTGATAAGGTACCACAAGTTTTACTGAGGAAATCACTCTACAGATGATGGCATTTAAAATGTATCTCGCTTTTTCTCCAGCCAGGTGGTTTTTGGCAAAGAAATGTCAGGGAACTGAAATTAAGGGCAGCTATAGACGAAAAGGGGACCTTAGGATACCGATAACCTTGGGGTATCATCTGCAGTTTTGTCTGGTCCTGCAGTACCCAGGGATTCACTTCATTCTCTTCCCCTCAGCCCCATTCCAATCTCTATCTCTTTTTCTGTCTCTGTCACACTTTCCTAATCCATATGCTAATAAAGAACATTGAAAAAACATGGTCTTCGCTGCCATTGTCAGGACTACTAATAGCCAGAATACCTTTTCACAACATATTACCATCATTCCAAAACAGCTCATGTACCTAACAAACTGAAATTCAACTACACACACAGATCACACTACTAACTTTTGAAGCACTCTCACCTTGGCAGTGAAATTAGGTAAGACTGCACAGAAATGTCCTAACACAAAAGACAAAATGTGGCAAAGACTATCATACCAAAGTCTGCAAGAACTGCAGGTAAAATATGAGAGTTGACATTATGGTGTTATGCTGCAGGCTGCTTTATTGGGCATTGTATGGCTGTAATTCATTTGGCTCTGATCATTTTCTTTGTCTTACTTTCATGTGAGCAATCTCTCCCATACATTCCTGTGTTGCTCAGCCACAGGACAGTGCTGGCAGAGAGCAAGCAAAACTACTCTACGTGTATATTTGAATGAAAAATGTGGAAAGGTCAGTGCTGAAAAAAATTCCTTCTGTATGTTGCCAAGAGAGATTCAATTTATGCATTACAGAGTGCCAGAGGGTTCTGCTGCAGTGACAATTTGGGGACAAAAGAATAGTAAATAATTACCTTAACTATTTCTGGAAGGAGACGCATTAGAAATGGCAGAGCATGAGTGTTTGTTAGTATGTGTAAACACAAGCGGTGTCAGGACTTTCATGCTATTTACTGTAGCCGTTGTCTCTACTAAAAGCCATCCATAAATGGAGCAGGTTCTAGCTGGAATGATTCTGCATCATGCAACGTTTAATGTATGAGGTTCTTTTTAATATTACCATTTACCCTAGCAGACCTGAGCCATCTAATTCCTTTTTGCCAGAGAATTATGATACCTAGATTTTTTGATACTAAATATGCGTTTTCCTAAACCCCATATAGGCAGTTGTTCAGCATGTACTTGAAAAAAGCATGCATAATGTGAGCAGTGTCACTCATGCCCAGCAGAACTGGCAGCAGCATATAAAGCCAAGAATACCACAGCAAACTTCATACAAAGTGACATTTAACCTCCTGCCTTGTATTCATGAGTAGGAAATGAGCAATTGCAAATACTGCTTAACGCCAGGCTTTGCATTCTACCATCAGCTACTAGAAACTTCCAGTGACAGATAAGAAACAGGATATAATTCAGAAAAAATAAATTGAAGTGACCCCTAAAAGACTCAAGTGAAAATGTTAGTGTTCAGAGTTTTGTTTAAAAGTACCTCTTCTATTTTCTTCTGCATGATCTTCCATTGACATTCCCATTCTTTCCTTTCATTGTCAAATCTCTCCAGCAATTCCATCTTCTCTTTATTCCAGTTCCTCTCAGTATTCTCCAGTTGTTTACGCAGGTCCATGGTTACAGTGTGTGCAACAGCAAGAAGATAGCTCTGCTTTTTTTCTTTCTTCCCTGAATGTTTCCTGCAAGTTTATCAGAATAAGTCTTACTTGTGTTTGATTCTAGCTTTCAGGGAAAAAAATCAACCAAACAAAAACCCAAAGCAATTTACTGAAATATGCTTGCAGGAGACAGCATCACACGACTGTATGATATATAACTGGAGCGCGACTGGAATATGGACAAAGTAAGTGTTACAGGACACAAACTCAAGGGCAGAGAGGCCCAGTCTGGAAAAGGGAGGAGGCACACGCATCCAGCATCGCAGAATTCAGGAACGTCTGCCACAGTGGGCCCTATACCGTGGCCACTTCACATCTTTGCTATTACTCTTCACTATAAACCTGTTTCTAATTATATTTGAGTCTGCATAATACTGAACAGCACTTCAGGACCTTGGGATCCTGCAATGTCTGCCCTTGAGGGTGAAAGCTATTTTTATGTTTGTTCAGAAGACAACTGTAAGTGTAAAGGTATCATGTTTGCTCACGCACTCCTTTCACATATGCATGTAGCACGACAAAGACTGTGACATTCTTTTGGCAATTGAAGACTCTAAACCTGACACATGCAGAAAATTCTCATGACTATATAAATGCTTTAGAATACATGAAGGAAAACAGGACAGGAAAGCTAATAACACGTAACATACATACAAAGTAGAAAGCATCATTCTACTATATAAAGGACTGTAGGTCACTATAAGGAGTTCATGTATTTTGGATTTACAAATCTAACTCTATAAATGTTAGTTCCAGAACCAGCATAGGGAAAACTAGAAACCATTCTCCAATAGCACTAACTCAAATCTAATTCAAAACCTTCCTCAGAATACGTAACTAATTTGTGCTTCAGTTTCTCCTTGCCCTTCAAAATCTTTAGTATTTTAGTATCTGTGAATGAAAAATTATTAATTGAACCACTAAATACACATATTTTAAGGGAAAGTATCTGGATCTGCTCATCTGACTTTGGAGCAAAACAGTTACAGATTTTGTGGGCCTGGTGTTCCTCTTGCTCTCTCAGGCTTTACAGTAGAAACTCCACCACCGTCAGCACATTTACTATGCCAGCAAGGCCAAAATAACACCCATTTATTCAGTTACCATGGCTCCTCTGGTATAACGGCAGGTACACACACGTTGATACCTGAGTTTGTTAACTTTGGCTCTCAAAGCCAGCTGCTGTGTTGCTTAGGTGGACATGGAATCTAGTTCTAGTCACAAAATGCTGCTGCGTCACTTTGGTCTCCTGCCAGAAACCAAGCGTACGGGCAGGCAAATGAATTATCAGATAGTTAACTAGCGGTAAGCCCAGTTTGCCTTCCTGGAATTTGTTAATTTCCCTGACTGATGGTCAGTGATCATCAGCTCACAGGAACTTCCCATTTTATCACCCACATTTTCTCTGATACAGTGAAAATTCATTCTTGAGTTTCAAGCAAAGTTCTTCCCCATCCTGTATTTTACTGGACAAGTCTTGTTGATTCAGCTGCTGCTACTGTGTAATCACTGCTTACCAGTGTCTGCATCATTTCAGCTGACGCCAAACTTGGAGTCAGCTTCTTTCATGAACAAGTAAGAAGAGTTCAGCTGAAGCCCAGCGGGTTACTCGGGTCTTTGGGTCACAGGAAGTCCTAATTCAGGATCTCTCAACTGACAGCTATCATGGGCCCAATCCTAACTCGAGTTGCAAAACTTTTTACCCAAAGTAATTTTGGATGGAAGACTTGGAGAGCAAACTGTCTATTCTTCAAATGTTTATGTCAGTCTATTTCACAATGGTGTAACCATGTCACCAGGTAACGTAGCATTGGAGCTTACGCTTTCAAACTCTGAGTCACACCTGCCTTTGAGCTCTGAAATAGCAGTCTGTCCCTCAACTATCTACAAACAGATTTCAGACCCTTCTTCTTCTACCGGCCTGAAAACATACAGGGCAGCTTTACAAAACCACAAAACTCCCTCAAACTCAGAGCTGCTGAAAGACAGCACAGTATTCTCATCACAAAAGCAGTCAAGCACTGGTTTGCTCAAGGCTTCTTAGGGAAGGCAGCCAGGCTACAGAGACTGCACCTCTCCAGGCCAAAGTTTCAGCTTTGTGCCAGACTTCAGTAAGTGTTGACCAAAAACAACTCACAAAAAAATTGCACTGCACTTAAGATCTGTTGCAATCTAAACATCTATTGCTAATGAACTTTAAAACCATTTCAATACTTTCTCACTTTGCTAATTCAAAGATTGCAATTTTTAGTACAGTCATCCGCTTTTTTCTTTTTTTTTTTTGATACATTTATGTCTTTATAACCTTTCAAGACATCTCTGAGGAATAAACAAAAGTCAACTCTCTGCTTCACTAGAATCCCTCAAATACGCGTCAGAAAGAAGTAGAAAATCCTATAAAAGCTGTAAAGTTGTGAACAAGACAGGCAGGCATAATCTGCCTACAACTTGCACAAATGGTGATTTTGCTAGTGCACTATTAGCAATAATGACCAAGCTTTGATCAGCAGCATATTATTAGAAACAAAGTCAATACTACGTAGCTTTTTGTTTTTACACACGTAAGAACAGATACATAATATGTACTCCTTTCAAGCATGCATATAGCATTGAAAAGGCCCCTGGTGGTTTCTTAGTGTTGGCAACTACTCTTGCCATGTTTGCATTCATCTCAACAATTTCCAAGTTGTTTCATATGGGACTCTGATTATAAAAAGGAATTGGAGACCATCAAAATGAAAGCAAGTCTTGGAAGAAGTTAGTTACAGAAGCTGCAGATATTCACTTATAGCTCTAAGATCCACAAAAAGCCTGTATTGCTTCTTATGCTTCTCTGGTTTCCTCTTGACATAAATTCTGAGAAAACTCATGTTTATTGATGTTAGCAGCTGGATGACTATACAATTTTGTTGCTATTGTACAGTGGATAAATTCCTCAGAGAGTTTTAATTTCTATTTCTATGACTTCACCCTTTTTTTTTCTGGGTCTTTGTTTTGTTCTGTTTTGTTTTTGTTGGGGGTTTTTCAACTTGTTTTTTTCCCTACTACCAATAAAATACCATTTGTAGTCCCAGTAATATATACAGTCCTCTGTCTGTATAGTGCACTGAGATGTCCCCCTGCGTATTTCACAGGACTTAGCAACCCACAGGGATGTAGAATGCCACATTTTAATTTGCTGTGTGGATCAGAACAGTATCTGTGCTCTTGCAATATTGGCACTTTCTGCATGTCCTAGACAAGGTCAGAAGCTTATTAGAGCAATAAAATTCAAGCAAATAATCGATTTTGTGTACATCAGCTGCATTTTCCCTTAACTTTTCCTTTAGCCCTCCCTCTTCCCAAGCAAAAAAATATTTTAAGCAACTATTTGATATTAATGTTAATATTACCCCATGTCTTCTGCATGTTCTTTCTACCTACATACCAAAAATGCAAAATAGTTTGCAATCAACCTCTGTCAACTTCTGAAAATAATCTTCAGTGACATCAGCTGAGATGTTATTTTTCAACAGAGATTAATTAGATTGGATGTGCACAACCATTCAGATACACAAACCTTCCATTGATTTTAGAGGGAAAAAAAGTGATTAAATTATATTTCCAAAAAAGTGCTGCATTTTGGATGACTAAGGAAATTGTAAATTTCTTTATTTTTTCAGTTATGAAAATATGTTGTGTGTCACAACACTGTGCACTTTATACATAAAAAGAAACCACAGTTGAGTGAGAGACTGGAAGAGAGAGCAGGGGAAGGAAGGAAGGAAGGAAGGAAGGAAGGAAGGAAGGAAGGAAGGAAGGAAGGAAGGA
>Ga0065711_1038253_pt1 | contig 18982 bp, 10 predicted proteins | sample Hoacrofraction12_FD_59098 | JGI IMG/M metagenome (GOLD analysis project Ga0065711, IMG submission 59098) | Hoatzin crop microbial communities from Cojedes, Venezuela - Epithelial fraction 12 v2 (version 2) | ecosystem: Host-associated > Birds > Digestive system > Esophagus > Crop | place... | reverse complement strand
TGTGGAGTCTCCTTCTCTGGAGATATTCCAGACCCGCCTGGACGCGGTCCTGTGCAGCCTGCTGTGGGTGACCCTGCTTGGGCAGGGGGTTGGGCTGGGTGACCCACAGAGGTCCCTTCCAACCCCCGACCATTCTGTGATTCTGTGATTCCACAAATACACCTGTCTAATCACCTATGGTCAGTGAAAAACAAAACACAGTCACTACTCATCCCCTGGGACCATGCTGCTGGCTCATCTGACACCCCCTGCCCCGCTCACCCAGCCTACCTCCGACACCACAACTACCATGCCACCATAAGCTCTGGGCTGCCCCTTGCAATACGCACTGCTCTTACTGCTCCGGCATGGAAAAGGCAGTGGAGCTTACAACGTCTTTCGGCAATGCTGCTTGTTCCCACTGTCACGGGGCGAGCGAATAGCACAGTCCTACCCGTTGTCTATACGATGTATGTTGTTGAAAACACAACTTCGCCACAGGTACTCGGATCAACATCGACTTTACCTGCCCTTCTTTGTCTCCAGGCCATGACTCTGCTTTTCCGAGAAGCCCAGCAATGCAAAGAGACTCCAGTACAGAGACATAGAAATATGGTATAAAATGAGCAATGAGGGAACAGATTCCATTTTCTATTTAAGGTATAAAAGTAGCTACGATAATTGAATCATATAGTGTTTCTTCCTTCAGAAAGCCTGAGACCACCACAGCACTAAGTGGAATTTAGTACCGTGGAAAGAAAGAGACAAAACAGCTCTCAGGTGCAATGCTGCATTCACAGTAACAATAGCGGCGATATTCAGTAAGAATTTAAAAACAGGAAAAGAGGATGACTCAAGTATTTTATCCAACTAAAGTCATAGGAGATTAGAGAGTAGTTAAACACCAAGGCTGCAGTTTGGCCAAAACCTCTGGATAAACATTTGCCACCATGCAAAAATCGCTCACAGCTTTTTCTAATGATGAGAAGTAGTAAAAAGCTGTTTGAAATCTCTGCTTTAAAATGTGTGTGGATCTCTGAAATCCCTTGGACTGAAAAGGTTCACGGCAGCTAAAGCCACAATGTCATAGATGAATTGCAGAAAACCCATGGACTGAAGGGCAAAACTTCTTGACACTGAAGCTGACTTGCGAAATCGTAACAGAGAAGAAAAGGAGATAAAGAGGATTCTGAAGCCAAAGAATTCTGCTGCTTTGAGACATGCGGGCAAGGAAAGAGTCAGCAGAAACAAAGGGGAAAAGACACTGAATAAATATGTCCTATGAGCTTTTAAACTAGCAAGATTACATCACCTCCTACATAGAAAGGAAGCTTCTTGATGATCACATGTGTTACATATGTAGGTTACAAGCAGATTAGCAAGTAATTTTGCACAAAACAAACGTATCAGTAGATGACAGCAAAAGATCCTAGAACCCTCTTTATGCTGTTTGGATAATGTAAGGCAGTAAATCTGGACTAGATTTAGTTTGGTATACCTGGATCAAGAGTCCCCACCAACCACATGCTTTGAAGCAGTCTCAAGGACCAGACGTTTCCACCCCTCACGTTCCCACTAGAGGAGGGAGATCATTTGCATCAATTGGTAAGATACTAATAATTTAGTAGATAAAAAGCTTCATTTCTGTATTTGAAAAATCCAGTAGGATTGGTTTGGTTTGATATCAAAACTACAATGCAGAACGGCAGCACACAATCTTCCTATTACTAAATTAATATGTAAGAAATATCAGTGTCAAGTCTTCACAGCTGTCTACAGAGATACGCTCAACACATCAAGGCTTTTCTGCAAGGCCCTTTTATCAACCACATCTTCCAAGGAACATTCAGAAACAGAGAAGTCAAGTTTAAGAAATTCCGAAGTTAAGAGGACATTTTTTTCCTAAATATCTGTAGTATTTTAAGTGAAAGTTATTTTCATTATATTATTACCAGTAAATTACAGCTATCTATGGTTTTAGGTAGTGGGACACTTATCAGGTGTCCCTACCTAACATGGAACGAACCAAAATCAAATTACTTTAATAAAATAAACTTTATCTAGCTAAATTGTTGCTGTTAGGTAGCTGGGACTCTCCATGCCAATAACAGTTATCTTAAGAATTAAAAAAAAAAATAAAATATATCCGTTCATTTTCAGTCATTTTCTTGCTACTGGTATGTGTGAAAGATTTTCATTTACACTCATTTATCAACTCAGACAACTCCAGTAATGGGGAAATTTATTCTGATAAAAAAGAATCAAACGGCACCTCGAGAAGGGTATCACAGGTAGGTACGTGCATACGGCACCTGGATCAGGAATAAGTATGATCTCTTATCAAACACAACTCTCAAAAATTATGGTTATCTTTGACATAGTCACAAAGGCAGATGGGATGCAAAGATATTATTATAAATTAGCATTTCTGAAACAAATATTCCCAAACATGGGAAGGCAGAAGAGATGTTAAACCGAATGGTAAAACATGGTATAGAAAGGGATCACAGAAACCAAGAACCTTGTACTCCGGCAGTGCAGACTGAGGAGTTTTCACTCTCTCAAACCTGCTTGTAGTCAATGTTACATTGAATTGATCAATGCCAGCAACCACTATGTAATAATAACGATAACACTTCGTGTTCTCTAAAATACCTGCCGAGTGGGGTTTTTTTTCTAAGGTGCTGCACAAATGAAGCCTCGTAAGGTAAGGTTGATACCAAAATTTTATCAGCATGTAAAATGAAACATAAAAAGAGATGAATTAATATGAAATCCTGTGATCAAACCCTAGTCCCCTGGTTTCATCCTGGTCTTTTCCTTCTTACAACAGCCCTTCCTCATCTGGCACATGCGCTTCTCCAGTCATAGCAAAGCAACACACGTGAAAACTAATTCCAGTGGGTGCTAACAGAAAAAAACCCTTGCGGGTGGACAAGTGGCCAGAGAGCAGGCCCACGGAAGGAGATCTGGGGTTTGGGTTGGTGGCCAGTTGAGTATGAGCCAACAGCGTGCCCTGGCAGCCCAAAAGGCCAGCCGTGCCCTGGGATGCATTAACCCAGCATCGCCAGCCGGTCGGGGCAGGGGATTGTCCCACTCTGCGCTGCACCGGTGCGGCCCCACCTCGAGCACGGGGCGCAGTTTGGGTGCCTCAATACACAAAGGGCATCAACCTAGTGGAGCGTGCCCAGAGGAGGGCGGCCAAGACGGTGAAGGGTCTTGAGGGTGAGAATTAGGAGGAGCAGCTGGGGTCACTTGGCTTGTCCAGCTTAGAGAAGGGAAGGCTGAGCGGTGACCTCACCACTGACGGGTGGACCCATCGCCATCTACACCTTCCTTATGTGGGGCTGCGGAGAAGGAGGTGCTGATCTCCTCTCTCTGGTGACCAGCGACAGCACACAAGTAACGGGCACGAAGCGCGTCAGGGGAAGCTCAGACTGGACATGAGGAAAAGGCTTTTCACCGAGAGGGTGGTGGGTCACAGGAACAGGCTCCCCAGGGAAGCGGTTACGGCACCCAGTCGACCAGTTCAAACGGCGTCTGGACGACGCTCTTGGTCATACGGTTTAGTTTTAGGTAGCCCTGCGAGGAGCAGGTAGTTGGACTCCATGATCCTTATGGCTCTCTTCCAACTTCAAATATTCTTCTAAATTTAACTCTTCAAGCAGGTTTGGTTTGTATTTTTCTTCTTTTTCATGCAGAATATTTGAATAATGTATTTAAGTAAGCCGAAAAAATGAGGCAACTTCTACACTGGACAAAGGTCTAGAAATGCACTACAGCTCTCCCTGACCTTTTATCCAGCTGTTAAAAATCCCAGCAACAAAAAAACCCAAACAACAAAACCCACAGCTGATCACAGCTTTTCCAAATGACACATAAGTCCCACCCATTGGAGACCGTTACATTTTTAAGCTAATGTCAAATTAGTACATTGCAACAAAAATGTAAAGACCAAAAGCTACCCTCTACAGGGCATGCAAGTCAATCATCGTTAAAGCTTAAAGACTGTTCCATGCATATTTTCTGCATCATAAACGAGTAGGCTGGAATAAAACCCAAACTGCACCTCTGTGTAGGGTGCCGACAGACATCTTGATACGGTTTCACTATTTCAATTTACTTCCACATTGTCTGACACAAGCTCAGGGAAATATGGCAAGCTGTGCCATGTACAGAGGGGAAGAGAAGTCTGTTGCTCTGTGTTGTCTTTTTATTAACTGAGACTCCACAAAACTCTAAATTTATGGAACACTCAAGAAAAAATTACTAAATAATTCATCAGTGATAAGACTATTAAGAAGCAAGCTAAGGAGCAAGTGGAAGCTTGGTCCGGAGGGAGAACAGCTGGTCCTCTCATTAAAAGTACGTTTTGGCAGCAGAACGCCCTCCGAGCAGCGGGAACCTGCTGCGAAAGCAGCCTCGGAGTTAAATTTAGGAGCAAGCGACAAAGCAAGACTCGTGTGAAAGGTAAGGTGGGCACACTCGGGGTATCACGGCGTGGCTGGTGCCAGCTGCACGCCCCCCGCTTTTGGCAACAAGGCGTCGCGACTTCATCGTGCTTTGGAGCCACAACATCAGAGCGGAGCTGCCCCAGCCGCCAGGCAACTTGGTGCTGCTGGGTGGAACTACACTGCAGCAAGCTCAAAAGCCAAGGAAAGATGTTCTTTGTGCTGAGTAAACCTTCACGGAATCTAGCGGTGAGGATGGCATCCGAGTCACCGAACCACCCGGCATCCCCGGTTCCGATTCCTCCTTCGTTAAACAGAAAAGCGCGCAGCAGATCACGGCGGGGCGTTGGGTGGGTCAATACGGGACAATTCCACGAGCAGCCCGAGATCTTCATGGGAGCAGGTCCCGTGGACGTGCTGAACGTGAGCACTGCCCGGCTGCACAGCGGTGGGAAGGGCTGCTCCACCTTGGCGGCTGCGACGGTGCAGGTGCCGTTGGAAAGCAGAAGGAGCTGCGGGACGTTAGTGACATGGAAAGTCTTTCGGAGGTGGAAAAGAGCAGGAAAAAGAAAAAGCAAGAGAAGAGGAAGACAGCCCTTTGGCGCAATGCCTTTTATGGAGTGAAACAGCACAAGCCAGCACAGCACCATCCTGCTCTACCAGACGGGTTCACAGGGCCCGAGCTCTGAGGGTGTCTGAAAAACTCATCACTAAACACCACTGCTCCACTCCTCCTCATCCCCCTTCTTCTGCTACCTACTATTTTTAGTTTGTGGGTTTTTTTCATACATTCCTTTTATAGTTTCTGTTTCTTTTCCTGTCCTGCCATCTCAGTATTCCTGAGTCTGAATAATTCAGATTTACCCCTTGACTCCTTCTCTCTTACAACCTACCCTCCAAGACATCCATCTTCAACCTCTAGTAAGAAAAAAAAAGAATCCCATCTCTCACCACAGCATCACAAAGGACTTATTGATTTGTATAACTCCATTACTGGAATACATCATTGGTGACAAGCAGGATTTGTGTTCTTAAAAGAGAGTATCCTTACACATATCTGCTGCAAACAAAAGTTTCTGTCGCATCCACTGAAACAGGAAATTCTCACTCGCTGGCACACCTTGTTCTACCTGTCTGAGAGACTTTATCGAAAACCATAAAGGTACGCATTTTTTTGGTGACAGAAACGCACATTTCCTACAATCTGTCTTCCTACTCAGATGCAAAAGTGCCAAGAATTTTCCTCCCCAAATGCCCTCCTCCTTCCCGTATATCCCATGTGGATTATCTCTACAGCTGAAAGTAGAAAGACACAACAGTTTTTTTCGTAATCAAATAATTCTGCTTAAAATTGTCCCTCCGATTCTTGCATAAGAGCCCAACATCTTGCACAACTGGCAGGAATCCGAGCATCCCTGCACAGCACCAAATTAACCTCTGCCTGTTTCAAAACCCAATTTATCATAGAAAACAATTCCCACTCCAATCTTTACGCAACTATTTGTTCCTTCCGGTCAGCTAGCAAAATAAACATTTTAGCCTTTCCTATTGCAGCTTTTGCAAAACTAAATTATTTCCCTTTCTCAGGAAGGAGCAGTTTTTGCAAAAAATGCTTCTACTAGGGAAAAAAACCCAACCCATGATCTTAAGCCGCGTTGAAGAAACTATTTCAGTCCTGCCACTCAGACATGCTGTTTGGAGGGCCAGCCTCAGCCAGATAAAGGAATGAGAGAGGAATTATTTTAACCCCAACACTTCAAGATACCATCTTCGGAGCCAATCCTATTCAAAGCAATGACAAGACAAAATTGATATTTCTACGTATTCCATACTCTCCAGAAAAATAGATCGTTATTTCCTAAACCAACATAAACAGATCTGCCTCTTCTTTACACATTAACAATTAATATGGATCCTGCTTATAGACATCTGTAATGCTTTGGGCTGTATTTCTGGTGTGATAACCGTGTCATTTCGAGACACGGTGCACCGAGATGACAGAAAGGCATCGCCGAGCTGTTCACTTCTGCTCCTGTCTCAGGGACAACACTGCTATCTTGTTACAAAATACCGCCCCGAGCAACGAAAAGTTTCATAAATCTTTTTCTACACTGTTGTCGGCTTCTATTTTTGCCTCTGGCTGAATGTGATTATAATCTGTTTTCGCCATACAAGCAAACAAAGTGATGGAGACTGTAATGACTGGGGCACACGCTGCAGCCCTCCGGAGCTGCAGGATACCTCCAGCTGCTAGCATAGCTGATAACGGACTTAATAGAGCTAATGATTTCTCATACCACTAACGCAAGGCTGTTCTCACAGTGGGTAAATAATGACTCTTTTGTTTTGGAAATAGTTAAGGAGTCATGTAGATGTTTGATATGTGCACGATACAGTATAAACGCAGCAATATTTGGGTAACTAATGGAAGATTACACCGGAGCGAGAAGATAATATACTTTTTTGTTTCCTTTTAGGAGCCTAAGAGTTTATAACCCTGTTCACACCACTGTGACAGCAAGGAGATTTCACTGTAAACAATTACAAGTAATGTTTTAATCTAAGCATAAAAATGTATCCATTTGTTTCAGTGCACTGCATCTTTGTTTTTATGTTGGTAATTAATACTACGTATCTTTACTGGAAATAAAATAAAAACTAATTGGATAGTAAAAGAAATGTTCTGGAGGGTTGAACGCAAAAACTGCAGCGATAGGGCAAGCCACAAAGACCACGTTATGCCTACAATATTTTCCTTGATCTTGACTGTGTGTTTCTGATCAGTATTAATAACATTGACTCGGTTTCCTCCTTTCTCGATGTGTAATCTGCGTTCCCCATTCAAAACCATGTGTTCCCACCAGGGAGACCTCCACTTCCCAGGCTGGAAGATTCCTTCCAGTTTCTTTGTCGTATGAAAGCATATACAAAAAAATTTCCTATGGGTAAAACGTATTTTTCCTTCCCTCTCCTCTTCCTCCTCTCCAGGAGTTCCTGCTCTCCCGAAGTTCCTCCTCTCCATCCTGTATAAGTTGCACGTACAGTCTTCGACTTTTCCTCAAGGGTGTTAGAACACCGTTCCCCACAAGGAATCGCTGTGACTGCCATCCCAACTCACGGCAGCACCCCGCAAAACCAGCGATTCGTGCCCCCCTCCCTTGCCCCTGACTTCTCCCCTTCCAGCATCCCCCGCCCCACGCCCGCTCCTCTGCTCGGAGGCCCCAGCCCTTCCGCAGCCGTCGCTGCCGAGCGAGGACGGGGTCGGGCTTCGTCGCAGAGAAACCCGGGCGGGAGCTGCCCCATCTCCCACAGGAAGGGGCGTCCCCAGCCCCTGGGGTGCTCCGGGACGGCTGCTGCCCCGGGAGGGGGGCACGGCGTGCGGGGCGGCCAGGTCCGCGAGGAAGGAGCACCGCTTGGGAAGCAAAACCTGCCGTGAGATTCCGCGCTGTCGGAAGCACGGCCGCTAGCAGAGTTACTGCCGCTGGAGTTTTCTGCGCTGCATTCAGTAACGAAGGGGACTCCCGAATCGGGACCGTGTTCCAGCACGCTCTGCCTTCCCGTGCCACCCAAACCAGGCGGTGCCCAGCTGCTTACAATCCAAACTTCTCAACAAGCAGAAAGGAAATTCATTATCTTTCTGAAGGAGGAAACAAAGTGAGGTTGAAATGAAGTAATCCAAGCTAGACAGGGCTCCTAAAGTTAAAATAAAAGAAATAAAAGGACTTATGGCACAAACAGTGGATAATAAATGCCATAACACAACAAAGCAATATCCACCCATTATATACTTTATAGATTTTAGGAAAGCATACGATAACCCCCATTGTGATTCATTTTCACAGATCTTGAAATATCACAGGAAGCAAGCAAAAATAATTAAGTTTACCAAACCATATTCCAAGGTATGGCTTCTACGGTTAAACGAAATGCAAACTAGAGCAAGGAGTCTAACGCGGCTGCCGGCGTCAAACTGAGAATGCAATCTCTTCTCTTGTTTGTCACTGCCATCGTTTCATTACCAGAAGAAATTGTAGACTGGGACCACAGAAATATTTCATAGTCTAAGAGTTAATAGCAGATTTTGTTTGTGCCGGTGATGCAGCAGGTCTAAATGACAGGTCAAACACACGAGGAACACCGCGAGACTGGTCCACATCACAAGTAAATCAGGTTAAATATTATGGAAAATAAATCTAGCGGGAACTCCAGGTTCAGAATCAGGTTTCGTACTAGAAGGCCAAGAAATACAGGGTTTGTAAATTCACACACTTGACAGACACGAGCAAGCCAACGGATATAATCATTAGGAAACAATACCGCGATGAAGTAATGCGACAGCTACATTTACTAACTTCAATCACTTGCTCAAGTGTTACCTCTCCCTTAAAACACAGACAGGGAAGCAGGAGAGCCACCAGATGCAGTTATTTATGCATTCTGAATGCTAACGCTTTCGGAAAATATTAGGTATTACGTTAATTCCTAAATACTAAGATTAAGAATTCAACATTTTTTTCTAAATCGCACTCAATACAAGACAGAAATTCAAGATACATTACAAACTAAGCCAGAGCACACAACATAGCTGGCATACCACTGGCAATTTGAGAAGCATGTCAAAGGGCCTACACGTTCTCAAATCTCAGAATATTGAGCAAGTCTGAGAACAAGACAGCTAAGCTGCTTAAAGAATAAGAATTAAGGATTGCACAATTAAAATCAGCTATAATCTCATAGGGCAGAGATATTACATGCATTAGCATACAAAAAAAAAAAAGAAAAAGTGGCGATTCTGGAGATCAAGAAGCTGCTCTTCTGTCTCAATACAGGAGTTGTAATGCCAACTAAAACTAAGTTTAAACATGTAGATCAGGATTTTGTGGTAGGAATAGATGTTTGTTACAGGAAAAGGTAATCATCGGACAATGAATTAAATATTGTAATTATCTGCAAAATGTTTACGGAATGGAAAAAGTCTAGTAGAGAGTACTTAAATAAGGTCTTCAAAACGGAGAAGATCTATAGCAAACAAATCTTGCTAAGTTAGAAGTTATATTTTGTTAATAAAAATATACTAGGCAGCCCTTCCAAAGGAAATAAAGCTCTGTAACAGGTGGTGGGGCAGGAGACGCAACAAGAGTGACTGGAGGAGTCCTGTACCCGTATTAGAAGCACAATTTATGGCTTGACGTAAACTGCATAAATGAAGTTAGAGCTTCCTGTTCAGTCCAACCACTCTGCATTATATCTATATTATCCTTTTCACTCGTGAGTCCAGCCAGGTCTCGGTAGACGCTGCTCAAACGAACTGCAGCATCAACAGGGCAAAATCAAAACAAAGGCGTTGCTTAGGCACAGCCCAAGTACTTCTACTACTGTCATGAATGACACACAACTTAACATTGGCTTCAATTTTCTAACACTTCACAACTGTTCAGTGAAAGAGGCAATAATCTTCTGCTCCTATTCTGTGGTCATTCACAAGACCCATGCTAACCAGTTCAGATGCAGATATAACAGGTTTGTTCGTCAGATGTCATTAGGTTACACATCTGACTTTCTAACTCCAAGCAATTAGAAGCCCAGCACAACTGCAAACAAAGCTGCTGGTCAAGGAGACGCTGCATGGTAAAAACAAAACAAGGCTTCTCTAGACCATAAATTAAATAGCTGCAGTGCTACAGGCATTGCTTATTCACGTTTGATAAGACTGTAAGAGACAGGCATGCTGCCTGCCTCAGTTTTCAGGGGAGATGTGAATAAAAAAACCCCTCACGATTCATAAAAGCTGGAAATAGCTCACAGTTTATGTGTGGTCTCTGAATTATCTACCCGGCACTGTCACTGCCAGGCTTGCGCAGGCATACTGCTGGGCTGCCTTCACTCCCGTCCCGCACAACAGGAGACCGCGGAAAAAGGCAAATCTACCCCCTTTTTATTTCTCTTTCTAAACATCATGTACTCTCCAAAGCTCCATTTCTTTTCTTGAATTAAAACCAACAATAATTGTTACGTGAGAAAAAATAAAAAACAAGGGAAGGAAATGGAAGTGGGAAATGCTGTCGCTGACAAGGACGCTGCTGGAGGAGACTCATAAGATGTGCTCACTTGCTTTGATGCTTCGCGAAAGCAGAGCTTGCAGACTTGAGGGAGGCTGGTAGAATATTATTTTTGCTTATCTGTCCACATCTACACATATGTAGATACATAGGTATTGCTGCTGTGACTCCATCAGCAGTTTAAATGCACTTTGCACTTCCTTACGACATTTCTCCTATCTCTCTATCGAATTCCGACTCGGAGGTTTTCTCCCCTAAACGTGTTCATCAGTACTGTTCCCTACCAAGCTGGTGATCACCGTCTACGGATCAGTCTGTACCTACCCCGGGATGTAGAGGAGCGCACACCGGACCGCGTTCTCCCGTACGGTGCAGCACGCTCTCCTCCTGAGCAGACATGGCGCACGGCCACCAGAGCTTGTCACAACCGGTGAGCTGCCGGCGCCCGCAATGGACGCCAAGCAGCAGGGAAGGGTGACCGAGGCACGCGAAGGCTGCGTGGCGGGTCACGGGCGGTGGTCGATGGACGGGAAGAGAGGAGCAGGCAGGTGCCCCAGCCATCTCGCTTCTGCCCCCCCTCCTCGCCTCTGCTTAGTTTATCAGGTTCCCGTGACCAGCGTTCACCCCTACATTGATCCACCCGGTACTGCAGCAGCCTTCTTCCCACGCCTGCTCTCTGCGAGGGTATTCTGGTTGCTCTCCTCGTTCCCTCCTTCCAGCAGAGAGACATTCATTACTCAGGACGTAAAGCTGACTCGTTTCAACCCTTTGCTTATGGCTCCAAATCTGTCAGTACACACAGCCTACGCCGGTATTTCTTACCTACTGAACTATTTCACACCGCAGCTTTTAACCGAAGAGACGGAGGGCACGAATCCAACACAAACTGTTAAAATGATTGTTAGAAAGCAGAAAATCCACAGGAAGCATAACAGTTTCCTGAGGCCACTGGAAATTCAAACATTTCTTGTTTAGTTCTCATTTCTACCTCAAAGTTCTCCAGCTAGTCATTCAAGAAAATAAAAAAAAAAAGAAATGTTGACAGAGCCAGCCCTCGCTGTACAGCTACGCTCTGCAGCACTCCGGACTTTACTCCGCTCCCTGCCAAGAACAAGCAAGAACGCCTTTAAGCCATCATTTGCTCCCATTCTGTAACTGCCTTTCTATTGCCACAGCTTTCGCGATGTAAATCGGATTTATTTATTCACGGGCACTGGCATACCATTACTTTTGTCAAAACTGGTCTCGCGCATACTGTTGTCCCTACGTTCTTATAAACGAACTGGAAAAGCAATTAAGGTTCCCCGGCATCGGGGAGAGGGGAGGGGGCACCCACCGCACTGTTGCTAACACAATCTCCGTAGGCGTACGCACTGCAAAATGACTGCATCTCTGTGTAGAGGGAGATAAGAGAAGTGACACAGATTAAAACAAATCGTTGATCCATACCAGAGAGGAGCTAGGCAAACAATAGCGGTAAAAGCATAAATGTCAATTTAGGATGATAAAGGATACAATCTAAATGTAATATGAGAGGCCTCCAGACAAAAGGAAGAAACAGAAATTACACATTACTGAAGTACCAGATGCAATAAACAAACAAATACGTAAACACACACATGAATATGCATACGGAAAAAATTCAGCTCACAGGGTTGATTGCTCAAGAAACTGGATTTCATATTAAAATACCGAACAATTTCAAGAAAGTTTGACTGCTCGATTTGAAGGGGGGAAAAAAATAATCTTATTTATAGTCTTGGTAATTTTGTTTTAATTTTGAATAATCTGCAAGTATCTCAACGTGCCTTCCCCTACACCGTGCATTTGCATACTGATGGCACAACCGCCCATAAGACCCGGAAAGCAAAGCCAGGAGATGCTCTCCCGCAGGAAGCTGGCTTTTCATCTGCTGAACAGAGCTGTCAAAAGGTTTCTCTAATTGCTTTCAGAATTTCCTCTCCTCTTCCCCTTCACATTTTCTAGCACCCTACAGCACTCTGCCAGATCAATTAAGGTTCCCAAGCTCATTTAAATAATCTTATGCCTATCCTAGCCTTGGCAAAAAAATCAGTTTCATCCAGACTACGACCTACCCACCAGCCACGCAGAGCTGTTAGAAGACCTACCCGCAATTCACAGTCCTCCTCGGTAGCAATATCGCTACTTTCTACCTGATGCCATTGGATGATTCAAGACTTTGTCTTGGTATGAGAACATACGACACCTAAGAAGGTTAAATTTAACTTAACACAAGAAAGTTCACCAATACAAACAAAATTATCAAAAGCTACACATTAGCAGTCAGTTTCTAAAGCACAGTACCGCAGCAAAAATTTCTGCAACACCGCCAGGCTGGGAGAGATCTCATTTCTGGTTTTGACCTCTGTATAGGGCTGTCTGCAGGCATACAGCAACCTGTCGAGAGAACTTTTGTGATGTTAACAAAAATCAACCCAAATCAACCAAAAAACACGCACATGCAGACATACACAGCTACACACAGTGTAATTACACACGATAGCGATATCAGCATTGCTGTTATATCACGTTCTGCGCTTAAATAATCACATATTCCAGGTGCCTGGAGGCAGCAGCACGCTGCAGACCGCAGCAGCAAATGGTAACAGTGACTGTCTTCACTGCTCCCCGCCGACTCAAAGCTCTTACCTTCAACACGCAGACATGAGAGGAGGTGGGAAAGAATGAGAACTCCAATGCAACTAATGACTAATTTCAATGTAGCTGCTCCAATGCCACTATTCTAAAGATTAACAAAATTGATATAGGAATTTGAAGGGAAAAAGAAATAGATCAGTTTACATGTCCTCAACATTTCTGACAATTTTCCATCTGCACGTACATCCCATGCACTACAGACTTCACCGATTATTAATCCTGTCCTGTACTGCCTACTTGAATATTCTGTTTTTCTTCCTCAGGACACCCCCAAACTGCCTGCTCCTCATTCTACAAAAAACATACTGGCCTAGTCTTGTTTCGGAGAACGCCCGGCAGAAGGCTTACGCTTTTTCTGGAAGACAGGCAGCAGGAATACTTCGGTTTGCCCGCGTTAAAGAAAGCGGCGGCAGGTTCTGAAGTGCTGGAACACCCTGTGCTCCGCAGCAGAGCTGAGGCACGCGCAAGTGCGGTGGCTCTCATCGGGGAGATGCTTCTTGCTGTCCCTGTGTCCATGTACACAACAGCTTTAGTCACCTTTTCCAAGACTCTGTCTGCGGCCAGTTGCCCACGTGGAATAAGGAAGGGCTTTCCCCTCTCCCCTGCACCCGGGGCTCCAGGCTGCCATAACCACACGTTTATGACAGACAACACAACAGAACCACACAAGCATCGCATCTTTCAATGTGCGTGACAGCAAATGCTATCGAAATCACAAACGGGCTAACCTTGCTCCAAGAGCAGCACTCCTTTATCTCCAGCCATGGGCTGTAACAGGTAGGGGCACCTGAACGTGTGGAAACCACAGAGTCCGAGGGTCTTGGACAGGGTGACGCAGGGGCAGAGATACGGCCATCTCCCAGAGTGGTGACATTAGTGTTTCCCACTCCTATCTTACATTGTGGTCTCCACCATGGAGAAGTCCTCCATACTCAAGTCCTGCTACACCTCCACCTACAGAAGAGACTGGGAGGACCGGGGTTTATGGAGCGGACAGGAAGAGTTAGAGAAGAGGATCTGTGCTCACAATGAAACCTTGTCCTTCACAGAATCACAGAATGTTCGGGGTTGGAAGGGACCTCTGTGGGTCACCCAGTCCAACCCCCCTGCTAAAGCAGGGTCACCCAGAGCAGGCTGCACAGGACCTTGTCCAGCGGGTCTTGGATATCACCAGAGAAGAAGATATTGTCCTTGTCGGTATTATGAGACTTGCTGGTGATTCAAAACTTTTCCTGATGTCCAGTACTGCAGAAGACCTGCGTGCTCTCCCAAGCTCTTTGGGGTGGGCAGAGACAGAAGACGCTACCGTGCAGTGCAACACAGAGGTGAGAACCAGCCCTGTAGAGGAAGCCACCAAGGGATGCCAGGCTGCGGGGACGGGACGCTGCCACCAGCCCGAGCAGGGGCTGGGACATGGCTCTGCCTGGTTGGCCTGGAGCAAGGGCTAGGGCAGACAGAGGTGGGATGAGCAGCCGGGAGATGGAAAGCTCTCGGCCAGGGTGATGAATGTGACGAGAGCACAACGCATCGAGGTGCTGGGAGAAACAAGACAGACAGACAGGCCTAACAAAGAGAGTGGAGAAAGACAAGCACACCTGAAGATTCCAGTAAAGGAAAGAGGGACTGACAACTGTTGAGAAAGGAGGAAAAAAATAAAAATAACACACAACCACCACTCTCCCTCCTCCCCAGCCAGACAAAGAAAAATGTGCAAATCAGTTTTTATGAAACACTAAAAGATGAGCTGGAAAATAAGAATTAGGACTGGATAGACAAGCAGACTGTGTACTAAATCACGAGGAAAGCTGGGGAAAGCCCATGCCAAGGCCGGTGGGAAGAGGTCCTGCTGCCCTGGGACACGGGCCGGGGCTGGCCACGAAGCTGCCAGGGCTGGGGGTTCCGGAGCAACGCTCCGGATTTCTGCACGCTGCGTTGTAACGTGAAAGGCTGGGCAAACCCAGATGGAACAGCCAGCCTTATTGCTGAACAATTAGCAAGCTTCTACACGCTTGGTTTTGCAACTTTGAGCTTCAAATCTTCCCAGGTTCTGTGCGGTTTATCTTTCTTTGGACATTTTGCTGTAAAACAGAGAATTACGAACTGTGAACGGAGCACTACAGCTTCAGCTGGGGAGCAGGAGCTGCGGCCGCTGCCAAACAGCACACAGCTGTTAATTTATTTGAGGGTTATCCTTATTATTTCTCATCACAACGATATTAAATAAGCCATGCACATACACTGATGGAAAACAGGCCCCACAGTTTCTGTCAGCAGAGCTGTATTTGTCACAAGTTTGAGTTTTTCTGTGAAGTTTCCCGAGCTGCTTTGTTAGCTAGTGAGTTGATCTCAATTTTCCATTGACACCAAAGCAGAGCAGATTAACTTGGAAATGATGCCCAAGGCTTCAAGTGCTGCTGGATCGCTTGTCCTTATTGAATGAGGGCAGATTTCTGCATTATATTACACGCTGCTACTGGTGCCACGGTTTTAAATATTGTTCTTTTCATCACTCTTTGTCAATTATGCTACATTCACAGTTATTTTTTAAGTAAATACTTATTCCTGCATGGTGAATGTCAGAATTAGGAGAAAAAGTCCTGAAAAGGCAGCTTATAAATGAAATTCTGATTTCAGTAAATTCATTCTTCTCAGATAGCTACATTTCCAGAATAAATTATCATCTCTAATATCATTACCTGAACATAGCAAACCTGTACTGTAAAGGGTCTTGGCACTGAATGATGATAGGCATCAGAGGCTTAGCGTTTAATTACTGCACAGAGTTTTCTGGAGAGTTAAGTGCTAACATCCCTCACCCGCAGCTGTTGGCTATCCGGCAGAATATTGTGGTCCTGATGGTCTGTCAAGGAGAAGTGATTCATAAACTTTGCTGAGCGCTACTCCGACGCCCAGCTGGTGGGAGACAAAAGCGGACAGCTATTCCTGGCAGTAAATCCCAACTGGGAATGTCTGACTTTAAACATACCTGAAAAATCAACAGTCTTCATCAGCAGAGGGATACGCACTCCTATACATTGTGAAGCACAGAAGACAAATTGGTTACTGATACTGCCCTTCTATTTGTATGTTTTAGGGGCTAAGAGCAATCTGAATCACCAGCGTTCCCATGACTAAACTAATTCTCATGTTAATTAATGAAGGCTCCCTCCCTGCTCGACAGAGAGAGCAAAGCAAGCTGGGCTTCACATCTTAATTTAATACCCTCTCGATGCAAACTGTGCAGTGAAGGGACAAAAAACCGAGAGAGATCGAAGAAGATTCCGATGTCTAATTTTTGCTTTGCTGCAAATAGCAGGAACACACAGATAGTTCATCAAGGAACCGAAGACAAGGACATCCCTGCCCGTGCTGACAAGGGCTGACGATTTCAGAGACCCCCGGGCCATGGTTTCGTGGGGAACAGCAGGTGGAGGTGACAGACTCGCAGATCTAACGGGATTTTTTTTTTCTTCCCCAGCCTGTTTTTTTGTTCCAAACCATCAAGTGAGCTGAAATGCAGCGAGTTAAAAATCCACAACCTCCCCCCAATATATCACAAACAAAATATACATCTGAGCATCTTTTTTTTCCACCCCACTTTGTCCAAAACCGCTACCGAAGGAGAGCGCGAGGCGGCGGCGAGGGCGCTGCGGGCGTCTCTGCGGGCGCTGCGTCCATCAGGGCTCCGGCTCCCCACCGAACCAACCTCCCCGCCAACACAAGCCCTTCGCACCACAACCGCTGGCGTTCACTTCCAGAGGCAATTTCCAAAGGCAAGAAGGTGCAAGTCTCGTTTCTAGATATGCTGAACAGCAATAAGGACACATGTTTGCTGCGGTGGTAATGAGAAGCCCAATTTCTATGCTAGATACTATCTATTTAAAAAAAAAATCTACTCTTTTCAGTATTGACATGCTTTGTAGGCGTGAGTGATTGCATACATGTTTAAGAGTGAAGGGAAAAAAGAAGGAAATACTTATTTTTCATATAGGGGCCTAAAAATGGAAATAAATTCCTGAAAATCTAAAGCTTGATTTGGGATACTGAATAAAAATTTAAATTTGCCTGTCAGAGCTCTGTTCGCCACTCTAATCTGTTTCAATCTAGTTAATGAAATAATGTTTCATATAATAAATAACATGGGAATTAAGCTATAGTGTGAACAGTAAGCACTGAATAATGAATCGAGTCCTGTAAAACACATAGCTTAGAGTTGTTTGCAAAAGAACAGATCCATTAGATTTGATCTTCGAAAACGAAGCAGAACCCAAGCTGTTCGGGAAAGGTGACGGCTCCCATTCCGTGCCCGCTGGCAGAAGGCCCCGCACTTCTCCCACGGCGGCAGTAAGGAAGAGCTGCTGTGTGTGCTGATGGCTAGGAGAAAGAACAGCAAGAGGAGGCGGGAAGAAAATAAAAACCAAAAGAGTGCAGAAAGGCAAAAAACCTATTTTTAGAGATGGACTAAAGCAGAGAGTTCCTTTCTGAGCGACAGGACTAGCGAGAGCACGGCGGGTTTCTGACACGTGGTGCAGAGAGCTCAGCACCGAGGATCAGTTTCGACGCACGCATGGAAAGACGAACGTGGAGCAGCTCCTCTCGGCACGGCAGGACGCGCTCCAGAAGGGACATCGACAGTGGACCCAACGCAGAGGTCATTACAAGCTCATCTTTGCACCAATAAGAGTAAATAAGAGCGCAGCTTTCCAGCCGGCTGTGACAAAGCCCGGACTGCTGCCAGGAGAGACACGCGGCTCCCAGCCCTCCCACCCCAAACCCCTTCTGCTGGCAAGCGATGCCACCAGCACGCTTTGAGCCCAGCCAGACCAACAATCCCGCTGGAAACATCTCCCACTGTCTGGACTGGCCCAGCTGTCGGCCAGGCCATGGCGACGGTCCCACCAGCTCGGCGGCATCCAGGGCTGGCACGAAGGCAGGGAGAGCGGCACCAAGCTGGAGAACAGCCGGGGAAACGGGGCTGAGGCTTTGGAAAGCAGCGCAGTCTTCGGCTCGCAGTGGCCAACGATGAAGATGCACCCCAAGGTGCAGATCCCCTGGCCAAGAGCTGACCAACTTTGCTACCAAACCCACCCTCTTCATGCTTGTGCAACCACGGGGTACCAGCTTGCCAACTGAGCATTGACTTTTTCCCTGGGGTTGAGATAAATTTTTGCATCAGCTCCATGGCTCAGAACATCCTCGGGAGCACTGGTGATGATCCGAGGTGGGACGGCGACAGGAACGTACCAGCACGCGCGTGCACCCACCTTGGCCGCAGAGACGCAGCTCCCTGAGCTGCTGCCAGACCACATCCCGACGCCCCGCCAAAGCCAGGGAGAATGGAGCAAGGAATGCTGCAGCCACGTAGAGGTGCATGGAAAAATACACAGTGTGAGAGGCTATGTGTAATGATTACATGGACTGTTGCGTTACCTCGCTCTATTAAGCACTACTTACAGAAGACCGAGGCTTTTAAGTAAATCATTAACAAGACGTAAGTTTTCTGCAGCCATCCAAAAAAATTTCTAAGTGATCGTTATCACAGAATCACAGAACATCAGGGGCTGGAAGGGACCTCTGTGGGTCACCCAGCCCAACCCCCTGCCCAAGCAGGGTCACCCAGAGCAGGCTGCACAGGACCTTGTCCAGGCGGGTCTGGAAGATCTCCAGAGAAGGAGACTCCACAGCCTCCTTGGGCAGCCTGGGCCAGGGCTCCGTCACCCTCAGAGTGAAGAAGTTCTTCCTCATGTTCAGCTGGAGCTTCCTCTGCTTCAGTTTGTGCCCGTTGCCCCTTGTCCTGTCGCTGGGCACCACTGA
>Ga0065711_1038252_pt1 | contig 18983 bp, 10 predicted proteins | sample Hoacrofraction12_FD_59098 | JGI IMG/M metagenome (GOLD analysis project Ga0065711, IMG submission 59098) | Hoatzin crop microbial communities from Cojedes, Venezuela - Epithelial fraction 12 v2 (version 2) | ecosystem: Host-associated > Birds > Digestive system > Esophagus > Crop | place... | reverse complement strand
ATATTCAAGACCCGCCTGGACAAGGTCCTGTGCAGCCTGCTGTAGGTGACCCTGCTTCGGCAGGAGGGTTGGACTAGATGACCCACAGAGGTCCCTTCCAACCCCTACTATTCTGTGATTCTGTGATTCAAATGTCTGATTTAAATCGTAATATGTACAGATATGATTTTATTTATTTATTGAAGGTCTCTTTCAATGAGTTCCCAAATCTATATTTGTTGTTAGTTAATACAATAATGAGATTGTATACTTCAATCTAAAGCCACTTTCAGAGAATTAAAATATAAATATTTCGTAGTGTTTTTCAGTAATTCACGGAGTTATCTAAACTGGCCTTAATCTTGCATGATTTCAGAATCAGTATTTTAGACTTTCAAACATACAATATAATATTTCTGAAGTTTTATGTCTTGCACATAAAGCTACTTGTAGACACAGAATTTGATTCATGTGAACATGACTATTTGCAATGCAGACACTAAGCTGTTGTGGTCTGAAAAACTATGTTTTATAGATCAGCCTCACTGAAAACCTAATGGAAGAGCAATCTTACAATGGAGTCTTGAGGTCACAAATGCCTGTACTACATCACCAGGTCTTTGTTCAATGCATTTTACACATGAAAGTTTAAATCAGATATTTGGTCACATGGTGAATAAAGTATAAACTGTGTACCTGACCCCAAGAATTGTCTCTGACCAGATAGACCAGTTTGATTTGGGTTTTTTTTGTGTCAGGCCAAACAAGCCTCTTCAGTCTGGGGGGAAACAAAGCAATGAATCGGGATTTTTTATGTTGAAAATCCTTTACACTTAATTCATCCCCAAACAGCTTTGCAATTGCGAAGGAGTGTGACTGAAGAGTCACCTCCTCCGAGGAGATGCAGATACAGCAGCAGTGGGGGAGGGTGTATCTTGGTTTGGGGAATCCCCCAGGCTGCTCTCCTTCCTTCTTAGCAGTGACAGTGTACACATCAGATCATCGACAAGCATACACTTCTGTCTAAAAATATGCATTGTACAATGAAGGTATTAGACTTAATTAAATATGCAGAACTGGTGCACTGCCACATACACAGTTTTCTAACACTGAACTCAGTTACATTAGGTAGACCTCAGTTCTACTTTGTGGTTTATATGAAATGTCCAAAATCTGGTCCTAAGAAAAATGTTTCTTATTGTAGGACATGGGCTGGTTTGACAATTCTAAAAATAGCACTGGAGCATTAACTACACGACTTGCTAATGATGCCTCCCAAGTAAAAGGAGTAAGTAAAATTTTGGTTTGGAATTTTTCATATTTGGTTTAATATGTAGTAAAGTTGCAGCTTGGGTTTGACTGGTTGGATAACAGTCTTCACTTTGGTGACTAAAATTTAGTATAAAACGATAGCTAGTGTAGAATGCACTGATGTGTTTTATAATAATGATGGTAATATACACTTACAAAATAATTTCCAAGTAAACTTTTAAACCTTTTTTTAGGTTTGCTACTGTGCTGTATTGTGATCTTCATTGTTAAACAAATTAATTAAGAATTTCATTATCTAAAAAGTCTGTTTAGACGTATTTTATTTACCTAAAGACATGCAACTAAATTTGTTCAGTTTATGACCTCCTACTACTTTTCTGATCGTATGGATTCCTTATATGAAAAACATCAGATGTAGTAGCAATAAACTTCCTTTTCCTTGTTACTTTTTGGAGATTCTTCAGAAGTAATTTGTGGATTTTCAGGGGTCTGTAATATCAGGCTAAAGAGCACCAAAAGTAATTATTCATGTATGCTTGAGTAAATTTCTACTGCTACTTGAAGTTATGTGCTTTTTTTCTGAACTGAGGAATTCTGTAGTATCTTTAGCTTTATAAGTTAAATGTTTAATTTTCTTTTTCATTGGGCTCCATGGGGTGACTTACAAAACTAGCTGCACGATCTACAAAATGTGACAGATTTTAATGTTTAGCTGTAAATGTAAATATGCGATACGCTCAACGTCTGTTCAGCTTCAAGAGCAGAATTTAGAAATTGCGGTGAAAATTTAAGTGATCAGAATATGGGGAGAGAATAATTAAATGTGTTCTAGATAATTTTTTACAAAGTCATTTAAGAAACTCCCATGTTGAAATTTAGAAAAACTGAGTGAAGACTTTCTAAATAGTGTTTAGAGAATCAGGAATAATATATGTGAGAATGTTTTCCTTATTTAAGATGCAGTTACTTTAGCAAGCAATGTCTTTTTTTTTCCTCCAGGCAACTGGTGTCAGACTGGCATTAATTGCCCAAAACGTAGCTAACCTGGGGACTGGAATTATTATATCATTAGTTTATGGCTGGCAGTTGACCCTGCTACTCTTAGCTGTTGTGCCAATCATTGCAGTGGCAGGAATGATTGAAATGAAGATGTTGGCTGGGCATGCTAAAAAAGATAAAGAAGAGCTGGAAGCTGCAGGAAAGGTGGGTCCAGAGAAGTTTATCCATTTCTGTGTAATGTATAAAGTCATGTTTACCAAAACATTGTTGATGGATGTATTACTTCCAAATACAGAACATATTGTAATATTTGACTTCCAGGGACAGCCAGACTCTATGTAGTTACACTAGTAGACCTAAAGAGCGTAACACCTCTTCAATAATAATTGAAGACTTTTGTTGTTAACTGGTATTTATTTTTATAACTGATAGACCTCAGAATGTGCTAAGCACTATTCAGTTACATTCTTTTCTTCTTCCTGTTCTGATAATCTATTTTCCTTATTTTGCAACCCTCTTCATTTTGACATTCTCTTTTTTCTTTTCTGTCATCTGTTTTTGGCATGTCATCTATCTTACGTATGTTATACCCCTCTTTTTTTTCTCTTTCATCTTATTGATGTTTGCAGGATAGTATGTATATATCCACTGGTTTCTGTGTCTGTTTGCTATTCATTTATTTCTTGAGTGGAAGAGAAAGATGAGCACTGAAAAGCAAGATGGCTAGACTCTTGTTTAAGAAATTAAATGAAGGCATTTAATGTCACTTCATTCCAAAAATCCCTTTGGGACAGAACAACTATTTCATCACTTCCCAGATATTGCTTTCTTCAAGGTAAAACTTTTCTAAAATCCCTTCCTATGTCCTACTGTTTTTAAAAGTTGTTGAGAAGATATTCATTTAGGCCATGCACATAAGGAATGGTATTAATCTTCAGAACTGGTGTTTAAATGTATGTGTCTGCATATGTGATAGCAGTCTAATGTCCCCTGACAGTTATTGGAGTTGCCATAGTGTCTGGGTGGCCTTCATCTGCCATTTCAGAAGGGCATGGCTCTACTCTATGTTCTGTGTCATATCTGCCGTGCCTTACCCAAATGTTTTGAGTATCCTAGAGCATCTCCAATGGCACAAGCCACCTGCATGTGGGCAACTGAATTGGAGTCCTTCTGACTCCAGTCAAAGATCCTGGAGAAAGAGACAAGGTAGGCACATAGTGCCTAAGCAGCTGAATTGCTTTCTAGTTCTGTTGAATAGGTATCCACTGACTACAGTGGTATCTTAGACCCCTAAATTCAGGTGTCTTAATCTGGATATGAACACCCCCACCCCCCAGTAACTCCTGTTTACTAAATGAGTTTTATTTCCTTCCATCATGTCTGTAGATAAAGTTGCTGGAAAACCTTTTTGTCCCTCCAAGTCCACAACAAATTCTATGTAAGGATCTTTCCATGGGCTTTTTTGTACAAACCAAAGGATGCATTTCCTTTCGTTTCAACTGGCTACATTTCTTCTGCTTCTTCTTTCTAATGGTTGAACATTTATTTCATATTGTTTTGTTTCAAGATATGTCAGAAAAAAGTTGACAATTCTTGGAATAGGCACTAGAGACTGTCTTAATGCAACAGGTTGTGAAGAATTAGCACAGGGGTTACAAAAAGTTATGATTTTTTTTGTAAATCTTGAGAAAATACTTGCTTTTCTTAGCAATGTGTATGTTTCCACTCTCAAGGCCACCTAAGCAAGCACTACACTACAGGAATTTTATCCAATTACCAATTTTTTAAAGATCAGTTTTCCTCAGAGGAAATGGGGTTCTACCTGGAAAATTTGCTTTCTGCAAAGGGTTGCTGAATTTACTCTACTAATGAAAAAAAAGACTACTCCTTCGAGTATTGGTGAGACGATATAACTAAGAAGAATAAAATCTATTTAATTTCTTTGTTGTCTCTTTTAACATTGTGTATTACATTCAATATCTTTGTTATAATTAACATTGTGTACTACATTCAAATCTATGAGTTAGCCAATTATATGTAAATTTTCAAACAGTGGCACAAGCATTACTGAGGCTATAAGATAATTATATCCCTATATTTTAGAACAGATATAACAGTACCACAGTTTAAAAATCTTTGGTAACAGTTCATGAAGAAAAATGTTTTCTGGTTTGTGGTTTAACTTAGATAAAAGTAGTGGAGTATGGAGGGCTTTTTTTTTTTCTGTTTTAAACTGTGGGCATTTGAACTGTGTGATGAATTGCCATAACTCTGGTGTCCTATAAGACATAATATACAGAATCACTTTTCAGAATAGATTTTCATTCTGTTCATAGAATCATAGAATATCTTGCATTGAAAGGGACCCATAAGGATTATCAAGTCTGAGTCCCTGCTCCTCATAGGACTACCTAAAACTAAACCATATGACTAAGAGTGTCCTCCAGACGCTCCTTGAACTCTGACGGGCTTGGTGCCGCAACCACTTCCCTGGGGACCCTGTTCCAGTGACCCACTACGCTCTCAGTGAAGAACTTTTTCCTAATGTCCAGTCTGAACTTCCCCTGAGGCAGCTTCATACCATTTCCTCGGGTCCTACCACTGGTCACTAGAGAGAGGAGATCAGCACCTCCCCTCTGCTGCTCCCCCTTGAGGAAGTTGCAGACTGTGATGAGGTCACCCCTCAGCCTTCTCTGCTCTAAACTGAACAAACCAAGTGACCTCAACTGCTCTTCATAAGTCCTGCCCTCAAGATCTTTCACCATCCTGGTCACCCTCCTCTGGACACACTCTAATAGTTCGATGTCCTTATGTTGAGGGGCCTGAAATTGCACTCAATACTTAAGGTGGGGCCACACCATCGCAGTGTGGAGTGGGACAATCACCTCCCTGAACCACCTAGCTGTGCTGTGTTTCATGCACTCCAGGACATAACTGGCCCTTTTGGCTGCCAGGGCACACTGTCGACTCATATTCAACTTGTCATTAACCCAGACCTCCAGATCTCTTTCTGTGGGGCTGCTCTCCAGTCTCTCATCCCCTAATTTGTATGTACAGGATTACCCTGTCCCAGGTGCAGAATCCGGCACTTGCTCTTGTTAAATTTCGTATGGCTGGTAATTACCCAGCTCTATAGTCTATCCAGATCTCTCTATGATACCTCTCTGCCCTCAAGGGAGTCCACAGCTCCTCCTAATTTAGTATCATCACCAAACTTACTTAGTGTACATTCGACTCTTAGATCCAGATCATTTCTAACAACATTAAAGGGCACTGGCCCTAAAATTGAGCCCTGTGGAACCTCACTAGTGACTGGCTGCCAGCCTGATGTAACTCCATTTACTACAACTCTTTAAGTCCAACTCGTCAGACAACTGTTCAGCCAATGTATTATTGACTTGTCTAGCTGTATGCTGGACATTTTGTCTGGAAGGATAGTGTGAGAGATAGTGTCAAAAGCTTTGCTAAAATAAAAAAACCCCACATATACCATCTTCCCTTGGTCAACTGGATGGGTGACCTTGTCATAAAAGGAAATTAAATTAGTTAAATAGGACTTTGTGAACCTGTGCTAGCTATGACCAATGACTGCGTTCTCTCTCAAGTGTTTTTCAGTAACTCCCAGAATAACCTTCTGCATAATTTTGCCAGGCACTGAAGGGACACTGGCAGGCCTGTCATAGTACAATAACTTATTAAAAGTGCTCGTGCTTCTCCCTGAAGCTTCTCTCCTGCTTTTTGTGTAAGTGCTCAGTTCAGAAAACTTTGTGCAGAACTGGGACTTTGCTGGCTTCTAAGCATGAGCTGGAAACAGAGAGAATTCAAGGCACTGGGTCCAGAGAAACACAGTGTTCCAAAGCACTGGTTCTCCAAGAGCTTTATGGAAAATACGAGCCACGTGATACACCAAATGCAGTAACAATATTATGGAAAATAAATGCATATCTGTTCTATGCTTTCTAAAATTGAAATTTTAACATAATGTTAAGATTGAATTGTGGTAAATTTTAGGATGTTAAAAAACATTGCCAGTCTCATGGGGAAAAAAACCTCTCCCAGCTTCAAACACTTAAATACCAAGAATCAGGGGACTCACCACACCTGTGGGGGAAACCCAGGCATAAATAGGAATTCAGTGCTGAAAAAACACCATCACTACGTGAAGCCCTTCTTTTATTATCTAAATCTGCATGAATATGCAAGCAGACATATCCGATTGCTCCCCTTTTCCTGGGCAGTTGCCATCTAGTAGTTATCTTCAGGTTTGTACCTTGAGTTACGTATAGCCCTGTAGTCTTGTGCCCCCATGGCCAGTTCTGGTTGCTAAGATGAAAAGTTCACTCATTGAGTCTTTTGTCTAGATATATGTTCCTTCAGTTATATTTTCCTTTAACCTTACTTTATAGTCCTTCTGAAGTGAAAAGCATAAAGTATGAAATGTGTATTTCAGCAAAATATCTTAAAGCCTTGAGGATGTTTTGTAGACAAGATCTACAAAAGTCTAGCTACATTACTGTTGGCATTGTCTGTATTCATTTCTTGATAATGTATACTTTCTTGTACATACAGTTCTCTGACTTATAAACAGACTTATTACTGTGCATTTGTACAGTATCTATGCTCATAAGTGAGGTCTCGTGCTAAATACCCACCCTTAGATATGAGGCTGATTGGCAACTGAAAAGAGCCTAGATATAGGTATTTAACACTATTTGAGATGCATTAAGAAATTGAAAACATCCATGCCTATGGGATTGTCAGGTATGTACAGTACCTGTGGGAATGCCTACTCTCCCAGAGCAACAGCGGTTAAGGCCGACTGGAATACCCAACATACCACATACTGCACTGGAGACAATGTGTAGGTCATGGTCTCAAGCCCGCTGTTTCAACCAGAGGTGAGCAGAGGGATGCAGCACTAGTTCTGGTGTCTAAAGAGATATGACTGTTCCAGGTGTTTTCTGTTGGCCATTTCTAAATATCATCCTCTTCTACATGCATATGGACTGAATTGACCATATAGGCTCCTAGCCTCACTGTGTGCTCGTTGAGGAAGACTTTATGGACACCTACATAGACTTAACAGATTACATAAAAGCCTTGAAATCAGTTGCTCCCACGTTGATGTGCGTCTACTGCCTTCAGATGTTACTAGGTACCTTTGTGTGTGTAAAGAATCTGCAAGCTTAAAGAAGGTATTATTGATCAGATCAAATATTTACTGCAGAGATCTAAGTTAGTCTTTAAGCACATAAGTAACCTGGACATTCTGATTATAGCCCAAACTCAGTGGACTGGAAACTGAATGCTAAATTGCCATTTTTCTTATAGAATATCTTCTCCATAATTGTTACTGCTGTCTAATGGTTTTTCACTACTTATATGGAGGACATTAAAGAGGTCTTATCAGAAAATTCTGAGCATCACCAGAAAATCTCACTGTCGTACAAAGAAAAATGTAAAATGCTTACTTTTGGTCTCAAAGGTCCATGATTTTAGTAATAATTATAAAAAAATACAAAATTGTATTCCAGCAGACTCTTTTTATTAGTTTAGAATAAGGAATTGCAACAAAATCTTAACTTCTGATTAAAATATTTGTGTTTCTATTGCAGATTGCCACAGAAGCCATAGAAAATATTAGAACTGTTGTTAGTTTGACCCGAGAAAGAAAATTTGAGTTGATGTATGGAGAACATTTGCATGGACCATACAGGTATAACAAAAACAACTAAGCTAAAAAAAAAAGTATTTAAATTATAGAATAAATTACAAACATTTACTTGGGCTAACAATGACCTTTTTTTTGTTAGTGTATATGATTTAATGTATAACTGAATTACCTCAGAATTAATGTAAATATTTTTCATATTTTTTTTATTAACAAATGCAGCTGACAGCCAACATTTTTGTTCTTTGATTTAACTTTTGTTCTTTGATTTAACTAATTTTCTGTGGTACTATTGGTATTGTCTACTATTGGCAATGTCACTTGGTATGGAAAAAATGTTAGTTTTAAATGAGATTCAGAAGTCGTCTAATCTAACCTCCCACCTGAAGTGTTTCAGATATTTAATTAAAATTTTTTTAATGCAAATTGATTATTGCATTAAGCCATTTTTGAAAGTATGAATAGGATTGAAAACATTTGATTACTTGTTGGTTTGTCACCGAAAGAAAAAAAGGAATATAAATCTGCCTGGACTAAATAAAAATTAAAGAGTCTTGAGCTTAGTTTAAACACTGAAAAAGATACCATCAATTAAAGTTTTATTCATTCTAGAACGAAATGATTTATTTTTAGACATCCATGAGAAAAGTAAATGACAGCATATGTACACAGATATGATGGGAGACAAGTAGTGGTGCTGCTAATACATCCAGCATAATAATTGAGTGGTTAGAGCACAGTGCAGGATGTAAAAGATATTACTTCAGCTTTTTTCTCAGGCTGCCAAGTTTTGAGTCCATATCTCACAACTTGCAGGACAGTGCCTAACTATTCTCGGAGTTGACATTAATGGGATTGCTCACACTTCCCATTCATAACAATATAATCTGAAATCAATTAATTAAGTTTTGCATACTAGGACTTATGTGCGATTGCACATTTTAATGAAAAGATGCATTCTTTCTTACAGAAATTCTGTGAAGAAGGCACATATATTTGGAATTTGTTTTGCCCTTTCACAAGCAATGATGTTCTTTACCTATGCTGGCTGTTTCCGGTTTGGTGCCTATCTAGTTGTAAATGGACACATGGAATATAAAAGTGTGTTTTTGTAAGTATCTCTTTTGCAATCTTTTTTCTGTCAGTCGAGAAAAAGGTCTTTGTTTACTGCTAGAGATATCATGAATTCATTGGGTAAGCTATGAGAAAACAGGATAATTATTCCTCTGTACTTAAATATAATGAAAGCATATTACAAAGTGGATACTGTGGGTGACTACAGAGTCTGAGCTGTTCAAGTAGGCCTGATTTTGGATCTCCTTTTCTGTATTTATTTGGGACTATTATGTTTTCCAGAGATTGAAACAGTATCCTGCTTACATCACTTTGTTTATTCTCACAAATTTTATTGTTCATGTAGCTGTGAGGTCCCCTGTATATTCTACAAAATACATAGTTGTATCTGTTTATTGCAACATAACAATATTGCAAAAATCTTTTTAAGACTAGGTCATCATAATCTTTGTTATTTGAATGTCAGGTTTATCCACTGAAATTTGAAATCTGCTCTAAATACCTGTTAAATAATTGGAGGACAGGATTCCATAAGGTGGATGCTGTTCACTGTAACGGAAGGATAGCTAAATTATTTTAGATGACATTCTGATAAGAAGCTTCTTCACTTAAATGAGCCAATGTTTTGTGGGAAATGAAAGTACGAATGATGAATGTAACAACAGTATGTAGAGTACTGTACATACTCATAGTCAGGTGGACCATTTTAATTTTAATTTAGACAGGAATTGCAACTAAAATATGATTCTAATTTGCAGTATTCTTAGAAGGTGTATCCATCCCAATCTGAAATTACACAAGGAATAGTACAATTATTTGTCTCTAGGGGCACTTTATAGGCTTTTAGGGGCAGAAACTGTACAAAAATTAAAGAAGTGATTTTTAAATTATAGCTTATCCTTAGCTTCTTACCTTTATATTTTGGATTTATAATCGCTGTTTATCCAATCATTTACCATAATACCTAAAAGCCTCTATTATAACCAAAGTCACTTTATTTCAGATCATATGTAAACTTAGAAGGAATAGGATTCCTAATTTAAGAGGCAATAGCTCAATACAGGCCTATGGAAACAAATATGAAAATAATGAGATCCTACGAGTATGGATATCGGTGACCTCAATACCTAACAAAGGCCAATCATACCAATTTTTTGTTGGCAACCTGAGTAAAGATAGTTAACACAGCTCATTTTGACTGGAAGATGATGGAAAGTGTCTGCATCTGATCCGCTAGCTGAACATCTCTAGCCAGCTGGGGGAAGTGAACTTCCAATGGTTCAGTTAGATTTGGAAGGGATTGTCTGACCTAAAACTATGTGAGCCCTTCTAGGCTGTTGAAGTGCAGAATAAAACAGATTAGTTTATATATCTCTGAAGATAAAAGATAAAAATTCTTATAAATGAATTTATTTTCCTTTGCCTTAAAACAGGCTAAGAGGTGTCATATGTCAATTACCATTTCTCAGTGATGAGTAATTCTGCATTGTGTGGCAGTAATTAATAGCTGAGGACAGCAAGTTCTTAAACCATTCTAATATAGCCTGTAAAGATACATCTGCGTTCACCATATAACAATAATAGTGTAGTTTTCAAACTTTTTTTGGTGTTATGTTCAGATTTTTCCAGCAAAGCTGTGATAGCAAATTAAATCTTTATTGTCACCTGGTTACAGGCTTGATTTCTTATTTTCGTTGATGCCTTAAAACTGAATCATTAACTCCCAGAGGTCATTGAACCATAGAGAGGAAAACACAGTAACGATGGAACAGGATTAGAGTAACGATTTTACCATCCGTTGACCACTTTCCTCCTAGCCCCCGTTGAGAATATAGTTAACCAGTATTAATAATTAAAGAAATTAGTGCTAATAAATACCAAAAATATTGAGTTTGGAATGGATTCTTGTTTATCTCACTTCATTGAAGGGGGATAAAACCAAAGTTCTGGAGCTAAATGAGTAATTAAAACAATAATAGTTGGTTACTACACTATTCTTTTAAAATTTAGTCCCTTTTTTGCTCTGAGTAAAATAAAAAGTTGACTGCAACCCCATTTCAATAGTCCCTTTTTTCGTTGTGTATTTATTGGTTTCTTTTTTTCCTGATTTCCTTCACAGAGTGTTTTCAGCTGTTGTATTTGGTGCAATGGCATTAGGACAAACCAGCTCTTTTGCTCCAGACTATGCCAAAGCCAAGATATCAGCAGCCCACTTGTTTCTGCTGTTTGAAAGAGTACCCTCAATAGATAGTTACAGTGAGGAAGGAGAGAAGCCTGTAAGTAAGCCATGTGTAACTGGCAGGATTGTTTATTGACCATATGGACAGTACTCTTCTCACTTCCTTCAATCTGATTTTTTTTCTCGTTCTGATTGCTTCCTTATCTCCATGTGTTCTTGACACCTTATCCAAACACAACATGGACAAAGTTGTCTGTTGTGAGTCCAGCTTTTGCCCACACTGTCTAATGGTTATTTGTTTTGAATATCTGGTTAAGGTACAACTTGTGTGGAATTCAACCAGAAGAATTACAAGCATCTGTGCTGTACTTTGATTTTATAGCTTCACAAAGATCAGACCACAGAGTTACAATCAGCATTCCAGCCAACGCAGAAGTCTATTGAGTTCAGTGGGGGGAAAAAAGACTTCTGCAATTCTCTTTGAATCACCTGTCAAATTGTCTTAAAGATGTAACAGTGATACTATTTCAATTGTAGGAAACATTTGGGGGAAACATAACCATCAAAGATGTGGCATTTAACTACCCAAACCGACCACAGGTCAAAATTCTCGAAGGTTTGAATCTAAAAGTAGAAAAGGGACAAACTCTGGCTCTTGTTGGTAGCAGTGGCTGTGGAAAGAGCACTGTTGTTCAGCTGCTTGAGAGATTTTATGATCCGCTTGATGGAGAAATGGTAAGTATTTTTGTAAGAACATATGAACTTGTTGAGTGAGGATGTGCTTATCTGGTTTTCTGTGATGTGATAAAGTACAATAGATATTTCTAGTTTTATTCTTCAAATATTTTTAATATTAAAGATAAGCAGTGGCTCATTAGGGTTCCTTGTTTAAATGTGATGAAATAATATTGTGAAGAAGGTCCCAGTTTCCCACATTATAATGAACTAATGGAACAAGATCTTTGTGGTAAAAGTATGCCTGATCCACAGCCTAATGATGGCTTTGAATTCAGAGCAAATCTCCTGAGGCTTTTATGTTAAAAACATTTTAAAAGTTATTAAATGTATGTATCTACTTCTTTATAATGTAATAACAGAATTTGCCATCTATGTTCTTCCCTAAAACAGTGAACATTGACAAAAATAATTTTTATCATAATTTTTACTTGTCAGAAACATCTTTCAGAGTATGCCCACTTACCAAGTGATAGATTATAAATACTTTTAGTAATTTTGGTTTAAAATACAGGTAGAGTTTCCCACACTAATTATTCAGCAACTTTACATGTTTTTTTCTCATACAGAGGTATTGTTTATTGCCATTTTCTCTTTGATGCAAAAGTGCTCAGAGATTTTGTTTGAAAAAGAATCCACATGTTTTGGGTTGGATGAGGTGGGAATAAGAACGATTTCAGAACCTGTCTCTGCAGAGATACTCATGAAAGATAAAGCAATACTTAATAAGGCCTAGATGCAATGGGCAAGATTTTTTTGAGGTTGGAAATGCCCGTACAGGTTCAGTGTAGCAAAGTGATGTGTAGAAAGAATCAGCATAGGTGCCCCAAAAGTATGTGTAACCAAGTGGAACTCCATTACCAATGTTTTTGACCTTCTATCCATAAATAACCAACAATGGTTTACTGAATGGAAAAGCACGGACCTATGACAGACACCATGAAAATGGTGGACTAATTCACAAGCTTGCGATGTGAACTGAGTGAAAGGAGTGTGTGCCTAAAAGCACTGTCAGAAGAACAGCTGTTCAGAACAGTTAGCACTATGCTTGTGTGGTAAAGAGAGTAACTATGCCTAAAAGTTGTGCTATTTGGTATGGTGGATCCAAAAGGCATAACAACTGAGTTGTGTAGTTTCGTCAGTGATTTATCACATCAAATAAGGAAGCAGACCTTAGCAGCCTGCAAATCCTTTGGAATTCTAAGGAAAAGAAATTGCAAATACCTATGTAGTTGAAAGCAATTTCTCCTTTCTCTAGCTTTCCCTCCCTCCCCCCCAACATCACCACATGTAGAAATGCTGCCACTGATTTCAGTGGATTTTGAATCAGGCTCATTATGATCTCTTTCCTTTTAAAAACAATTATATTGTCTGTGAATGGGCTGTTCTAGAACAAACTGTGGAATTAGTAGATTAATCATGTCCAGTAGCCGTGCTATGAAGGGAGAATTACCCAGCTGATCATGTCACTCAACACAAAGCCTGAGCACTGCACTGGGTGATACTAGTGAAGATGTCACAGCCCTCTTAATATCCCGATACATTTGTGTCCAAGTTTATATGACTTGTGTAATTATGACACAGATCTATGCAGAAAAAAAATTTCTGTTGTCATTTATCTAACAGACAATGATAACAACAAAGTAGCCAAATTTAGTACAAGTGTGACAGAGTTGCCAATAAAGAAAATAATGAAAAGAAAGCAAATGATGTCTTAAGGAATCCAGAAGTAAATTTGTCCATTGTCGGGCATTACATCACAATTAAAGTTAAGGTTGGATGCTTGGCATAGAAGTGTGTGAATGAATGAACCCAACTCTTCCTTTCCTTTAATGGAATACTGCTGCCAGTATGTTCCTTCAGTGGGAATATATATGCAACACAAAGGAAAGTTTTCCCACCACAGGAGGAAGTGAAAGAACTTTACCCAAAACTCTTTAGAGTTGCCTCAGCATATCCTATCTTCCACTGTCTTCAAAAACCTGATTAAATCTTGAAGCAAAGAAAAGGACTGAAGCTGCAGAGGGGACTATCCTTACTTTTATATAATAGCCCTTAGAAAATTTTGGAACCTAGAGGAGAGGGAGGGAAAGGGATTATGTGGGCTTTCAGTATGGTATCTCTAAGGAAAGAGCTGCAATTGCACAAATTCTGTGTACGAATTTACAGCAAGTCTCAAATACACATATAGCCATGTGACTGAATTTTAAATGTTTGGGTTCTCAGCTTTTTGATGGTAAAAATGCAAAGAGACTAAATATCCAGTGGCTGAGAGCTCAGATTGGTATTGTCTCGCAAGAACCAATGCTATTTGACTGCACCATTGCTGAAAACATCGCATATGGAGATAACAGTCGGCAGGTGTCACACGAGGAAATTGTTAATGCAGCAAAAGAAGCCAACATTCATTCCTTCATTGACTCTCTGCCAGATGTAAGTTATTAATTTTATCTCCTTTTTGGATCTGGAGGTGACCTAATGTGGCAGGGAAAAATGGTGTCCATTTATGATTCCCTGGGGTGCAACACTTCCCTGAGATGCAAATAGATCTGAAACTGATTTTTAGATTTTATCCTTTCATAATTGTGTTTACCATACTTATTTTTACTCTGGAAGACTCCATTGTCAGGCGGAGAGCTGGACATTTAAGGTATCAGGGAAGAAAATCCGCAATTATATCTAATCAAGAACTGGAAGTGTGGGGTGGGGTTTTTGAAGTAAGTTAAACATTTCTTTGTAAGCTCCTATTTATCTCAAGCATATGTAAAAACTCTGCTAGACTGGCAAGTTTCTTATGCATTTATTCAGGTTATACTTAGTCAGAATTTAAATTTCTTGTATTTCTACAGTTCAAAAATTACTAAGTATTTATATATTTATAAATACTTAGTAATATATATATATATATAACGGACCAACACATAATAATGTGAGAATTAACATCTTGGGTCAGATGAAAGGTCTGCCATGCACAAAATCTCATCCTAGGCAGTGACCAGCAAGACATATTTACAAATAAGTATTCAAAAAGGCGAAACATTTAATCACATTTCCCTTGAATTCTCGTCTAACGTTGCATAATTTGTAACTTCCTAAGGCAGAAATTATGTTTTGTTATTTAATAGTTCTGGGTGGATTTTTCTTCTGTGGATTTGACAAATCAGTTTCTAACCTATGTTAACTTGTATTGAAAACTTGCTGAAGCAAGGAGATTGCCAGCTTAGTTGTATGTTGTATATATTCAGCTCAATTTCAGGCTGTTAAGCTGCTTTTTACATTTCTTGAAAAAATACAAGATAGGCCAAAGCCCATGACTTTTGAGGATCATGTTTAGTTTCTAATGGCTTTTCAAGACCTGCTCTTTCCAAAGCTTTGTAGAGAAATCTTGTGATATATAGTGATTTCTCATAAGACTTTGGTGCTTTTTGCAACCAAATATATAATACCTTAAAGACTACTGTGACTTACACATGAGTTTGTCTGGTGACATGACTGGTCCACCTCAATTCACATAACTAAATTAAAAACATAACTGTCTAAAACTGTGGTATAGATACAGATGAAGTGTATAAATATCTATGTCTACTGAGATATAGTATATAATTTGGCCTGAAACTGATGCATCTTATACATTGCTATTTTTTTCTTCAGGATGAATAAATATGGGTTAGAATAACTGATTGGTTAGGATGCTAGCTTGGAGTCTTTAAGGTAGGGTTTAATCCCTAGTTTTATCACAGACTTTCACTGAGGTTTGGTGAGAATAACGAGAATACTGAGAATAACGTTGCCTTCCAACCTTAGAAGGGTTGTTGCTTTGAATTTATGAAATGCTTGATGCTGCAAAGAAGTCTTGTGAAAGATCTATAGATTTGTGGCAGATAGAAATTCTGGCCACCTGTTTTCAGAGAGCTATTGGCATGGAATATACAGCTTAATCGATGGCTGGTGTCAGGGTTGATATGCTTAAATATACTTCAGAATCAATTTGTATTCATAATCTGAACTTGTTTCTAGAAATACAATACCCGTGTAGGAGACAAGGGAACTCAGCTTTCTGGTGGTCAGAAACAACGTATTGCTATTGCCCGAGCTCTTGTACGTCAGCCACAAGTTCTGCTACTGGATGAAGCTACGTCTGCCTTAGATACAGAAAGTGAAAAGGTAATTGATTGTGAGACAGGAGTCTGGAATCTAAATCCATGTTTGTTGGTATTATGATTATTGTTTTCACTCCCACAGATTACAGCCCAAAACTGTATTTTACACAAACTGCATATTTATGCTAATAATAGACAAAGAGAAAGGCCTTACTGTTCCTTGCCAAAAAAATTTATTTTTTTTATTTTTTTTTTTTTTGCACCTGTATGGCAGTAGGCAGACTGAAGTAGCACTGAAGAAGGCCTTTCTTTGCCTGGAATTCTTCAGGCTTCAACTGGGAAAGTGCTATCAAAATTGAATCAGGAAGCACAAACTTCAGAAGCTCAAAAGACTGTGGATGCTGCCAGAGAACTTTTTTTCCGGGAAATGGCCAAATCTTGCTTTCATAATTTTTCTTGCTTCACCCATTGCTCATGGTTAATATGCAAACTTCCAGTGAAAAATTTGCTGGAACACATATTTCTTTTTTTAAGCCCAAAGCTGCAGTCTTGGTATAACAGAAGTACAATCTAGCTGTAGAAAATCAACACAGATTCTACACAAGTACTTACTATTAATGAGGAAAATATTATAAATATCGTAATCTGAAAAGCTCAAACCCTATGGAATAAGTTTTGATCAGTTCTAGGCATAAAAACATATGGTTTGAGGCTAAAATGCCATTAAATAATTCCATGATTCTTTGTTTTATTAATTATATGCCAGTTAGGTACAGAAATTTCATCGCTTCTTTTATTCTGAACTAATAAGCATACGGAATAAAGAAAACAAAGCAGAGATTCTTAGTGTTTTGCTGCCAGTGCTAGCTTTAAGAAAAACATGATTCACGAGACTCCCTGTGAAATAATGAGAACTAGTTTGATAGTAGTTGACCCAAGATTACTGGTTTAACTCACGTGTATAATTAATCAGTCATGGAAGGGACCTCTGAAGGTCTCGAATCAAACTTCCTCTTCAAACAAGGGCTAATACTGAATTCAAACTATGTTGCTTAGTGCTGTGTCCAGTAGGGTCCTTGAAAATCTCCAAGGAGATTCAACAAGCTCTCTTTTATCCATGTTCCAGTGCTTAATTATCCTTTATTTTTCTTATATCCAGTCAGAACCTCCTCTCTTACAATTTATGACTATTTTCTCTTGTTCTCCTACCATGCATCTCAGTAATGAGCCTGATTCTATCTCATCCTCTCAGCTGTCATGGCATCATCCGCTATGACAGTTTTGATCCTTGCCAACACAGGCAAATTCTAAAACAGGAAGCTAAAGCCACAGATGCTCCCTTTCCCTCACTGTCATATTACAGCTTACTTCACAGATGCCAGCTGAGGTATATCTCATGACAGCTGCCAGAATAGTTCACCTTTTGGTTTGTTCATTGTTCAGATTGTCCAGGAAGCACTGGATAAAGCCAGAGAAGGTCGCACCTGCATCGTGATAGCTCACCGCCTCTCCACCATCCAAAATGCTGACAAGATTGCTGTGGTCCAGAATGGCAAGATCATAGAGCAAGGGACTCATCAGCAGCTCCTGGCTGAAAAAGGCACTTACTATTCTCTGGTCAATGTTCAAAGTGGGTCGTGCAACATGTAAATTAAAGGCAGTACTTATCTCTGATTTGTCACTGTTATTATTTTAATACTGCTATTTTTGTCACTTTAATTATTTCAATAGTCAGTCTTGATACTTTTGGTTTTCCTCCTGCCTTTCATAAGTCCTACAAAACCAAGAAATACTAAGTAAATATGTACCAGCTTCTCACTACTAGTTTTCGTTATTCAAAGCACTCTAATATGTGGCCAAAGAAGAGGATTATTGCACTCATAAAAGTAGAAGCATGTTAAGCCAAATGTAATTAATATTAGCTTGCTTTGAACTCTGTCAAAATCACATTAATTATGTGTGTATGGTGAACAAATTGCAAACATTTTTATGCTCAGTAAGAATAGTTTTGCTATTTCCAGAAACAAATCTCAAGCCTTATCCTCACTGTGCCCATGTAAGGCATAGTCAGTCCCGGCCTATTAAGCTTGTTGCCAGCTTGTTATGAGAACTGGTAGGTCAGCTGGAGCCTGATGTGAGATGTCTCCTGTTGCAATGTGGAGTTTTAGCCTGGGATGACAGAAAAGGTCTTGAAAATATGGGCATAGGCTGAAAACGAAGGTCCTAGAACGGCAAGTATCTCACTGATGATCATTGAAGAAGTGCAGCCTTAAGAACTGGAAAGACTGCTTTAAGTATAACACAGAAAAGAAACAGCAGATAAGAAAAAACCCACAACTGATGGGCAAGGCAAGGCACCTGATGCAACCTTTGAAAGTGGTATCTGCAAGACTCCCAAAGTCCTAGGGGCCAGAGGTCAAGGGCTAAGAACTTGCTAAAGACTGCAATATTTTATAAAAGTGAAAATCTTGAATTTGGGCTTGGAGGAGGGAAGGATAGCCTTTTTGATGTCAGCTTCCTTCATTGAAGAGCTCTTGAACTTCATCACGTGATGACTGAGACTCTCAAGGACTGTAACCATTGGTGCTAATTACATGGCATCAGCTCTATGGTATTGTATATTAGTTGCTAATTTAGGATGACTGTTAAGGGCTAACTGTTTTTAATATGTAGTAATAGTGATTAACAATTATTAAGAATTAACCATTAACAATGTATATTGTTAATGAATTTCTATGCAGTAAAGTTGTTTTTTTTTTTTTAAGTTTAAAACTGGCCTGATTAATCAGTCTTCCACAGTTCCGTCATAGCAATTTCTGATTCCCTGAGATTTATACATATGATGTGTCACAGATAGGTTAACCATGAGCCAGCAGTGTGCCCTGGCTGCCAAGAAAGCCAATGGGATCCTGGGGTGCATCAAGAAGAGTGTGGCCAGCAGGACAAGGGAGGTTCTCCTTCCCCTCTACACTGC
>Ga0065711_1038251_pt1 | contig 18983 bp, 17 predicted proteins | sample Hoacrofraction12_FD_59098 | JGI IMG/M metagenome (GOLD analysis project Ga0065711, IMG submission 59098) | Hoatzin crop microbial communities from Cojedes, Venezuela - Epithelial fraction 12 v2 (version 2) | ecosystem: Host-associated > Birds > Digestive system > Esophagus > Crop | place... | reverse complement strand
CAGGGTGTCATGAGCTCTTACACATTTCTTGGCTTTCGGTTCTCTGGGGTAGGAAAAGGACAAGGGGAGGCCCTGGTTACGGTGGCTCCTTTCTGCCATGCCTACTCAAAGCTGTCTGGGTGGTGTGAGCGTGGTCTGCAGCTGAGGCATAAGTTTGCTGGGCACTCGGCAAACCCTTCTTCCTATCAATGACAAATTAATCTTGACATTACTTCAACCAAAAGTCTTATAGAGGAATGCTGTTGGCCGTGGTTAAGATTCCCCCCCCCAGATGAGCTTTTTAACAAAAGACTGTGTTTACAAAGAGATTTCTCATGCTCGTTAGAAACCAGGCGTTCAGCTGATTTTTCCTAGTGCTCTGCTAATCCAGATGTTAAGACATAAAGCAGAACTCATAGCTGAGAGATGTGGTGGAGTTCCTTCTCCTCAGTCTGTCTCCAAAGGTGAGGCATAAGCTCCCATTTCTCTACACTGTGGTAGAAAAAGCATTTTGATAATCAACTGTAGTCTGAAGAGCTCCGACATCCACTGCTATAACGTGCCTGTATTTATGCAGAAAGGTCTGGCAGAAACTTCGCCATGAGTGGAGTTCATCTCTGTACTCAATGGTAGGTTGCCATTTTCCTCCTGCAGACAGGTTTACTTGATGAAATTATTATAGTTCTGTGAAACCACATTTCCCTCTGATCTCTGCAGAAAGCCAGTCATAGTCTGCTGGGAGTACTGGTGGGATGTAGACGCATCCTGCACATATAATTTTCCTGCGTGCCCATGGACTTTATGGTAGGATCGTTAATGAGACAATCACACACTACTTTTCCCCCTGCCAGAGTGTGGGCAGCGCTCCCAAAGCATGTCTGCTTAATACCTTTGTTTTCTGCTTGGTGTTCAGCATGTGGCTCAGAGGCCAGTTCACTGTGCACAATGGGAACCAGCCTCTGAAATTAGAATTAATTTCCTCCAGAGACCTTCACAGAGACACCATTCCCAAGATTTGCCTTTAAATCTGACAGGAGTGTTTTGACTGGAATTTTCCAAAACTGCTTACCCTGGGTACAAGCCTGTTTCAGCCCGAATAGGTAGAATTTGGCAAAGGTGCAAGTAACAGCAAAGAGGGTCCTTGCAGAGAGATGCACAAGTTGACCTTGTCCAAAGGCAAGCCATTTGCATTGCCTCTAAGAAACGTGGGAGCGTCAGAGTCAGCTGTAGCTGAGTGAGCCGAGGAGGCTGGACCATCAAGAGTTGGGACCTTCTTGTCTCTGCAGCTGCACCTTGTTGCCTGCTCTGGGTTGGACAGGAAGGTGGCTGTCGTATCTTCTGACCCTTCATCACTCTTGGATGCAGTGACATGTAGCTTTCTCTCTGTCATTCTTACTCTGGAGAGGGGTGTCCATGAGGAAGACCATCTGGATGTTGAACCTGCTGAGCCTTGTAGGAGAAAAGTGGCATGAAGATAAATACCTGGTTTCACTTTTCATTTAAATCTGGAGACTCTCTCTGCGAGGGCCGTAAGCTGCCCTCTGCCAGCTGACCATGAGGAGTGCAATGGGACACGTCACATCGCAGTCACAGGCTCAGTGCAGCACGTTTGGAGATCAACGCGTAAACATCTGCAGTTCTGGTGCACTGATATCAACCCAAGGCTGTTCTCTGCAAGCCCATGAAGACGGGTGAGGAGGAATGCAGACTGACAGGAGAAGCATTGCTTGGCCCACATCTACTCAAGGGCCTCCCTAGTACAAGTGTTGCATTGCCACTTTTGAAATACAAAACCTTTGCTGATTGCAACAATGGACAGATGAAGATGACTGCAGCTCATGCACCGTAGCATGAACGCAATCTGGCAAGACCTGTAAAACCAACCACATTGTTTGAAAGTCCTTGCTCAGTAGTGTCCTTGCCGTCACTTCCTCCCAGCTCATTGTCCCAGAAGGAAGGTAGGCAAAGTCTACAAACCTTCTGCCCAAAAATGCTTCCCACCTGGCAGATGCAACTTTCTCCTTCCCTTACTCAGTCCTGTCAGGAACACACGGTCCTATCAGGAACACACAGTCCAGGAGGAATCCCCCCAAATTCACCCTCAGCCCAGCCCAGCCACCATCTCCAGATACTCCTTCCCCTGATATCCAGGAGCAGGCCCACAGCCGTGATCTCTGCCAAAGGAGTCTGAGAGGTGCAAGGGTTACACCTGGGGCAAGCATGTGCATGGGGAAGAGTCTGAAGCTCTCAGACCCCTATGTCACCCCCAGCACCTCCATTCCTGCACCTCTGTCTCTGCACCAACTGACCAGGCAGCGATTCCACAGCCCACAGCGTTCTGACCCCATGGTCTCTTCCAGGACGGGGGACACAGTGTGGCAGTGCCAGCCCCCTGCTCCAACCCTCCCGGAAATTTCTACAGCTGCTGGAACTACTGGCCCTATGTTGCCATGTGTGTGCTTTGTTCCTCAGATGCTGCTGGCGTGGAGAGCCCTTGGAGGAGGGTTGTGCGTGGAGCTCTAGCTCAGGTTTCATCAGGCTAAGACTTCGACAGGAAACTGTAAAAATAGGACAGGAAAACTTAAAAAAGTTCTCCCTTTACTATTTCCTTTGAATATGTTTTTTCAGCACTTGGAATGTCTGGCCTTATAAACTGCCCCAGCCAGCTTTTTCTTCTCTGCAAAAGTCCAAACAGTTAAACATCAGGAATGCGGCTGTGTTTGTATGAGGTAAGGAAATGACTAGGTGGAGAAAGTATTCCATGAGAAAGGAGCCCTTTACGGAGACCCTCACGCTGTTCTCCCCGCATCCGCCATCCCCCGAAGCTGTCACGTACCGACGCAGCCCGAGAGGCTCAGCAGATATTGAGAGCTGCGCTGTGTGCCGGGGCCGACGATCAGGGCTGTACAATCTCTGCGTTCGCATTTAGCGCAACGGGAACAATCCCCGGAGTTTGTGGTTGGCTCCTTTCAGGTTCGCTGTTTGGCGGGTGGCTTTTGGACGCTGTCCCACTGTGCACTTTCCCATATGTCCGTGGTCTCTCTGTGAGCAGGGCATCAATCGCTCCGTTCAGCGTTTCATCCAGAAGTAGCTGGCTCTCCCGGCAGGTCCCAGAGGGCATGGCCAGTCTTCTCCGCGGGCTCTCTAGGGAACACCCCCATCACAGGCAGCCGGAGTTGCGTGGGAATCTTTTTTTTGGTAGGAGTTTGCAGAGGGATCTGCCAGAGGAGTGCCTTGCCTTGGTTGCGTCGGCTCTCGCTCGCTCCCGGAGCTGGCCGTTTGTCTTGCTCCCAAAGCCCAGAAGGCTACAGACAGCAAGAATTGCAATGCTGTGCTCCCGTGGCCCGGGGGATCAAGCCTCCCGCTGATGGTGATCGTTCATTGAAACTAGAAATAAAGATATCAGGCTTGATAGCCACTCTCCTTGCTCTCCTGTCCTCGGTCGCAGGAGCTTTTCGAAGGTGCCGTGGAAGCCTGCCAGAGCCTGGGGCATGTGTTGCGGTGACCTCATCCCAGCGAGGTCTGTAGCTCCCCGGGGATGACTTACAAGCAACGTTTGTCCTTACTGTTTGAAGAAAAAACCTTCAGTGAAAGCATTGTTTATTATGAGAAGGAATTTGATTTTTAGCAAAGAAAAATCTCTGCTTCCTTGCTGCTCTGTTTATTTATTTTGCGAAGAAGGAATTCGCCCAGCCCGTGGCCTGTCTCACGAGGGGATTCCAGCCGAGCGGTGCCAGAGGAAGGACGGGCTGAAAGGCGGGGTGGGAGTGCAGAGGAGGGCTCTCCAGTCCCTTCGCCTTCCTCTTAGCCTGGGCTCCGCAGGTCTGCTTACGCAGCCGGGATCAGGCGTGTTCGTGTTGCTGGGACTGTTTTAAACAGCAGTGAAAGGAGTGCAGTTGTGCCGGCTTTTGCCTCTTTACCCAGGGACCTGAATTCCCATTGCAAGCATTAATTTACCGGTGACGCCCCGCCGGGGGGGCGGATGCTGGAGGAGTGGGGGAAGCTATCCTTTTTCTTGTGAAAATTTTCAAACAAAATGCTTCTCTTCAGAAGGGTTTAGACAAAAACTACCAATTTTCCCAAAGGGATAGTAAGAACCAATTAAAAGGGAGTGAAATGGTAATTTAAAATGCCTGCTTTTTTCTCCCCACAACAAAGCAGTACTTTAAATTGGATATGAAGTGAAGTTGTAAATATTTCAGGTTCAGATCCGGTTTCAGTTCAGGTGTTACAAAGCATTTGAAAAATGCCCTTGTTGATGGAAGTGTTCGGTTTGAGATCTCCTTCAAAGAAATGAGTCGGAGTTGCTGAAATTAACATTTTCCCTGCAACATAACGGCATGGCGTTATGCTCTATGTCCCAGGGAGACGTTCCCTGCAAAGATTTCCATTGTCTTCATTTAGCGTCGGGGAAACTGAGCAATAGAGAAGGTGCCTTCCAACTGCTGAGCATAAATGTTTGATAGCCTCAGAGTGGTAATTTTAAATAGTCTGAAACTGATTATTCTTTTTTAATGAGTCCAAGCTGCATTTCTGGCCTACATTATAGCCATGGTTGGCAAAGAGTATTGTGTTGTTCTTTATTACTGCTTGTAGGAGGTGAGACAGGTTCTGGCAAGGTGAACTTGGGTTAAGTAGGGTGGGCAAAGCCAGGGCAGCATCTGTGGTCAGCACAGCACCCCAGGTGCTGGAAATGAGGGAACTACAAGTTTTCATGTGCTGGCTCAGCTGAACCAGAAGTACTTGAACCTGCTTACTGCTCCTCAGTATCCCACCCCTTCCAGCAGGACTCCATGCAGCACGTGGGTGAAGGCAGATGTCCACAGCCACCGTGAAGCGTTCCTCCACTTGCATCCTAGACACACTAATGAGGAAAGTTAAAAATGTCTCCAGGGGTGTTTTCAGGAAGCTGTTTGCAAGTGGAATGGCGTGGCTCAGTGTAAGAGCATGTGTAATGGCATGGATCCCACCCATAAACTCCCCAAGGCCTTGCGGCTTGGAATTGTCAGGGATGACCATTCACTAGCTATAGGGGTTCCTAACGATTGCCATGACAACCAGCCAAACATGGAAACTGGGAATGAGGTCTATTCCTGTTACGCTTCCTCTTTTGAGCACATCTGGGGCCTGTGTTGGCTGCAGGACTCAGCAGATAAGACCTGCTGTAGCCTCAACCTGACTGCAGCATCTGCAAAGGTCCCTAGCTCGGGCTAGGTGGTGCTTCAAAGCCATAGGCAGGGGGAGGCGAGGGCTGGAAAGCAAAGAGCATAGCAAGGAGTCAAATTTCTTGTGGTTAACGCGGACACGTTGACGCTTCCACTCCGATTCCTCGGTGCCTTTTGCAATTTGAGCACTCTCACTCTTCGCTGGCTGCTCAAGGCGAGCAGGCACAAATAGTAACCTAATCTAACTCTGCGGCGATAAGAAATCTACAGACTGAACGCGCTGAGCACGGTCTACTTGGAAATTAATAGGGCAAGAAGGACAAATGAGATCAGTGCATGGATGAGGCTGATGATAGATAATGGGAGAGAAGCTGATGTCTGTCCTATGCCGTGTGTTTACTGCTTGCAAAGCTGTGCTTGGAGAGGCTAAGTCAGGCAGTGAGCTGACGTGTTTTTTGCAGCAACAATTAAAGGCCCAGATATACATGGTTGTGCTGTGTTGAGAATCTCTTCTGTACAGGGCAAAAGATTCTGGCTGATTCCCAAAATAAAGCCTGTTCTAGCATTGCTTGCAGCCTCTTTAATGAGAGCTTTACCTGCAGATGGAAAGGTGGAACCCATCCATACCCTACTGCTGGACACTGTTATTGCAAGGGTGAGTAAGCTTGAAAGAGGGAAGAGGAAGAAGTCTCTGGCTCTCAGCAAGGAGGCCACCCCGTCTTTGGTTTTCTAAAACCGTACCAGCAAAGACCGAAATTCTGAAGGACAACTACCTGTGACAGGGTTCCTGGAAGATAGGATCCCATACGTAGACTATAAAAGGGCTTTAGACATCTCCTAAGTGCGCAGATTTCCTTAATAAAATTTGATTGGTGCCTCATTAAAAATTTAATAATTTGACCATTAAAATTAGCAACAGATGGGAGCTGGAATGCAGCCAGGCTTTCTGGACTCCAGACTGCAATTTCCTTGGCTTCACTCCCTCCAAAGAAGTAATCTACATATGAAAATCTATTTTTGTCAATTATTTGTTTAGAAGGGGGTGTTCTCCTTACAATTGCGCTTTCATTATCAACCTCAAGGAATTCTTGCTGCATTGCACCCAGCCATGCCTCTGCAGGATAACGTGGGAGGTGCAAGTTTACCCCTTTGCTCTCCGTACAGCCCTGCCATGTCTCAGTTTTCAGGTTACACGTTCACGTGAGCTGACCTCCTAAGGCAAGCAGAGCCCTTTGTAGGTGCAACCACAACGACATCAGCCACATGTTCTTCTCCGTGCTCCTTTTGACTAGGAAAGGGGGAAAGCAAGCCCTCTTTATTAGGTGTTTCTGCATTGTCCTAGGGTTAAAAAGGCTTCAGAATAGCTCATAAAATGTCTGATATTGCACTGTGAGCACCTAGGCACCGCCACGTTCAGAGCTGCAGCCCACCTAGCCACAGTTATCTAACACAGAGGCCCCAGCTGCAACAATGCTGCAGCACAATGCTGAACCAAAACCAACACTAAAATTTAGCTGCCCGGGTGTCTTACTGAGTGGTAAGAGGGTGGATTGAGGGCCCTCAGCTGAGATGAGTTTGTGCCTCAAAGCTCTGGCAGTGTCTGTAAGCAAATGTCTGGGGAACAGCGTAGGAACAGGGCAATCCTGTATGATCCTCCTCTGTAAGACACTTCTGGGCACCAGGCACCTGTAGCTCATCTCACAGTCTTTAACAATTCACAACATCCCCTCTGAGAAGAATTCCCCCTAACTTATGTGTTGCTTGAGGAACCACTTCTCTTGACTTATTTTGAGTTAGCATTGCTTCTTATCCTTCTGTGATGCCTCCTGGTTCCGGCTCTGCAAGTCTGTTCCTCCTCAGGCCACCCATTGTTTCGCACCTTGCTATCAGCTCTTCCTCCAGGTGATTCTTTTTCAGGCTGAGGACTGCTAACCAGTGTGGCTCTTCCTCATACATAAGCCCTGACACACGTTTAGTCATCCTCAGTGCCCTTTTCTGATCCTTTCCCAGCTCTGCTGGCTGCTCTCTGAGCTGGGGGCTGGGACCACACGCAGCCCTCAGGATGGAAGCAAACTGTGAGTTGAGGGATAATGCTGTCTCTTTGGTTCTTTATTCCTCTCCTAATACTTTAGTACAGCCTGTTTGTCTGTTACTGAGATGATTGATCCATTGGAATTGGATCACAAAGCACTTTCTTTCATAGTTCTTTGGGTGCGATTGTTCAGAAGATTTAAATTGTTCCCTGGTGTTGTTAGAAAGAGCTCTCCTTGGCCTTTTCCTCAAGGTTGAAAATTTGAGTAAGAGCCTCTCAGTTTTATAAAGAAAAAAAATACAATGGGCAAGAAAACAACTCAAATTGTTTTTATTTCTTTTCTAGGAATATACTAGAACAAACTAAAGCATTAATCTTGGCATGGCAGGAAACGTTAATGAGGACCATGTGCTTTGGTATCTTTTTAAAATTTGGGTCAAAAAAAAAAGATAATTGTTTGGTAACTCACCATTGCCATTCTAGTACATATTTCTGTTCTGATTTCCAAACAAAGGCATTTTTGGGAGATCATGTCATCTTAGTACCAATGTAACTTCAAAATCATTACCCTTTTTTTTTCTTAAATCCTTCTTGCTCTTCACCTCTCCGTGACACCCACAGACTAAACTTCTTTTGACACTTTTATCAGCAGTAGTTTTTAAGTATGACTGTGCTTCCCAGCTGTTCAAGAAATACAAACTGGAGGGAGCATTAAGCTGGAAATAAGCAATTATTGTGCTAATTGATTCTTTCCCAGAGACAGAAGAGGGTTTCTTGTGTGGTTTCCATGTAGCTTATACTTGCCCTGATGCCGGGTGGGACAGCTGGTGGATCGCAGATGAGCCTCACACAGTTTTCACTCAGCACAAGCCAGAGGAGTGGGGAAGGCACATCAGCACAGGCACTGTCGGTCTAAAGCCTGCGCTTATTGCCAGCGTTTCCAGATGCTCTCCTGCAGCCCAGGATGAAGGCACTCTGTTGTGGTTTCATGCAAATATAGGTTCTGCCAATGTGGCTGTCGTGCAAACCAACCCCATGGGAGAAAGCTTTCTGTCTCCAACTGGAAATTTAATGCTTTCCCTTGCTTTTTATTCTTTGCATGTTTGTGTCAGGATTTACAAAGGAGGGAGGTGATTGCGAAGATCATGTGTGGAAGGACTTCTATCTGAGAACTCGCAGGCCAAGAAGTGGAGTAGGGACAATGAGTTTTGCTTCGTTGAGTGTCTGCATTATCCTAAGACAATTCTGGAAACAGAGCTATTAGTCTTTAGACTAATGTGCCCACTAGGGTGCCAGTGCTGCCTGTGTCTCATGGTGTAGGTATAACCGCTTTGCACACCAGTGTCCTGTTGCTTCACGTGTCAAACCCGAACGTTTCACCGCACAGACAGCTCTGGGCTAATCTGGGTGCTGGTGCAGGGGTCTGGGTTCAGTCAGCCACTAATTACTGGCCACTCCAACATCAAAATTCCATAAGCAACTTTGCAAATCTCAGCCGGACTATCTGAAATAACCTCTGCTTGACCAACACCTAACTTCCTTAGACAGTTAATGTGGAATTTTCTGGTCTGAGAATAACATGGTTAAGGGTCCTTTTTCCAGCCACAGATCAAACACTTGCATGCAATCATCTCTTCCCAGTAGCAGGAAAAAAACCCTCTTGTTTAAGAATTTTGTTTCCTGATGAATGCCTGCTGTGCTAATATCCCTAATCAAGGGTCATGAGCCCCGACAGTGGCAAACCCGCATTCCTCAGTGCAAACAAGCCCTTCAAAATCTTTTTGGTTTTAAGGGATAGGAGGATCCTTGTTGGCAATGTGAAACAGGCTGGGTGTTTCTGCAGCATCTGGGTTTTCAAGGTTTAGTTAAAATTGCTAGGGGACCTGTAAGAGTTAAGCCAAAGAAATTAATCACAATGATGTGTATTACTGCAGGAGGTTGCCTTCACAGGAACTGTCAGGGAGCGTAGAAATCCCTTTGCGGGATTTACAGTAGACATCACGGGGAAAGGTTTGGAAATTCTCTTCCAGAATGTTTTGTGGGTGAGATCTAGGACACTCGCTCTGCAAGCCAAGTAGAAGTGATCTGAAACCAAGACATCTCCATCATCCTCTATGTTTATGTTCTATGGACTGTCAGGCCCTAAGGCTGTCTATGAGATGCTTGTACCACGTCATCTCCATGTGCACCTTTGCCCCTAACTAAATTGAAGTTTGATTGCTTTGCTGACCCCAGAAGTTCCGCAGTACAGCTGAACTTGCAGCCCTGACATTGTCACTTTGCCTGACTTCATATTTTGAGTTCATTCTAGGGCCAGTACTTAAAGGCAGTGACTCAAGACATAGAATAAGTATAGTTCATGGGATGAGCCTGAGGGAGACCAGGAAGAGCTGGCTTGGACAACCTCTGGATGATCACATGGAACACGCAGCAGAAAGAAGGTCACCACCTCCAGTACTGGTCTCCAGCTTGGCCTTAAATTTTTGTTCTTTTCATGATTTCAGGTTTTTTTTTATTTTTTCCAGAACTTGTTGACTTTGCACCTGAATGGCTGTGCTGGTAGGAGGAGGAATCATCGCTTTGTGTGTTAGACAGAAAACCTTGTCTTTGTGTCTTGATCTAACCCATGGATGTTATTGTTCTCCCTCAGACTATCGTACTGGTCCCTGCTTTAGCCAAGTGAATAACCAGATGTGCCAGGGCCAACTCAGTGGGATCGTCTGCACCAAGACCATGTGTTGTGCCACCATTGGACGGGCCTGGGGTCACCCATGTGAGATGTGTCCTGCTCAACCTCACCCCTGCCGCCGAGGTTTCATTCCCAACATTCGTACTGGAGCCTGCCAAGGTAAATGCCATGAACATCCAAAGGATATTCCCTTATCCATCCTGATGCACGCTGAAAGGGCGAGTGGTGAATGCCTGCCAGGAGCCCCAGTACAGAGAGCAGTTCTCTCTCTAAACTTTGCGAAATCTGTTGTATGTCCCAGAGCATCACCATGGACCTTGGGTGTCTCATGGGATCACCTAAGACCATCTTTGCTCAATTAAAGATTCTGGCCATGCTGTGGTTCTCAGGTGACATCCTCCATCCCACAAGAGGCAGTGAATCAGGCTAGTGTTTCTCCAAGTTTAAAATGAAGTTACAGCCTTCCATACACCCTCGTTCTGTGGTGCTGCTATTGTTGTTGGAGCTTCTGTCCCAGCACTGGAACGTAATCAGGACTTGCATCAGGTGATTAGTGCTCTGTAAATTGTATTATTGGTTCAAAACAGAAGCCGTAACTGCTTTGCGATCACACAAGCAATTAAAATGTACATAAACCACATGCTTAGAGGTTGCATTCGATGTCTAGGATACCCAGGCAGAAACAGCAGAATGGTCCACTGCGCTCCCATCAGCAGATCCCCTTGGCAGCCCTTCTGGAGCTCTAGTTGCTTCTGCCCACTGATGGGTTGCAGAGCTCTCCATGTAGAGTTGCATGAATTCCTTTCTGCATCTGCAACTAATTTCAGCCTTTACCTGCCACGATAAAGAGCCAAAATTACAGTCCAAATCCCACACTGGCCAGTGCCTGTAGGATAAAATTGGGAAGGCTGAAGAGGAGAACTCTCTTGCTGTCTATTGTAATCTGCATTTTATGCCTCACTCTCTTTAGGAGAGCTTGGACTATTTGATAGATTTGTCACTCACTGCAAGCAGAACTGGAGTATAAATAATATCTGCAGCACATGAGCATTCTGGTTCTAGCAGGACCAGCTGAAGTGATTTGGAAAGCACTGTGTCCCCTCGCTGATGAGGAGACCATGGCTGCAGGATGAGCCTTCCTGGGATGGGGCTGAAGAGCAAAACCTTACAGTCCACAGTCCGTAGGTTGCACTCTGCCCTGCAGCAGATGTTGCTCTCTGAAGGCTGCAGGAGGACATCCCACCAAACCAGTTCTCCTTCCCAGCTCAGCTACTAGCCTGGAACGAACCACGAGCGGGTAGATACACATTCATGTTTGCTTTGGAAAACGTTACTATACTTTCGTCTTCGTCTTGCTTGTGTAGAGAAGTCAGCAACCTCTTTATGCCCGTTTTCTGTCCTTTACCTTATCTCTAACATAATCTGCTGGGTAATCGCATTACAAAATGTAAATCCACCTACTTGGACCAAAGCTGCTTCTTCCTCATAACGCTCCCACCATGCTGGGATTGAATATTCATCTGTTGCAATGGCTGCACTGTCGGATGTCATATTTGCTCTTCTTCCCGTAGATGTGGATGAATGCCAAGCCATTCCTGGCCTCTGCCAAGGTGGTAACTGCATCAACACGGTGGGTTCTTATGAGTGCAAATGCCCCGCGGGACACAAGCAGAGCGAGACCAGCCACAGATGTGAAGGTAAGCTTGCAGACTTCTGCGCGGCTTCACCAGTGCTCAGCGCTGGGTTCCCAGACACACCTTGAGAGCACAAGGGCAGTTAAATACTGGAGAACCTCTCTGCTCACAGGGCATCTCCAAGGCTGGCAGAGTAGAGATGTGAAAGAGCTCCCGTGCCAGCCTTGATCCCAAATAGGAGCGAGTACTGCAAGCATCAAGGAACGTTAGAAAATGTACTGCAAAATGGATTTCTGATCTGTTTATCTGCTTCCTGGAGTCCAAGGCAAGGAAATGAGGAACAGAGCTTGCCTGATCTTCTCTTAAACTAGAAAGAGGGGGTTTTTTTTCATTCAGGTGTTTTCTGAAGGGTATTTTAATGGCAACATGGACTCATTTAACAGAAGGTACTTCTGGAAGGCTTTAGTTCTCTGCTTAGATCAGAACTGGTTTCAAAGCTGTATCAGTTGCTCAATCCAATCAAGTTTTGAAAACTCAAAAGCTTTTCCTTTAAGGGCTCTTGTCCCAGGGTTGCACCGCTGTCATGGTAAGGAATATTTTCCTTATATCCACTTGATATTTATCTTTTTGCAGCTTGCAACTTGTTGCTTCTAGTTCAATAGAGTAACTGGAAGGAAGGCAAAGAGGGTGGAGTGTGACTAGCTGGGATGGTGACGGAATAAGACAACCAGAAATAGCGTCATGGCTTTCAGTGCACTGCAGAAGATCTCGTTCCATGAGATGAGGGTGTGGAGCAAATAAATGCAGTGCTGCTTCACTGACTCGGTGATGTTAGTCCAAACTGATGCAGTGGCCAGGACCTGAACTTTGAGTACAAAGTAGGCACAAAGGAAAATTTGGCCTTGGAGACATGAAATGCCGGTCAGCAGCGTGCCTGTTAGTGTTCTTGCTTTGAGGCAGTGGCCTGATTCTGTCCCAGCCCCACAGGGGAATCTGCCTCCCTGTCACCCCAGGGCTGTCTGCAGGAAGCCTGCCTGCTCTGCCTGGTTTTCCTGTCTTTCTGGTTACGTTGTAAGGTGCACCTCGCTCATCTTCAACTGAGCTGTAAATGGGAGTGACCTTTTCAGCCTCAGCATCTTTCTTGGAGATGATACAGTGCTTCGGAGGCATGGTTTGTGCTTACAGGTAGGGATGCTCCAAAGCATTAGCAGTAGCTACAGAGCTGCTGTAAGCTTGAAGCCAAGCAGTGAGGAGTACAGTCTGTCTCTTCCTAGCATCAACCTTAGCCTGGCCTGTGGGCAGCCTGGGGAGTGCAATCAATGTTCAAACCCCCTGGAGAAGCTCCCAACCTGATGGAAGGGAACTTTGCAGAAACTCCTCTTTGCCTCTATTTCAGCACAGAAGTTGGAGGATTTTAAACGTTAATTACCTGCTAAAAACACTTCAGTGGAGGACCCAGATTCTTGCCCCAGACGTGCAGGTGCAACTCTGCTCTGAGCACGTGGGCAAGCTGACCTGCAGTGTCGGCAGTGAGATCGCCATGTCTGGAGGCAGGGCTGCAGGAGGCAGAAAGGACCCGTCTCAACAGCTCGGCAGGGTCTGGTAACACGGTGCAGAGACCTCTGCCATTTTCAAGGGAAATACTTTCCAGGTGGTTAGCGGAGTTGCTTAGAAATGGCCAAATGCCTGATCCTCAGACCAGAGGACTAGTTTCATTTGGGGTGTGAAAATTTAACGATGTTAAGACCAGTTGTTGTCGTTAAGGCAGAAATCTGCCTGGTTCTGGAAGCCCCTCGAACTGCTCTTTGCTCTTGGACTCAGGACAAGTTGGTCCACTATATTTCTCAGTTAAATTCAGGACTTGTCTGGATAGTGAGAGGCAATGTCTTGGTCCATGCTGTAAGTGTGGAGCACAGGCAAGGATTAGGTGCAGTCAATGTGTTAAACATTCACAGTGCCACCAATTTGAGCTCTTTTCATGCTATTTGGAGAGTCTGGCTCTAGTTCCTTAAGGTCCAGTCTCAGCATCTCCTTTAGGGCTGCTCAGCCTGTCTGAGAGGCGTGCACGCCTCTCTAGGAAGGACCCGCTTGCCCCAAGCATTTTGCAGCAGTTCTCGTGGGCCAGATGCATACCTTGCCAGGCAGGCTGCAGCTCTCCAAAGCAGGAGAATAAACATTTGTTGTATTTTCCAAACATCTGGCAAATGAAAAGGAAAACGGCATTAAACTTTTCCTGCCATGATTGTTAAAGCTCTCTCCCACATACCCTAATGAAACCCTGCTGGCCCGTGTTTGCCGTTGTAGGGATAAAACGTGTTTGTTGTGCTGGTGTGAGCGTGTCCCACCTAGCTGGGCTTCAGGAGCTGCGCTTCCCTTTCATTCCTCTCCAAGGCTCTGTTGTAATCCAGGCAAGGGATGATGGATGCACTAGAATCCAGATGTTTAACCTGGAATTAGTTTCCAGGTGGCAAAGTTACACAGAGAGAGCACTTAAAGCAGTCAGCATCACAGCAACCCACCCCCGTGGCACTGTGGGTTTGACAGCATGCGTTGTCCCCTGGGGTTTCTTCAAATGGTTCTCAGGGAAAGCAGCATCACTGCTTCCAGGTGACTGTTCCCATACCCCCACCCTCCTGCAGTCCAGACATTTTCCTTGCTAATATAATCCAAGTGGTCTCTGTGTCAGTGCGTGCCGCGTGACCTGGGTTCAGCCCTTCAGAAAAATTTTTCCAAAGTGAGACACCAGCTACAGAGGTTAATCCTTTGGTGGGGGATGGACGTTCTTTTATGTTGAGAAGACATCTGTGTCCGTGGATCTTCCCTGGCAGCACGCCAGGACACTTTCTAAAATTTTAACGGAAAGGTTTCTTGCACTGCTCCGGCATCCAAGGACTTGGAACCGGTAGAATCCAAACCAGCCTTTTTACGTGCATGTCAGATGAAGAACCAGTTCCCCAAATCCAGTGATGTCCCGTGCAGTTTGGTTGGCAAATGAGCAAAGGCTGGACGGCACCAGAACCACGGGCCCAACCTCAGGACACAAAAAATGGTTCTTGCCTTGGTCTGCCTCACCCATGCTGGCTGGGGACCAGGCAAAGCACATATGAAATCAGTTTAGCTGGAATCTCCTATATACCAAGATTAAAAACAATCCATTGTCTGAATCTGTCATCCAGATGCGAGGGGCCTCTGCGTGGGTCCCTACTTCCCAGAACGCCTGCAAAAGCAGCGTGATGTGGCCATAAACAGCTTCCTTTCACTCTCCTTCCTGGATGGCCATAAAAAGAGACATCTCCAGCATCTATGGTGTCTGTTCTGTCACTTATCTTCCCTCAATTGCTAAGGAGACCACCAAAAGAGGATGCTTTCCTTTGGTATGATTTACTGACCTAGGGGTCCTTCTGTGAGAATGACGTAAACAAGGGACACGCTCTAAACTGACAGGGCTGAGATTGTTTTCGAGGGCTCGTTTCCCAGACGTGAATCACCAGCATGTCCCCCACCGGGCAGTCAGAAGGTGAAGAGGGTGCTCTTGTCTGGGTTAGCACTGCTCCCCTCTAGGACATGGACCCTACGGGCATCACTAAAACTCTGAACAGGGGAAGAGAGAGCCAGCGTCTTGTAAGGGATTCCTCTGATGCTATCACTTTATAAACCTAGGAAGATAGCCCTGATAGAGCACCGAATTCCTGATGAGCTGAAACTGTCTGTGCTGCTGAGGTAGCTTTATCAGTCTAAGTAACCTCCTCACTGAGCTAAGGGTTTTAATCAAAGAGGAACTTTTCTTTGGCCAGGTGTGCTCCAAGCCTAAAATCTCCAAGCTGCAGCGGTTCCCTTGCTGAGTCTGCGCTAACTTATCGCTGGTGAAAGGAGTGATTTCCCAGCTTGCACTGAGACCATCTTGCTTTAGGAAGAGGAGATGGTTTCCTCTGGTTTTCAGATTCCTTATCCAAGCCTAGCATTCAGGAAATACGAAAGCTAGATTAAATGTCTATGTTAAATTCTTCCCTGGTTCCCAGGAGCTTGTATTTTCTGCTTAGAAGATTCCTCCTGGGGAGTGAAGTCAGCAGCTGGGATTGCGTTTGAGCCAAAGGTCAGAGCTCGTGTCACTGTGTCTGCTGATTAATGATGTCTCCCTCATTAACGCAGCAGCATGTAACACTAATCTTCTTCGGGCTGTTTATTGGTGGGAATAGGCAGGGGCAGAGATAAAGTTGTTCGTTTCCCATAGTGATACTTATCTCTTAACACAAATGGCACCTGGAATCAAGGCTCCATTTTCAGGCCCTGGATGCCTGAAGAATAAAGATGCTTTTCTTATGCAAGATGTTCTATGCTGATAACAGGGGCCAGCTCGGGCCCTGATCTCCAGGCATGTGGGGGGGCTGCAGCCGGATACAGGGGATAAATTTTGGTCAACCCCAGAAGGAAAATGATGTCCTTTTCCTATCTGCAAAATGTGAAACCACGCAGACGACATCAAGTTTGGATGTGAACCTAAATATCCTCCAAGTTCAGGGTTGCTCAGTTCCAGAGTTATTTCTGCAGCTCATCTCTAATGAATGTGACACTTTCAAATAGTGGCTTATTTTACGCCTTTGTTCATTGTATTCTGAGGGAGCTCAAGGGATCAAGAGTTCCTGAGCTTGGGGCTGTGCAACATATGAGAAATTTCTGGCACAGGGAGCTGCCTGCTCACTTTCTGAAAGATGTAAGGAGTCTGTGAAACGCAGCAGCGGTGGGAGGGTGGACCGAGGGTGGGGAAGGGGAAGGCTGCTCTCAACCAGCGCTGGGGGCAAGGCGAGCTTCGCAAGTGCCAAAGGCTCGCGTTTATGTTGTGTTTGAGTGAAAAGCCAAGCAAGGAGGGCAGATGTTGCCGGCTAACAGCAACATTGCCAGATACAATGCTTGGCTTATGAGAAACTGGAAGAGTGGGAGCTGTGGAGGTCTGCAGGGGAACGAGAAGTTTGGGAGCACAGAGGGGCACACTTACATCCAGCTTACTGCCTAACACTGCTGGAAGAAAAGAAATGTTGAGGACGACACAAGAAAGCACTCCTGGCAATAACGGTGCGAAATGGAGAAAGGAAACATCAAAGCTGAAATCAGACACATCTTCCTGCACAAAGACCTCGATCAATAAATCGTCGGGAAGCTGGGGGTTGTTACACGGAGTGACATTTTTAAATTATCCTGGAAGCAACCATAAAAATTACACTTAAGGGAACAATTCCACGGCATGTTCTTAAGGGTGGAATCACTGACTGAATAAAGCTTTTCCTTCCATGATTTTAGTGGTTCTCTGCCAATAATTTAACTTCTTTTCTTAATAGCCCTTCCTCTGCTGCATAGCAAAATGCTAAGCCAGCTCCATTATCAGTGAAGTATGTAATGCCAGTACCTCACCCAGGATGCTTTCTTTGCCCCAAAAGGAATAAGTGTCTCAGATCCAAAATTGTTCCAGGATGATAACATACCAGACACAAAAAAATACATGGAGAAACACCAGGCAAGGGAGTGAAAGGCGCTGAATGCTTTGTGCATCAACCTCTGTTGAAATCCGTCCAGGGTAGATCCTTCTTGATGGTCTTTGACATCTCCAGGAGACAGATTCTGCCAAGGGAGAACAAATCCGTTAATCACAGATCTCACCTCTTTTTACTTGCCCCTTTCTATTTAGCATTTGTAGGGTGACATGTTAGATGCTACTTATGTCCCTATGGGCTTGTCTTTTGTCACCACCGTACAAAATTCCAAATTTCCTGATGAAGACAAGGCTCTATGTTTTCCTCTGTTGAATCTCATTCATGTTTCTGAACTGGAGGGAGCTTTCCTGCGTTTTCCATGAGCAGAGCGGGTAGGCTGGCCCACTTTCCTCACGAAAGGAACATGATAGCCATTTTATTAGCATGTTTTCAATTTTCTTACAAAATGTCTACAGAAGAGCTCATTGTTTGGCTCCATTAAGAGATCATTTCCATGGATTTGGTGTGGTTTGGAGGGTTCCATTACTCTCCTCTGTGGTTTCTTTGTGCTTTCTGGAAGGGAAGGTCTGCGAGTCCCGTGCGCTGCACGGGAGAGGGCTGATGAGGCATGACCTCTGCTACGTGACACAGAGATGTTTTCTCCATCAAGTCCTGTTTCTTTAGCAGATGGAAAGGTTGGGGTTTCAACATGTCTGTGGGCACCCGTGTTGGATGGGCTTTGCAGGTTGCAACTCTCTTTCTGAAGCTCTGTAGCCTTTGGCTTCCAGCATTTTCAGCCTTAATGATCAGGCCAACTCCAACCCAACGAGGTGGAGACCAGATCCAAAATCAACGTTTGCATTGAATTCTGCCATTGTCTGAAGAGCAGAGAGCACAGAATACTGCTTTAATTTTTAACAGAGAGTTGGAAAAGTCGTGAAGTAGCCAGGTTGGAGTTGGAAGAATTCCCTGCCCAGAGCTGGCAGCTGGGTGTTAATGAGCGGCGTACAGATCCGTCCCACTGTGTCAGGCTCTCCGCGGACTGCAGCTCAGAAGGAATCAAAACTAGGAGACACTTTACAAAGAGAAAATAAAGAAGGCAAATGCGGTGGGGAAGAACTGAAACAACAACACAGCCCAGAGCTCAGTTTCTCAAAGTACAGGATGTGCGAGTAGGCTTGAGAAACTCTGGCTTTTTTTCTGCTTCTTGGGTTGCTAACACTGCTCTCGTCTGAGCTAGGATTTTCGAGGGGAAAAAAAGTATTGCAGTTTGATTTAACCTTTTGAATTAACTCTTTTCTTCCTTCAGAATGGAATGCAGTTGCTGCCCCCACAACCACATACACTTTTTCTTGGATGACTGAGGCTGTGTCATCGGTATCGATCTAATAAGATGCCTGCCTGTCAGCTGGCCTCCAGATCTCGGATACAACAAACTTCAGGAGAGCTGTGCAGAAGTTTTAAGCTGTTATTTCAAATCGTACACCCAGCTTTTGCTTCATAAAGCTCTTTCCCTTCCAGTGTTCTGCAAATTGTAACCAAACACAGGCCTGTAATTAAATGACAGGGCAGGCTCCAGTGATAAAATCTCTTTCGCTGCAGGGGCCCAGGTGGGGGAAGTGTTTGCTGGGGATTTGCATTGCTGCCTTGCGAGGTTTCCAGTCATGTCTGTCCATCGGAGGGGCTCTGAGCATCAAAGAGCGAAGGGAGCACTGCAAGGACAGGGCCAGTATCTCTGCTGCTTGCGAAAGGCAGCTGAAATCTTTCGCTTGCTGAAAGCCGAATTTTAGAGTTCCTAAGAAGCCAAGCAGGAATGCGTCTTCCCCTCTTGATGCACGAGCGTATAACGTGCCTGACGTACTTGGGCTTAATTCTGTGCCTGTTGAAATCGCGGTTTCACTTGATTCACAGAATCACAGAATGTTGGGGGTTGGCAGGGCCCTCTGTGGGTCACCCAGCCCAACCCCCTGCCCAAGCAGGGTCACCCACAGCAGGCTGCACAGCACCGCGTCCAGGCGG
>Ga0065711_1038250_pt1 | contig 18984 bp, 8 predicted proteins | sample Hoacrofraction12_FD_59098 | JGI IMG/M metagenome (GOLD analysis project Ga0065711, IMG submission 59098) | Hoatzin crop microbial communities from Cojedes, Venezuela - Epithelial fraction 12 v2 (version 2) | ecosystem: Host-associated > Birds > Digestive system > Esophagus > Crop | place... | reverse complement strand
TCTCGCAGCCTTCTCTTCTTCAGGCTGAACAAGCCCAGCTCCCTCAGCCTCTCCTCGTAGCAGAGATGCTCCAGTCCCCTCACCATCCTCGTAGCCCTCCGCTGGACTCTCTCCAGCAGCTCATCATCTTTCTTGAACTGGGGAGCCCAGAACTGGACGCAGTACTCCAGATGAGGCCTCACCAGGGCAGTGTAGAGGGGAAGGAGAACCTCTCTTGACCTGCTGGCCACACTCCTCTTGATGCACCCCAGGATCCCATTGGCTTTCTTGGCAGCCAGGGCACACTGCTGGCTCATGGTTAACCTGTCGTCCACCAGACACCCAGGTCCCTCTCCGCAGAGCTGCTCTCCAGCAGGTCCTCCCCAAGCCTGTTCTGATGCATGGGGTTGATCCTCCTCAGGTGCAGGACCCTGCATTTGCCCTTGTTGAACCTCATCAGGTTCCTCTCTGCCCAGCTCTCCAGCTTGTCCAGGTCTCTCTGAATGGCAGCACAGCCTTCTGGTGTATCCACCACTCCTCCCAATTTGGTGTCGTCAGCAAACTTGCTGAGGGTACATTCTAACTCTTCGTGCAGGTCATTGATGAAGAAGTTGAAGAAGACTGGGCCCAGTACTGACCCCTGAGGGACACCACTAGTTACAGGCCTCCAACTAGACTCGGCGCCACTGATGACAACCCTTGTAACAACCTACTTGTCGCAGGTTAAGCTTTTCTCTTCATGATAGAGCCATGTTGGGAAGATGCCAAGTGTACTTTTAGCAAGCTTGGGGTTTTTGTGCAGATGATAAGCTGTAGTCTTTAGTTTGCAAAAGCCTCTGTTAATTTATAATTATAAAAAATATTTTATGATTGTGAAAAATTGTGGGCAACCCTGCCAAAAGCCTGAACCCCTTGATATGCTTCGCTCTAGCAGATCAGCTTAATTAGTACAAAATACTTATGTCTCAGTCTGTGTCCCTACCACAACTAGGTAGCGTTAATTCATGTCTGAGTCATCTGCTTAAATTTCATTCAACACTCTTCTTTTCCCATGTGTATTTGTCACTTAAGGCCAGAATAGTAGTTCATATTTTGAAAATGTGCCCCTTGTGTCAAAAGCTTGACTTTGACCTGCTGGAAGCTCCAGCTGGTACCTCATAGTTGGCAAGTGGCTGAGAGAAAAGTTATTCCTCTGACGGCTTTGATATGGTGTTGTCATAAAAGTTTGAAAAACCAGAGCGCCCGGTGGAAAATCTGCGTGACCTTGTGCCCCAACTTGAAAGCATGATTTTGAAGGAAGTTAGTTAATACTGAAAAATCATCTCATGGTAGATTAGAGAAACCATATAAGTGTTTCTTTATGTGAAATGGTGCAAATTTTAAAGCAAATAGAAGCACATGTTATTTATACATAATTTCAAATGAAACTAGTAATGACAAATGTCTCTCAACTATATGTGGATTTTATTATTGCCCCATTGAATCATAATGTATTAGAATGTATTGTGAATCTGTGTAGCTGTCCTATTGTGGAAGAGATTAGCTAATAGCTCCACTTGATACCTGCAATCTGTAACTTTGTTAAAACTGAATTTTCTCATTTTTTTAACTCCTTAGAAATATTTTATCAAAAAAAGTAAACCGTATCAATAGAAACAAAGATTTCAAATCAGGGGAAAGGTACATTACTTGTAACATTTTCAGGGTTTAAGGTGTTTAAGGTGTTTGTCTAACTTAGATGGCCAGTCAGTTCAGTATAAAAATTCACATGGCAGAAAAAATACAGGAAAAACTAAAATATCTTCCACTGAGAATCAGTTTTAGTTCTAAACTAAATTGTCAGAAGAAGCTGTTAGCAAGGTAACATCTCTGCTGGTGTGTGTGTCCCCACTGTAACATAAGCTGAAGCTCCTAGAACTCAAAACAGTCGTAGCTGTGTAATTCGTCAAGAATTTTCTGAGCTACTTTTTGCCATGAGACAAGTCTGATGTGTTATTTGTTCAGTGTAGCTGTAATATTTTCAGTCTTTTCCAGAGCTCCAGCTTATATACTGAGGTCAAATGAATCCAGTGGCTAAACAGTCTGGTAAGGGCAACAGCTTTTCCCACCTCATTAAATCCATGCATGCTTGTTTGATCTTACTAGAAAAAAAGCACTCTACTTCGGGGTTAATCCCTGAGGCTCGATAACTTCATTATGCAGTCTATTGATTTTTAAATTTTTTTAAAGGAAATAAGAATTCTGTTTTAATTGAAGATGAGACTTCTAGGAGAAGCAACTCCAAATCAGGATTAAAAATTTGCCATGTAAAAGACTACTGTGTTCATCCTCACATGAATGCAATGTACTCTGCCCTTTCTCCCTTGCAAACTCCCTCTCTTGGGAAGAAAGCTGTGGGAGAATGGTTCCAGTGAGAGAAGCATGGGGTAGAGACAGTATAGCTCCAGATTAGTTACGAGCGCTGTAGTGCAGGCAGTCACTGGCGTAAAAGATGCAGAACAAAGCTGTTGCTCTATCAGACTACTTTCCACTATGCACAAACTCTTTCACCAGATGTTGTCCTGGAAAATTTCTTGAAACAACGTGTTATGTAGTATTCTTACTTATTTTTCCTTTTCTTGCTCACTGTGGCTCTATTCTGTTGTCTGCAGAAGAAAAACAGCAGCATTTTGCCTCTGGCACTACAGTGATAGCATTCTGCAAGTCAGGTAGAGATTTTTGGGGAATGGTTTTGCAATAATCCTGAGATCATGTACTCTGCTGCTTCTGGATCTTTGACCGAGAGGTGACTGTCTTGGTCGGTGAGGTGTTCATGGACAGCTGGCTGTGGTACTGTTGCGCTCTCTCAGTTATTAGGGTATTAACTTAGCTTTATTCATGTGGCTATTCTTCAAAGATGAATATATAGTTCAGAAGTTTTTAGGGGTGGGAGGCAGTCCTGCTGAGAGGCAGAAAGAGCTCTGATTTTTGCCAAGATGGAATAAAAGCCCCAGAAAATGATTTTGTGGTGACATCTTTGATATCCGCTCTCCCACTGTAGAGAGGATGAAGGAATGTTTTTGGGTCCGGAAGGAGGCTGTGAGAATTCTCTGATTTCCTCTTAGGCTCTGAGTTTAAAATAGCATTTTATAATTTTCATTGTTCGTAGGGAGTTTAGGTTGCCCAGAGGAAGAAATCTGGTGTTTTCAGGCCTGTGCTATGCACCATCTCTGCTATAGCATTAGCCACATTTTTGGCAGAAACTATGAGGAGTACTTGGCTTCTTCTGATCTTCTGATCTTTGTCTTGGCTGTGGTCTGGATTTTCTTCTGATTACATAGAATTCCTTGGAGGAAAAATCATCTACATCTGAGGCTGGGATGAGGGAGGATTGCTGTTCAGCCTTCTCTACACTTCCAAGACATTCATCCTCACTTACTTGAGTGCATTTTGAGTTTATCTTGGTTTATCAGTGGGAGTTAACTGTGCTAAGGCAAAATAGGCTATGGCTTTGAACCAGATAAGGCGTATAGCAGAGATGAGGCATTTACCCCAAATGGGTTTGGAGGGGATGGTGTTTTTCCCAGGGGCTGGCTTTGCAGTTAGCAGCAAGTGTCTCAGGCTGGGTTTTTCTTTTTGTTTGTTTTATCCCGCTTAGTCATTTTACTGTTTAAAAAAGTTCTGAGTCAACTTGGTGTTATTAGAGGACGACCCTGTTTTAAACCTGCAGTAGCCTGATCTTTTTTTGCTGAGGAGCAAGATTGACTTGGAAGATTTTTATTGATCGCTATCATTTATTCTTGTGTACACAAGTGACTCATTATACCATGCAGTCAGTGTGAAAGCTCCTAATGACTTGGCAAGAAAGTACCTCATCAGCACAGTATTGCAGAGTCTCATTGTAAATATGAGTCAATCTCTACCTTGTAACCTTCATGGACACTTGGAGTTCAAATGGATATTCTGTTGCATTGCTGAAGTTAAGCAGGATAGAAATGCCTTGTGTCGTTGTAGGAGGGATAAGGATGTTTGTTTTGTACTGCACAGAATTGTGATACTGTCATTTGTGCTTTTGTTCTTGCATCTGTACTATAACAAAAATGCATGATTCATAACGTAAGGAAAAAAAAAATCCTTTTTCCTGGATTTCTTGCCTCTTGGAATTAGGAACACAGCAGAACAGTGCTGACTGAGTACAATTCAGTTAATTTTTCAAATATTTGTTCAGCAGCATTTGCCAAATAGCATTAAATCAGGTAGAAAAATGGTCAAATTCCAAATTTAAAAAATGTTGAATGAAAGAGCAATGTACAAGACAATGACTGAGTAAGGGATGCACCCTTTCCTTCCTGTCTGTATCCCAGCACCTTTGGACTTACACCACTTTTTTTGCCAAATTTAGGCAAATAGTTACCCTAAAAATGTGACGTCTCCTAAAGATCACAGTAAAATTGTTTTATATTTTTTCTTAACAGGCGTGAGTTCATGCGCATTTCACAAGACTCCATGGGTTTGCTACGCTACAGCTCCCTCAAGTGGTAAAATAATTTCCCATCTGGAATTGCAGCTTTTTTCTGTGAAACGCTTTCTCTTCAGAAAGTTTTAAGGATTCCTTCAGCTTCCTCTTTGTTCTATCTTTTTGTTCCCCCCCTCACATGTTGAACATTATGAACAGGTGCTTAGGACTGTGGGGTCACAAGAGTAGTAGAGCTGTAGGTTAAAGGGTTGTGGTCACAATCTTTGTTCTGCAGCTAACCTACTGAACCATCTGGGGCAGGTCACTTCACCCTGTAAGCCTCATTTCTGGCATCTAAGAGCTAGAGAGAATGATAAATATTTGTTGATCACCTAGAGTATTTTTAACCTATTTTGCAATTATTTTTAAAAGTAACTTTTATTTTAATCAATGATTTTGCTTGTCTGACATAGCAGAAAACTCAAAAATCCCTGGTCAGTGGGGCAGAGATCTGGTAGCTGTCTTGGGTGTCACAGACTTCCACTCTTCTTTCTACAAAGTAACAAAGCATACACATACCTGGAGGTTTTGCCATCGTTCCACAAAGCACCAAAACCCTGATTTGCAGCAGAAACATCAAAGTTTGAGGAACAGGAGGCTGAGCAGGACAGAACTCAGGCTAGCTATAGTTAAGTTTCTAGTGTACTTTATCTAGAAAATACACTGGAGTATTACCACTGCATCAGTAACTTCTTGTTTCTCCCTATGTGAACATGAAAAATGTTTCCTACAGTTACTTAAGGAAATCATGTTGTGCCTTGGCTGGAGAAGCAGAAGAGGTGCTTGACATCCAGACCTAATATGAAATGCTGTGCGGGATTCCCAGTATTAAAGAAGAGCTCTGCCTCGTCCTTTGAAGGACGCCAGCAGTAGTAAAATGAACCATTTCATAGCCTTACATGTTTTTTATGAGTTCAGGAATCTCTGTTTAATTTCTGATCCTGTGAAATAATAGTCTCTGTCGACCTTGGTGATAAATCCAGTCCTTGCTTGATTTATAGGGCAACAAATGCACAAACAACTTCTTTTTTTGTTCACCACACTGCCTTGTAATTTGGAAGCTGAGATGAACTTTCTGATTAAGTAGTTAGTATAGTATTTCAGATGTATGTATTACTTTTCATCTGAAGGATCTTAAAATCCTTTGCAAACTAGGTACACGCAACAAAGCCAGTGCCATTCCAAGAATGCTTTCCCCACAGAAACCTCTTTATTGGCCCTGATAAAGACATGTTTATTACCTTTATTTAGTGGTTTCTCTACTGGCTGTTTCTTGTGCTTCTGCCAGTTACCAGTGAATATCCCACTTCATTGAAGTAATTCATTATGGATTTGGTTCTGTTCTTGTCATATATTGTTGATGACTTATTTTTTCTGTTACTTTTAGCTAGCTTTGCTTAATAAGATTGGAGTCACTCAGTCCTACCTCTTTGCTGTATGTTGCACATGTTGAGAAAAGCATTGCCTTAGAAGTGATTGTTTTGGTTTAAATGTGAGTAGTCTGTTAGGTGGTTGAATTTCCAACATTATTTAAAATTATTGTTCATATTTTGATGTCCATATTCTGTTTTCAGTTTGTTTAATTGCTGCCATAACATCTATGTACTTGAATTTAATATTCCATAAACTTGAAAAGTCAGTGCATGACTAAGAAATCATAATATTTCTAATTATTTAATGTATTGCCTTAGAGCACGTGTGGAGAAAGTCCTAAGGTAGAACGTAGATACTGCATTTAATCCAATCTAAACCAGCCTTTTATATATCTAGTAGAGGGTTAAAAAAAAGCAGGTTGTCTTAGATCTGCCTTTTAGGATAAAAGCGTCTTAGTGTGGGGTGAGGAGTTAGCATATGTCGGCTCCTTCTTGGTAGCTGTAGGTGACCGGTAAGTGTAAGGTAATTCACTGTGAGTGTGTGACAGAATGGCTGTGTTCTCACTGCAGATGCCAACGCATGGGCTCCAGCTCCCCCTCAGAGGCTCTGTGTTAGCCACCCCAGCTGCCAGTGCCTACTCATAGCTCTGGAGCCGACGGAGTCTTTTTTCAGCCATATAATTTTCTTGGGTGAGATTGCTGACAGAAACAGGCATGTCTTCACTTTGCCACCGTGGGCTGCCTAGGGTCAGGTGGATAACTGTGAGCAAGGACGACGACCATAAAGCATGTGATATCCATGAACTTTGTGCACCATTTCTTACGTGTGGATCCTCACCCTGCAGTATTAGAAAGGAAGCTTTCTATGAGGCATAGTCCTCAATGAAGCATCAAAATACCTCACTGTTGTTGCAGGGTAAAAGTATATGCACAGACACGTTATCAGCAGAGCACTTTGTGTGTAGTAATTTCTTCACATGTCCATGGTCCTGTATACTAAATACTGAGAATTCATGAAGTCATCTTGCATTTGGATAAGTCTATTTTCCGGTATGTTTAGCATAATACAATACATATGTAGATGGGTACAAGAACTGTAGAAAATTACGTTTGAAGTGGAGTATGTTGGAAGGAGCACAACTGGGTCTAAGTCATAGGGCATTCATGTCGGTTGAGCATGTAACTGTGTCACCAGCTCCGCCCTAGATTGCATGAAAAACAGTAAATGCAAGCAGGTCATTTTCTGATGTCGGCTGCGTAGTGTTTGGGAGACAAGGAACTGTCCTGCCATAGCGTTGGCTGCTCTACATAAGAAAACACCCCTTCCAGTCTCACAAACTCTGTGTGTTCTTGCAGCAGAACAGATGAGCAAGGATGCAATTATATGTGCTTTTCAGGATGGCGATTATGCATAGAGTTCAACTTAAGTATTTGAAAAATGCATCCTGTTTCTCTGATTCTGAAACTTCTTGAGTAATGAATCAGTTTTTGTAATACCCATTGTTGAGGTTTTGCAGGACTGCAGAATGCCAGACAAGAATGAGCTGTTAAAATACAGGTTAAGTGAATGCAGAGATCATTCACTGTGGAGGTCAGGTTGGTCTGTGGTTCAGGATTGTAGAAACAGGTGAAGGTTTATGCTCGCTCTGTCTCTGTCCTTTTCTTCTGTGGAGCTCTGAGGCCCTACCTAAAGTTTGAACTTACTTCCGTCATGCAGAAAACAAATTAGCTGGGCTGGTGGTCATAGAAATGCAACAGAGCGTGCAAATTACACAGCTGTATCACTTGTCCCTCCTCTTCTCCCGTTCTCAGAAGGTTTCAGCATGGAAACAGTGATGGTGCAGGAGATCTGCTTATGAGTTCATTTAAATATGGACATGTGTGGCTAGCCTTCTGTCAGTCTCTTATCAGGCAGGTGACTTTTTCTAGAGTAGAATTAGGATGTATGCAGCTTCAGACAAAACACTGGTTTTTTGCACAAATTTAGAAGACTAACTCCTAAGAAAAGAGGAACACAACACACCATTCAATTCTGCATTCTACATTTATTTCTCCTTTTCAGCAAACAGGAGAAGAATGTTAGTAGTACTAACTCTTTGTGTGTGTAAATTTTCACATAGCAATGCACTGAGCGTTTTTTGGTCAAAGGGCTTGATGAAAAGCAATCAAAAGGAAATCTTAGTCAAGCCATGAGACTCCACATTATGAAATCCCCTTTTTCTTTTCATTTGACATGTCAAAATGTGTGAAAGCATGCTTTAATAATGCTATGGCTGTAAGATAATGGGTACTTTTTAGGATGTAGAGGGGTGTGTCTTTAACTTTTGAGAATTTCCAAAAATAAAAATACCAGTTAGGAGTTTGTAGATGTCACTGTTTTGAAACTGTTTTGCAGGTGTCACTTTTTTGAGCTGCCCTGCCTTGGTAATCAAACTGTAATATGATGCCAGAGCTAGCAAGTGAAAGGGCAGCTGTGGGGACCTCGGTGAAAAGTTTAGTAGTCTGGCTTGCTTCTCTGTTAGCTGCTGTAAAGAGGAACTGTTGGTAGAGATACAATGCGTGGTCTCTTGCATAGCAAGTGAAAGGTTAAGGGTCATGTAGGAACCAGAATGGCATTTTGGGCTTAAAAACCACTGAGTTATGTCAGGCTCACTTACTCAAACTTGCTGCAGAGTAGCCCTAAACCTTTGCTTTGCAGCTCCCAGTAAAATGTGTTCAGCTACTTACTGTTTAGTAATTGAAAAAATCACTAATATCAAGCTATGGTGACATATAAAAGTTCCTCAAAAGGACTGAAAACTCTGACATCTCCACCAGGTGCTTGAAAAAGTAATTTAGGTCAGTGGTTTTTGGTCAGATACCATGCCAGCATTAGCTAGTTAGTTTTATTCTTTTGAAGGAACAAAGGCTTGAGCAAAAAGTCTGAAATTAAAAAAAAAATTCACAGGTATCTCATCTGTCTGCTGTAGGAGTTAATATTAACTGAAACAATGTGAGTGTGCAAGTTTTCTTAAACTTTCTAAGTTTGTATGTTTTATGGGTCATTCTTAATGCATATGTCTAATTTCTGCATGTATCAAGGATTCTCCGTTATACAGGCTACGACATATATGACAGTGGCAAAACCAAACAACTTTGTGAAAAACAGCTGTGCTACACCTTTTTCCCTACTCCAGATTATATATTTGATTTTAACTAAAGGGTTTGTTATGAGAAACCAAGTCAAAACTTGCAGATTTAATTAAAAATCAAAACCACAGATAGCCAAACATCTCGGCATTTATTATAAGCATTTGTGAAAAAGTCTTGATAAGTTAGGGTATAGTTGCAAGAATGACTGATTTTTTTTTAAAGAAAAACAAAACCCAACAAACATACAACCCCCAAAAACCAGCAACCAAAAAAGCCCCTTAGAATGTGGAGGTTTTTGACTCACTTTGATTTGTCTGTTATTCTGTATCATTGCAACTTACAAGTTAATTTGTAGTCAGATGCTTGAATTATGAGTTAATTTATAGTCATAAATATTTAATATTTAATATTTAATAAATGAGTTAATTTGTAGTAATATTTAATAAATGAGTTAATAATGAGTCAGATGCTTGAAAACTGTGAAAAATGGAAGAAGATATTTAAATAAAGGTTCCCAAAAGTTGAGACATAAGTCAGTTTTTCTGAGGAGGGTTATTTTGCATATGCATTCTGGAAGAATGACAGCAATGGTCTCCCTGGGTTTAGAGTCTTGCAGTGAGCTTCCATGTCATTGCAACTTTCAGATTAAATCAGTGCAGTGTTTACCTACAAATCTGCCTTTGGAGATTAGTGGGAAGCAAGTACAGAATGTATTCAGTAGTGTGAGATCATTATGTTATTCAAATACCTGTTACAGCAGAAGGTCCCAGACGTGTTTTTTAATAGACTGTAAATTTCTGTGATAGAAAAACAAACTGATTTTCTGAAGACAGCGTTCTTATTAAATTCAAATTGTTGACACCAGCACTGTAAAAATCTTACTAATGTTTTTATAGTTTCCCTGTATGTGTGAGGAGTGGGAGATACATTGCCAATAAAGCCTCCTTTTTATTTTTTGGAAAGCGTATCATTTGGTAATGGTGTCTCAGTTGTAAATGTGAGTTGGTGATCATCTGCTGCTTTTGGTGACAAATGCTGAATTTCTAAACTCATTGCTTCTTGGTAGTCCAGTAGTACCGGAGTCTACTAATGCGCAAACACTGCAAAGTCTGCCCGTAATCTCATACAGCAGAGTGGTCGTGTCGGTACCTACCTTCGTGTGGCGGTTGAGAATCTCCCTGTGAACTTCTGTTGTGGTGGGCATGCGTAGAAAAGCAAGTATGACAAACATCTTCATTATGCTGGCAGTGTCTTTGTTGTGGTTTCTGGCAAGACACTGTGATTTTCTTGAAAAATTAGTGTCATAACCTACTTCTTAATGTATTAACCCTACCCCAGCAGAAGTCCCTGTGGGCTCTCCTTTCCACCAGTATTTTCCTTGCACGAGTTAGATGAGCATGCCCACTTGCATTTTTCCAGGACCCGGGCTTCTGTGCATTTTGCATATGCTCCACTAGCTCTACTCTACACCATTTCAAGAAAAAAACTGGCAAACCCAGTGATGTATACAAATAAAATAGTGTAAATCAGCATAAAATAATAAGAAAACCTTGTGAGAATATACAGAAAATGAATTAATGTAATAATTGCAATAAATGTGATAAATGTTTTTTTCCCTTTCAGGTTTAAAAATGTCTGACCAGAAAAATATTGTACACAGAGCCCATTGTATTGAAAAACTACTGTCTGAGAACAATTTCCAAGATGTCGAGGATCATCTTAAAGAGCTTGAAGATATTGATATGACTATAGAATATCTTCAGGGGACAGAAGTTGCCAAGGCTGTATTCCGAGTACTCAAAAGCTGCCCTTCAGTGGGGTTGAAAAAGAAAGCAAAGCAGTTATTATCAAGGTGGAAAGGACTTTACAAGAATAACTGTGTTCGGTCAATGCAAATTAAAAAGTCAGTTCCTGTGTGTGTGAAAAAGGAAAATGAACATCTCAGTGTGTTTCCTAGAGAGCAGTCGCTGTGTGAAGGACCATGTCAGCAGGAGGCTTTAGATGCTGCAAGTTCTAAAATTTTGGTCCCATCGCAAACTGTTAAAAATGTGGTACATAAAAACACAGAAGGCAGCATGAATCAGCTTTCTTCTTTTGAGGAACAACACACCGATAATGAAGATTCTAAATCTCATGTGAATGAAGTAAGTCTGCAGGTGGATTCAGTGAGAGCTCTGAGGTGTAAGTGTACGCATCTTCTTCATAAAGCTTTGACTGGTTCTGCCACAGACGAAGAAGAAACTGATAAATGGCTAGAGCTATCTAAAGAAATTGAAGAACATATTTTTGCTCTTCATGCTAAAAATGACAAAAAGTATAAAAATTGTATCAGAAGCAAAATCTCTAACCTGAAGAACCCTAAAAGTTGCCACTTAAAACATAACCTTTTCTCAGGGATGTTGAGTCCAAAGGCTTTTGCTGAGATGACAGTGATGGAAATGGCCAGCGATGAACTGAAACAGCTCAGGGCTCTGTACACAGAATCATCTGTTCAGGAACATCAGCTTCCACAAGTTATTAATGGCACACAGACAAACAAAATAAAGTGTAGGCGCTGTGAAAAATTTGACTGCACTGTCACTATGATCGCCAGAGGAACTCTCTTTCTTCCAGGCTGGGTGCAAAACACAAATCCAGATGAACAGATGTTGACTTATGTTATTTGTAATGAATGTGGGGAACAGTGGTATCACAGCAGATGGATTTGTTTGTAACGCTATCCCTCTTTAAGAAGTGGCTGAGAAACATAGATATGAGAAGATATCTCTGTTGAAATTGCATAATTTAAAATTCTGTATTGCTATTATGTAGATGCTGCCATTAAAAGGTGCAAAATCCGTTTTAAAAATTGCTAAGTTATTTTTGAAGATGACTTGAATAAATCTATGTGTTTATAAGTGATGTCAATATGTAAAGAAATAAAAGAAAAAAGGGAAAAAATGGTAATACTATGTCTGAAAGAGGAATATTCGCTAGTAAATCCTCTGCAAATATTCCAAGTGCTGCAATTTCTTTTCCCCAAGGTACTGAGTACTTGGAATTTTCATTATCTTCAGAAGGAGTTCTTTCACAGAACATAAGTTTTGTTTATAGTAAACAAATTGTTTCCAAAACTGCAGTTCACATACTTGCCTGCATTGCAGAATGTTCAGCATGGATTCACTCCTTAATTAAATCACTTTTTGCAAGTAAGCGTTAGATTATTAAGTTGCTTTAGAAAAGGAAAAAAGGAATGAAAAATAGAGTGTAAAAGGGGGAGAAGGCAGCTAGCAATTGAAAGCAAAATTAATTTCTGCTTTAGATTTTTATAGCTTTTGGGAAGAAAATAGGACTGGTGACAATCTATCAGTTTGCAGTTCAGATTTGCAATGTAAGACAGTGTGTCCTGCAACTGTTAAGAAATTAATGATGGATCAGACAATGGTTTATTTCAGTAAATGATGTAAATACATTATTTATCTTTGTTTAATAAAAGCATGAAATTAGTAGGAGTTAATCACTTTCTGAGTGGATAGCCTTTCTTGAACAGAAACATCTGTCCTGAACTGAGCAAGTAAATGCTTTTGTATAGTGCAGATTTCCCAGAAATAATTAATAGAAGGAAATCTAATAGCTTAAGTTTTTATACATGTTTTTGTTCCAGAGTCAAGAGGATTCCCACTGGCTATATACTAGAGGCATTTATTATGTCAAAAATATTCACCTTAGTGTTCTTCTCACTCAAGTAATAGCCTTCCTTCCGCCCCTAGAAAACTTAAAATTGCTTCAAAATCAGCTGAGTACTTGAATGGAGTATGTGTCAGAAGTCAGGGAGATGTTTCTTTCTGAACTGGGCGAACCACCCGAGTCTGGGTATCTTTCACAGCTGTGTGTTGGTCTGTAGAAGACTGTGTTCACACTGTGTGTCTCTTTTTTTGGTTTCTTCACTGTTTTTGACTTAGTGTAAATGTTTAAATGAGAGGAAATGGGTCTTGCATTGAGTCCTGATTTTCTGAGCACACGAATGTGTCAACTCACACACGTAAGGAAATGCAGTGAAGAGTAAGTCTGCCCTGCCTGAGAGGTTGGTTTCTTGCAGCAAAGCAGTAGTACTGTTTGGAAACATAACCTTCATAATGAGTTTCCTTGCTGGAGTACGGGCAAGATGGTGAAATGGGTCAGTAAATTGCCAAAGTCATGCTTTGGGCACAGAGGAAAGTGTTTGGTTTCACCCTATTGTGTAAACACAATAAAGCTGTATACTTGGCTTTAATGGAGATATCTTTTACAAATGCACGACAGGCATTTTGCAGTTCAAGGCTAAAATGCATCAGCTGAGCAGAGAAACCTGGTGAGTAGTTGCTGGAGGAGCTGAGGGCAGTTCCTGCGCCCATCTGGCTGTAACAGCTGAGGCTGGCCGGCTTCGCTGGGCTCGGGCACCGCCCTGGAGCTCTCCAGCCGCACGGGCTGGCGGAGAAAGGAGTTGGGAGCAGGAGGTGAGGAAATAGCTGTTGGTGAACTAAAAGCCAGCCAGGACTGAAAACAAAACAGAAGACAGGCCTTTATCTGTATATGCTGAAAACAGTGTGTAACCTGATGTTACAAAGAGGCACTTACTATTTATTCTACTGAAAAAAAACCCCAAGAAAAATCTTTTCCATTCTTTGAAGTGCTAACAGTTAACTTTCAGCGCTGTGATTTTCTGTGGCATTGCCTAGATTTTTATCAGGCGAAAATGTGTGTTTAGTGGAATTGCACTGATGTAAAACAAATATTAAACCATTAGGCCAGATCCCCAGTGTTAACTGTGTAACCAATCAGTTAATATCTGACCTTCCTTCCCAGCCCTTACCCAAGTGCTGGAATTGATGCTTACAAGTAGTCCTGCTTGTCTAAGTGGAGGTACTTCTGTGTGAAGTAGTATTTTTAGGTTTCAGTAAAACCATAGGAAAGCAAACACTTCTGTGTTACTGGTTCACAGTAAGCGCAGGGTTGTGTGCTGTCGTTTTGGAGGTTGTGGTCCTGTTGAGGAGAGCTGTATGCCAGCACTGTGCTGTGTCAGAACACTGTGTCGCAGGAGCCTTTATTTTAATGGTGAACAACGGGCACTTAGAAATAATTTCTGCCTGGGGATGGTTGTGAAGCCGCTCCAGTAATGTCTAGCATGTCCAGGTTTCGTCTTGGCGAAGGGAAGTGTTACAGGGCATGGACGGTGTTTTTGATAGAATGTATTTCAAAGGTAAAATTTGTGGCCATACTGCTGACTACATTGGTGACGTGATGTGTAACGTCATTTTCTTTCGAACTGCCCATCGCTAAATGTCTAGTGCTAAGCTATATGCCACAACGTGACTGGGATTTTCCGTAGATCCATATTTATTGAGCAGCTAAGAAAATGTAAACAGCGGGTGTCTTAAAACTTTTTTCAAATCAGTGAGCAAGCCTGTCCCACTGTGGATCTGAGTGAGCCATACCTGCAGCAGCAAGAGGGTCGTTTGGTTCTAGCGTTCCACATCTTGCCCTTTCTTCTAGGATATGGAAATAATAAAATTGGTTACTAACAACTGCGGTTGCAGCATATGGTATAGAAACAACTGTCAGTAACTACAAATAGTCAAAAAATGGATTGTAACCATGCCCCTTTTACAGCTGTCCCTTAACTTTCTTCCATCCGTTTCAAACCAAGAGCAGTCGGAACTCTTAGGGCAAGTCCTTGGTACAGTTGCAGTTGTAAACTCAGGCTTTCAAAGTAGTTTTCCATGGTAATACATTGTGAGCAGGCATTCCTCTGTTGCCTTCCTTCCCAATAACAATTGAACTTGAGAGCTGGCTGTGTAACACATCCAGTTAAAGCTAGTTAAAGACATTATAAGATGAGAATATATTTGTAAATTTTGTGAAATTCAGTAATCGTGAAAAGAATTTCTGTTCCTATTGGAAGAGATGGAGCCCTTACCTTTATTCAGGAGTTACCTAGTCTAAGCTGCTAGCTGCTGGCGCAACACTCCCATAGTTGCTAGGCTGTTGGCATTACCTAAAAGCCAGGCACAAAATACACTCCGGCTTGCGTAGATTGTGGTCTGGGACAAGGAGGAGATGTGGGAATACTGGCAGAAAGGAGCAGAGAGTGTTGGGATGCAGGGAGAGGGAACCAGGCCCATTGTAAGTGTGCTGAGGACACAGATCTGCAGGAAATGAGGCTTTGTTGTTCCAGGGCTGGTGAAAAAGTTCATCTGGGTTTGGTTTTGCTTTATGCCTCATTCATGCTGATAAACGTGCTGCCCGCAACTTCACATTTAACAGCTAGTGAAACTGTATACAAAATAATGAATTTCTGTATTACTTTCTTGATCATCTTACGCTGTTAGTTATATTCACCTAACAGAGTTTGTTACCACTTTGGCCATTTTTCCATCTGCGTTTGTATCCAAGCCTCGTTACTTGAAAGGTTTAGTACAAAGCAGATGTCGTGTAGGGTCATGTGCCACTGTATATCAGAATACTGTACAGACCTGGAGTGCCAAGTGTGAGCAACGGTCATTGAGTAAATCATTGCTCTTACTGAAAAAAGGTGTGGTCGTAGTTTGACTAAGCAAAGTACTGCTCCAGGCCGCAGTTTGTCAATAGGTTATATTGTCCCTACCCAGATTGTGTAACTGCGCAGGCTGACATGTTTGACAGGGTGCGATTGTATGCCTTGGCTCAAAGTGGCTCTACAAGGTCAGCTTGCAGCTACACAGCCTGCGCACCAGCAGCACGGTCTGGAGTAGGGGAGTACAGGGAGTGTCAGAGTCCAGAAACAAGAATAAAAGGAAAGCTTTGAAAAGTGAGGTTGGTTTATGTTGTTGAAGTAACCTTTTTTCAGTTTGTTCCAAGAAAGGGAAAAAGATCTCTCAACTTTTAAGCAGAGACAGTTAATTTTGGTGTGACATTTAGCACATCCGTCATGCTGCTCCATAAAGGAGCATGATACTAGAGGTGATCCACACAGATGTAGGTCAAATGCATGCCGAAGAAGGCCCAAGTCTATATTTGTTTTCACTGGCTTTGCAGAGATGCTGTAAATTCAGCAATAAGGTCTCACATGTAGGTTGCACTCAAAGCTCAAGCAGCCTTTAGTGGCAGAACTTGTAATACGCGTCTAAAGAAGATGAGAGCTAGATTAACAATTAATTTCACACATCTTTCAATGTAAAAGTGAAGATAGAAGTGCTCTGTTAGTTGGAATTTTGCTCCCTTAACGCCAGTGACAAAACTCCTCCTAACTGCTGGAGATCTGCTGCCGGATCCATTGAATTTCGTTCTGTGGAGGGCCTTTTGTGTCTCCCTCCTAACCCTCTTACTGTAGCACTTTTCAGAAAAGCACTCAGCTGCCATTTGTTGTTTATAACTGTTTCTTCCTTTCCAAGCCAAAAGGAAATACGTGCTGTTTGTTGTTTATTTAAAATGTATTCCTTTCAGTCTGCTGTGCTAGGTACGTTTGTTACCAAAGCCAAGAACTACAACTCTTTAAACAGAAAAAGAACAGCTCTATTTCTGGCAAAAAAAGGAAAGTTACCTGGTAACAGGCTGTGGTTGAGGAGCAAATATGTTGAATTACAGTCCTTCAGGGAATGTTCAGGGTGTAATAGCCCAGTTCACTGAGTGCCTGGAAGATAAGGAAAGAAACAAGCACTTTGATCATTTCTTGGATTGCTTGGGGGCTGGCTCGCTTCGTTCTGGTATTAGCAGAGCCATAAAGGCAGATGACTTCATATCCCCTGATTTCATGCTGCTGTAATTCAGCCAGAAGGTGAAAAAGTCAGGTTTTATTAAGGCCGTGGCATCACTTGCCAGGATGGGACAAAGCCTCCTTGCCAACTACAGATGGTAAAAAGCATTATTCAGAAGCTCTATTATGTGAGAGCTTTGCTGGCACAGAACTTTCTCATACACACAAAGGCACAGAAATTGCTCTTTGCCTTTGGGATGTTATTTGCACCGTTTGCTAGCACATGACATAACAACAATTACCTCTTCATTAATTCAGCTCTGTGAATAACGTCCTTAAGGCGCAAGGTCGGCTTTCAGGCGAACGTGCAGGTGAGGGAGCAGCGAGGGTGGGCTGCGAGGGGAGGGGAGCCAGGAGCGGAGGGTGGGTGACAAGGAGCACGGCGACAGTGGCTTCAGCGAAAGGGTCACCGTCCCACAGAACCCGGACGGGGAGAGCGGGGAGGAGGCCGTGCTGAGTCGGGGTATGAGGTGGGTGCAGCACTGGGGCTGCCGAGCTCAGGCAGGGCCGGGGCCGAAGTGTGGCTCCCGCTGGCGGGGGGACCCTGGGGCACCCGCAGCCCCCGACACCGGCAGGATTTGGAACGGGGGCGGTTTCGGCGTATGCCTTCCAAACCACGTCTCAGCTGGGCTTTTTCTCCTGCCTGTTCCTACGAGCTGGCAGGGACGCTGCGCGTGGCCAGCCCTGCCGATGGCGTTATCTGTTCTACAGTTCCTGGTTGTTCTGCAGCATCTGTCAGTTTTGTTGTGTACATGAATAACAGCAACAGGGTGGTCGCAAGGGAAAAGGGTCTTCAGTTCCCGATCCACAAGCACACGTGTGTATGTTTTAACCAGAAGAGCAACACGGCCGATACTCCGCTATGCCTGTAAGACCGTAAGCGTCATAGGCTATGGTTACAGCATGGTCCTTGTCTGTTTTCTTTTGTGTTCCCATGTAGAAGAAATAAAGACACACCTTATCTGAGAGGTTTAAGGATTTTGTTTCTAACTAGAATTTTAAGAATTTCCTGAAACGTAATCAGATGTCTGAGAACCAGTGCTGTCTCAAGAGAAAAGGATGGTTACTTCATCCTGCAAGGTACCGAGTGCAAAATAGAGTACTTGTTTCCTCCACTCCTAAATGCAGATTTGTTTTTTCTTTTTGAATCACAAAATGATGCCATAACGGATCAGAACTTATGTCTTTGAATTACCACCATTTAAAGAGGCCATTTTTCTACCCCTCCAGCACATGTTTCCATTTTACTTAAGCACTGGATGAAAGCAGATGCCAGGAAAAAAAGTGCTTTAAAATTTTCAAAGTCCAGCTTTGTTGAATAAGAACAGGTCTAGTATCGTCAGTTTTGCCTCCGGCATGGACTGCCTTTTAATAATCCTGCTCCTGTCAGTAGGAGACATTTCCATTTGATGACGCTGAGATCTTGTTTTCCATTCCTTGGGCCATGTTGTGAATCTGATCCACAACAAGACGACTGCAAGTGGCAGTTCCAGTCTGCTGGCATCTCCCTCATGATCGGGAGCATGTGATGGCTGCTTGAGCAAACGGGTATATTTCCCCTTAGAGAACAGGCCTGTCATCACCTGTTCCTCTTGATGATGTGGGAACCTCTTCGGATACACTTAAGTACATTTCTGCTCTTTTCATTTTAATTACGTCTTGCCCTATCCTGCGATGAGTTGCAAGAGCTCTGTCACCAGCCTCTTCAGGCTTTTTTATTTCCTGTGATCTCGTTTAAACAGTCAAGCTGACGTTACTCTGAATTACTACAGAGAGGAGTGTCTGACTACTCCTTTTAAGTAGCATACTTCGGGTTTTGGTGAGTTCCTTCAGGCCCAGATGTACATTTTGAAACATCTCTAGCTGTAAGGTGAAGCTGCCTTCCCGCCACACGTTTGCTCGCACGGCGCCCTTGGCGCGGGGCACAGCGAGGCTGCTGCCTGTAGTAAATAACTCCGGCCTGCACGGAACTGTACGAAGGCGTTCGAAAGCTCAATAATTCAGAGCGCTCCGGAGCAAGCGAGTCCCGCCCTCCGGCCGTGGAGCAGCGCGTCCGCTTTTCAACGGCGTGCGGTCGGTGGGGGGCGTGGCCCTCTCTGGGCGCCTCAGGGCCGTGCGCTTGCTGGGAGCGCAGCCGCTCCCGTTACCGTCCAAAACTCTTCGGCAGGTCGGACAGATAGACCGACAGCCACCCCCCGTGCCTCCGCCCCCGCCCCCCGGGGCGGTCCCGCGCCGGGGGCGGGGCCTCGGGGGAG
>Ga0065711_1038248_pt1 | contig 18986 bp, 9 predicted proteins | sample Hoacrofraction12_FD_59098 | JGI IMG/M metagenome (GOLD analysis project Ga0065711, IMG submission 59098) | Hoatzin crop microbial communities from Cojedes, Venezuela - Epithelial fraction 12 v2 (version 2) | ecosystem: Host-associated > Birds > Digestive system > Esophagus > Crop | place... | reverse complement strand
TGCCCAGTGACAGGACAAGGGGCAATGGGCACAAACTGAGGCACAGGAAGTTCCGTCTGAACATGAGGAAGAACTTCTTCCCTCTGAGGGTGACGGAGCACTGGAACAGGCTGCCCAGGGAGGCTGTGGATTCTCCTTCTCTGGAGATATTCAAGACCTGCCTGGACAAGTTCCTGTGCAGCCTGCTGTAGGTGACCCTGCTTTGGCAGGAGGGTTGGACTAGATGACCCACAGAGGTCCCTTCCAACCCCTACTATTCTGTGATTCTGTGATTTGGAGATACATTCTTTAAGAAACATTAACAATAACCAGTCCAAAAACTGGATTTGGACCTTTCTGGTTTATATTTAATTACATCAAAAACCTATTTATGTGCATACAGCACTTTCCAAGGCTTCTGGTGATAAGATTCCTATGTATTTTAGTAGGAACAGTTAGCAGGAACAGACGCACCTCCACACCTACAATACCCATCACACGAAGCTGCTACTGTATTACGAAGACAACAAAATATTGCACTGGAAAAAATGCTAGTAAGTCATGATTTTCTGAGATTTCATTATATGCTTTTAACTTGAGTCCAAGCTATTGTTACAAGACTATTACCTTTAGCTGTTTTTCTTGCCTTGTCTTGAACATGGTATTAAGTTGCATACTACAAAGAGAATGCTTTTAAATAATGTATTGCTTAAATATATTAAATGGTTTGACAGTTTATTTAGAACTGAGATGCCATAATATTTCTCTCAATTTCAGAATGAAAACTGCTATTTGTCTTGAATACTGTAAACAATACAGAGTTAAAAGTAGTATGCAAGAAACTGAAAAATGTCAAATTGTCATGAAACGGCAAACTACACATGCTGAAAAAGCCATCAGATTTGGAACAGTCAAATCCAGTGTCATTACATTAGGACAGCAAGATGCAAACTGAACTATTTCTTGTCAGTTCAGCATACACAGAAAGAATTTTATTTCTACTTCCTACTTGTAGACATACTTTTCTTCAGTTGACATAACATTCCAGAACACAACACACTTAGTAATGAGCAGAAAGATAAATTCAATAAAACAATCAAAAAAACATTCATTACCCCTACCCAATACTAACTTTAAGTAAATACTGAAAAAATTGTGCAGTGGAATTATTCAAGAAACCTCTCATTCCACTCCTTTAAATGTGAAGACAGATCTGGTACCATTTACATTTTTTTAAAGAAACAAATTCTTGCACGTCATGGAAATTTAAACTGCCCAAACCAAAATAAATATTAAAAGAAGCCTCTTTTTTTTAAAGTTCAAAAACTGCATAATTAATCAGGCCTCTTCACAAAGGGAGGTCACTTTTGGAATGCTAGAACTCAAGCTCCTTATCACTCATTAATGATCTGAAAAGGAAGTTCAACAAGATGACTTAAGCTTACCAGTAATACCAGACAGAAAAAGAAAAGCAAACAGATACCTCATGATAGGGGCTGCTCAATAAAGCAGGAGAAGAAAATTCAGTGTTGATAAACACAAAAAAAATTGTGACAGAAAAACAATTCCAGATTTACACAGACAATGACAAACTCTAAACTATTACCCCTCAAAACTTCCATATTATAAACAAGCGGTTCCATAAAATTGTCAGCTCAGAGCTCAGCAACAGTTCAGGAAAGCCTTAGAAGAGGGAAAAGAATAGCACAAGAGAGACTTTCCTTTGAGGTTCTACAGAGCAGAGTTTAAGACAGGATTTGGGTTTTTTCCTCATTCATTCCTGCACAGCAGCACGCAATGACCCAGGCTGTATTTCTGCTTATTCAGACTTCAGGTTAAGTTCTGCATTTTACCAGCTAAATCATTCACCAAATCTAGCTGAATTTTAGCCCAAGGTTATCAGGTTCAACGTCCCCACAACCTCACACCTGAACACCCCCATACCTGTTAGCTTTTGACAGGCCAGTTCTACAGATGTGTAATCCAGCAACTTGTTCAGTGTATTCTCTTGAGACATTTCTCTCAGATATTGCAACAGTAACTAATTGCAGTATTTTTGTCTCAAGAATACTCCATGGTTACCTTCTTCACTACACTACAGAAAGGAATCCCAGTTTTGCAACTTAAGTTTTGAATGTTTTAATGCTACCTCTGTATTAAAGTGAAGCCATAATTCCAAACTGTAAATGAACTACTACTCTAAGTGAGATGAATTTTTTTTAGAGAACCATTATCAAAAGGCAGCACTTTAAATATAAGAGTATGTACTGCCTATTGTAAGGCTTGCCCAATAAAAGGTGAAACTTCCTAATTGCACAGTACTTATATAACCAACACTTCAAGAAACTCAAGGTAAAAATACCTGTCTACTTAGATACCTATTTTAGTTTGTATTCCTGTAATACCTGTATAACCCAGATGCAGAAGGTGCATTGTGCTAGGTATTGCAGTTAAACTCAACACCTTGGGGCAGTGCCTATCTTGTACCTGACAAGATAATGGATGTTTTGCATGCTACATACTTTAACAATATCTGACCTTCAAGCCCTTTAGGTAGCATGAAAATAATTGAGTTCACTGGAAGACATAAGGAACAGATCAGCAAAGCTAAACCAAAATGCTGATGAAGAGTAGGGCCTTAAAGGACAAGGAGACAAAAGCCAGTAATTAGATATAGTAAAAGCAGCCAAATGATGAAAGAGAGGAGCCTAAAACCAGAATGATAACCTAGGAGAACTAAGAGTAACAAGTTTAACAGCTAGGACAGACAAGAAACAATTCAATAATCAGTGAGAGGATAGACAAAATCGTTTAAAAAAATCACTCAAACATAATGCAAGCTTTTTTTTTTCAAGCTGGAGAGCTCAAGAAAGGTTCACAGTTGTTAGCTGTCAGTTCTCTGAACTCTTATCTATGCTGAACAAGCAAATCAATTCCTTTGAAACATATTCAAGACACAGCTTCAATCCTGCAGCTTTTACCTGCCATACATACCTTGAGTACTTCAGTGACTGTGCAGGGAAGCTTACAGCTCTCTGCAAGCACCACCAGATCTAGTGAGGGAGTGAGAAATGAAATCAGAAAAAAGTAACATACCTTGTGTTGCTCTAGTGCATCCACCCACTGTTGTCTGTGGTCTGGGTCCTGAGCTCGGAGGTACCAAACACTATCATTTACGCTAATATCAAATCTGCATTCGTCAAAGTCATGGGGCTATGACAGAAAAAAAAGCGTAAGAGTAGGTAAAATTAGCAACATGATCAACAATACCTCACAGAATATTTTGACACTAAAACACTAACTAGAAAACCTGGTCTATACTGTCTTGAATTCATCCTAACTTCTAAATTCTGTTTTTTGTAGCTGTCTCTATGAACACACACTCATCACAAAAAAAGCCACTCTTCTGAAAAAGAAAAGCCTGTTTAACACATTCTTATTAAATAAAATTGTCAAAATTGTCAAAGAAGTTCTGCACAAACATCAAACAAAACTTCATACTTCAAAACAAATCCTTAAGGAAAGTAATTACTGGACATAGCCAAGAAAATATACCAATATTTATCATCTCAAAGCAGGAAAAGAAATCAGTTATTGCTATCAGTATTGATTTTAGATGGAAGGAATACATACATTCCAGCAAAACCCACGAGGATAGAATCACAAAAGCAGACTATAGCTAAGTGATAAGGAAGAGCAGGAGCAGCTCAGCATCCTCTGCCTAAATTATTTTCACCATGTCAGTCCGGACTGTCAGATAATGGGGAGCAACATGCAATCCCTCCAAATATCACCACTTGAATGCATCTGACTTTCAGCTCACATGCCTAAAATACTAAAAAGCTTTTACTAGCATTACAATGAAGCTGGTAAGGAAAGTACAGGGAAACAAAGCAATGATCTAATTTGCCCTGTGCCTTGACACTGTCAGTTTAATTAAAGATACTCCTTAGCAAACATCCAACTGAGCACAACATCCCTTCCCATCCACCCCTTGACAACTATTCTTAAAGAAACACAACACAGGTATAGCTGAATACCTTTTTTGAATTTGAATACAAAGAGAAGTTACACATGGAAGTAACCGTAGGAAGCTAACAAGCTCTAAGGTTCAGACAGCATCATTTGCCTTAAGGACCACAAATATTGATTCCAGATGCTGAAGACAAGTCTACACGTTAGTAATGTCCTTTACAAGGTAAGAACCACTCTGAATACATTAATCTTGCAGATAACCAAAGCACTGTGGATCACTCATGAAACACTCCACAGAAGAACACCAAAAAGCACGTCTCCTCTGCTGTTGTGCACAACAGCCTACTGTCAGTGACAAATGTTTTCAGAAGATCTGGAAATCAGACGTTACACACATAATACAGAATCTTTCTTGTTTAAATACACTAAGGAGGAAGAAGAGCACAACAGAAGCCAAACTACCAAATAAAGAATGTGCTAGGAAGAGTTTAACAAAAGTAGATGATACTTCACTTTTTTAAAAAAAGCTTCACATATTTGGTCAAGCATCTGAACCTAAGTTCGATTTAAAGAAATTTAAACTTCCCACAGAAAAAAAACCCCAGCAACTGACTACACTGACAAACAACTGCAGCTACTAATACTTAATACCTGACTATCTCCACTTAACTCAAACAGCTGTCAAAACTGGTTCTATGCACTGCTTTGCCTTCACTGAACCACAGAACATACAGATGTAAGCAGGGACATGGTGGCTTGACACTGGCTGGATGCCAGGTGCCCACCAAGGCACTCTTATCACTCCATCTCCTCAACTGGACAGGGAAGAAAAAAACAACAAAAAGCTCGTGGGCGGAGATATGGATACACAGATTACTCATCAGTTACCATCACAGGCAAAACAGACTTGACTTGGGGAAATCAGTTTAATTTCTTGCCAACCTACATCAGAATAGGATAATGAAAAATAAGAACAAAACTAAAGGCATCTTCTCCCCACCCCTCCCTCCTCCCCAGGCTCAACTTCATTCCCCATGTTCTCTACCTTCCGCCCACAGTGGTGCAGGGGGACAGGGAGTGGGGGTTGTGGTCAGTTCATCACACCTTGTCTCTGCTTCTCCTTCCTCCTCACACTCTTCCCTTGCTCCAGCATGGGGTCCGTCCCACAGGAGGCAGACCACCACAAACATCTCCAATATGGGTCCTTCCCACAGGCTGCAGCTCTTCACAAACTGCCCAGTGTGGATGCTTCCCACAGGGTGCAGTCCTTCAGGAACAGGCTGCTCCAGTGTGGGTCCCCTGTGGGGTCACAAGTCCTGCCAGGAGCCTGCTCCAGCACAGGCTCTCCATGAGGTGACAGCCTCCATTGGGCATCCACCTGCTCTGGCATGAGGTCCTCCATGGGCTGCAGGGGGACAGCCTGCCTCACCATGGTCTTCACCAAAGGCTGCAGGGGAAAAATCTCTGCTCTGGCACCTGGAATGCCTCCTCCCCCTCCTTCTTTCCTGGCTTTCATGTCTGCAGAGTTGTTTCTTTCACATCTCTCACTCCTCTCTCCCAGCTGCTGTTGCACATCAGTTTTTAGCCTTTCTTAAATGTGTTACCACAGAGGCACTACCATCATCACTGACTGGCTCATCTTTGGCCACCAGCGGGTCCATCTTAGAGCTGGATATGCCCCATCTGCCTCTGTCAGATATGGGGGCTGCATCTGACATCTTCTCACAGAAGCCACCGCTGTAGCCCTCCCACTACCAAAACCCTGCCACATAAACCCAAAACAGGACATCAAGTTTTCCACTCCAGGCCCCTCTTCAACTTCTTCAAACTGCATTTGCTACATTATTACCATATTTCAGAAAGTTGTTTATCTGCTTTAGGATAGCAAACCTGCCACATCTATGTGTCAGGCTTATATGCCTGCTCCCAGCCACCGTTCTGCCAGGCCCTCCTTAGCCATGTGGTAGAGGACATGCACCTGCAATGGAAGGTTCTCCCAAAAAGCAAGCATACAAGAATTGGTTATCAAATTCTTTCCTGCCATGACAGCATGCCTCTGCTCAATCCAGCCCTTTGCCAGGAGTTAAAAGCAATTACATGCTACACAGTTAGAAAGACTTGCCAAAATTAATCTTAAAAGCCTGCAGTAGTACTGATTCCAAGCTTCCCTACACAACTTACTCCAAGGCACAACCATCTTTGCCTCCTCCCCCATCTCTAACCCAAACATAATCTAATGCAATTTAAGACTATCACCTCTGTCTTTTTCTAAGCCAAGTCTGTGTGTTCCTTTCTTTGCATAGCAACTTTTAATATATTTGAAAATCTATGCCTCCTTGCTAAGACAGGGAAGGCAAATGTTTTCCTAGAAGTCTGGCTATAACCTTTTAAACAGTTTTCTGGGCCATTCTCCATGCGCGTACCTCTGCATTACCCATTGTTAAGAGACTAGGACATCTAAAAATCAGGTCTAGGGTTATACTCAGCTCACTGTGTAGTTCCATGTTACAAAAAAGCCAGTTGATCAGGTGGTCCTGCTGGACAAGTTGCTTGAAGATAAGAAATAGCCACTAACAAGGCTAAATTGTGCTTCAAAAGGAAGACAGGCAGGTGACAAATGACTCACTCTTGATTGATGTATGCTACCTATTTAATCATCCTATAGTACTTATTAACTGCCTATTTTCCACATTTTTTGGCAACTGAGACCTATTATTTCCTCCTCTTTTCCTCTGCTTTTTTTTTTAAAGACAGGCTCCACAGTAAGAACCCTGAATTAAGTAAATGTAAAGACAAGTTCTCTAACATGCATTTTACCAAGAGCAAACAAAACACCTGAAAAGTCATACCTGTGACTTTCTTAACACAGAACAAATCAAGCTGTTGTCGATTAACCATTTCCTCAACCACAAGCGAGTTCACATTTCATCTTCAATGATACCTTGGCAGACTTCAATACACAAGTTTTTCGTATTATCTGTTACATTCTCCTCCTCACTAAGCTATAGACAAACTTCCTCGGTCTCTCTCCTGCTATAAATGCTTTTATTATTTTCTGTAGCTGCATCTAGTAGAGACCACAAAGCATCATTCACCACTTCTCAGGTCTGCCCTTAATCTTTTAACATCCTCCTCAGACTAATTTGAGCCTCTTCTTGCTGGAACTTATTCCATTTCTTTTCCCTTCACTCTCTCCCTGTAGATCTCAACTCATTTCATTTAGATCTCCTTTTTTCTGAGGTTCACTGTTTCTAGCCTAGTGTTGACTTTCCTCTTTATGCTCAGAAGCAATTATAAAATGGTACAGTTCTTAGCCAGAAGCCAGATGGCAGAGGAAAAATAAGGATTTTCATCTATAACAAGCTAAGGACCTGTGCTGAGGCCAGGATATGTCCCAGTGCCCTTTCACAACCAAGATAAGGTGAGAAAGAGGAATGTTTTAGTCATGCAGGGAAGCAGGAAGCAAGCATGAGTTCACTGTCTACCCTCAGGACCTAAAGCACGTTTGAGAAATTCAGTTGCTTTTCCCTAACTCCCCCACAGCATAGCAGCCTCCAGCAGCATACATACATAAATTGAGGGCACTGGGGAAAAAATCCCAGATTGAAATGACATTGAACAGGAGCACCTGAAAACCTTTATAGCATTTTCAAAGGTGAGCTGGGCAGACTTTAAGCACCTATGGCAGAAGCAGCCTGTGTACATGCCAAAGACACCTTCTAGAGACAGCATTTTAAAAAAAAACCTAAACCACTAAATCATACTTCTGTGCAAGAATACGCTGCATGAAATAGGCCTCCAGCATCCCCAAACACCCTTTCTGTATGCCTCCTAAGCTTTCTTCTAAGGCACCTGCAGAGAATCCTGCTGAAACAAAGGCAATTGCAAGTATTCAAGGGTCACAGATCTTTCTGTATAGAACCAGCTGACACTAGGCCTTAAATTCTAAAGAAGCAAGAACAGTCTACATGAAGAAACATTTACTTGGCTACAGTTACTGAGGAAGTCCATAGCCAGCTCAGGTCTCATGAGTCACAGCTGACTGCATTGCCACAAAACCCTTCCTGCTATACAGCTCTCAAGCCTGAAGTATTCATGAAACAAGCTTCAGGGCAGTATCTGCTTGAAAAAATACTGGTCCAAGCACTTAAAGCAAATCACACAGGGAAGCTTAAGTGTTTTTATATACTTCATAACCTCCAAGAGTACTCCAAGGGGAAAAAAAAAAAGCACTGGAACAAAAACTTTTGCTTGCTCTCTCACTACTCTAAATGGTATTTCTTCCTTTCCCTACAAACAAAAGCTGGGGCAGTTCACAGTACATACAACTCGAGTCTGCACATCACAACTATTACAGTGTGCTTGTGCTACTATTTCCATTGCAGAACTAAAACCTACTTGCAGTGAACATATTTTAAACTTTCAAGGTTTATCATATGAAGAAAATACCAAGCCAGGCACTAGGACACAAGACAAACAATAAAGGTCTACAGAAAATCACAACTACCATTCTTTAGTTCTCTCAGGCACGAATGTCACTAGCACAAATGTGACAGAAGCTGTTATCTAGCCTAGCTCCATAGTTCACAGTTATTAACAAAACAATGTATCATATATTGCTATAAAGATAACTGCAGTTTACAAATACAGCAGTGGTATACACTGTAATAACATACATTAACCGAGTGAAGACAAGAATCATACTTACCTAATTCAGTAACACAAAGCTATTTATCCCTGAAGCTTTGACAGCAGTTTTTTGTTGGTTTTTTTTTGTGATGCCAGGAAGTAATTTTTTTCATACAAGATTAAAAAAATTAGTCTGCACATTGATTTTGCCCATGGCTAAATGTGAAAACCTGTTCAGTGGCTGAATACCATTCCTGAATTTCTAAATTCCAGGCATATTTAAACCAGATTCCATAAAACCTCTAATGCTATTTCTCATTCATCCTGCTAAAACACCATATGATGTACTTTCCTGTGCACAGAATCATCACAGCCATAAAATCTTTTAAAAGAACCATATTAAGAAAAAAGTAATTTTACAAGGCAGGCAAATATTAAGTACTACCTGTTTAATGCCCTCCAACAAAACTACTGCAAAATTATGTGAAATCGTTGCTTTTAAAAAAGACACTTTGTGAAGTGATGCATTTTGGTTTACTTAATTAGGTTTTACAAAACTCTCTTAAGAGAAAAAGATGTAATTAGCTGAATGCCTTTGATGATCAGGTAGCTTTCAATTATTTGCAAAGACTTTAGTAGTAACTTCAAGCCACAACATGAACCCTGATGTTTCTCCCCTTTCTTTTAGGGCAACTCAAGGCAAGTTAACAGAACTTCTCATTCTTTTTTCCAGGCAGACTTGAGGATGGTGTCAGTGAAAAGGTACTTAACTGAAAATTGAGAAAATGAATTAAAGTTTTTGTAGTCAAATTGAAACAGTACTGGGACAGTAGCAGAATACCACTTTGCAACTCTGATGTCCATCTGCAAGCATCTTCACAACCACAAGTCTGAAAAAATCTTTTAAACATAGCAGTCTCAACCAACTGTAACTTAAATACCTCTTGCAAAAGTGGACATGAAGAGTTATACCCGGGAAAATGAGATGCAAGCCAGGCTATCATAACTGATAACTGAAAATGTAACAAATGTAACATGTAGGGGATGTTATCACTTCAGGTGGTCAGAATCATTGCACAACCAAAACAAGTCTTGGTTCTTTGTGAATAATTGGGACAGCTGCAAGACAAGGGACTCCTGAATAATCCCTTTAGGTGCCTGGACCTTGGGAGAACAGGTATGCAAACTACAGAGATAAGGAGGCTGCAGGATAATCTGAAGACCCCGCCAAGAGACGCCAAACAAACAGGTGCGATGGACATTACCATATATTAATGAGTTCTCGAAAAAACCATTACTACGATAAGCATTTCTCGCAAATGTAATGAATATGTGTGTTAACATAGCATAAATACCTAGTAACTGTGTCTCTTCGGTGCACACGTTTGGAGGAGAGATCCCCCGTGTGCCAGGCACCATAATAAGAATACCTGCTTAATAGTCTGCCGACTATTGAGTCTTCAATTCCGGCTTTTCACGGCATCATAACCAATGCTTACCGGTTCAGAGCTGAACACACAATCTTTTCCCATGTGAACAGTGTCACTTTCCTGCAATTCAAGGCACAGTTTATCCACCATTTTGTGGATTAGTTTTTCCACCATCCCCATGGAATTCAGGAAAAAAGCATCCCTTCTGCACCATTTTGCAACTTCCTGAAATCCTCCATTTACACAGTACCTGAACAAACTACCACTTCCTCCACGAAAAAAGTTCAGTGCAATTGTCATGTAACAAGACCTACAATCTGCCTATATGTTCTCACAGGTCATTCAACAGGTTCTGGACCTGGATGTATTCACTCAAAGGCCAAAACCCCGTTTACCCTCTCTAGTTTCCAACAAGAAATCCAGAAGATCATTCCAGGACTATATGTACAGGACAAGAAAGTATAGAAGGGGACAAGCAATTATCAGGATATGCTAAATTGCATTTGTAACATGGTATTACTTTTGAAAGAGACAGGCTCAAAAGGACTGTGTTCACACATCAGAAAGTGAACCTCCTCACAACAGGAGGCAGCAAAATAGACAAACGGAGAGATGTGTGTTTGATAATTTAGGAAGCAATGGACAAAAACACTGTTGCATGTTAAAGAGACAAGGTGTAACATCTTATATGATGAACTATACTGAGGACCTTAAGGAGTTTACCTGACACAACAGAAAAAGGGAAGCCCAGAAGCAATATAAAGTAACAGGTAACAAGATCAAATTAATCTCTTCACTATTTCCAGTAAGCAGCATGTATCAAAATACAAAAAACATTGCAGTTACTGAGAAGTGAGGCTAACACCAAAGCATGTATTTTGACTGTGAGAGTAAATAAAAACCAACCTATTTGATGCCAGGAAGAAAAAGTTACATGAACACTTTATGTATGTACTCACATTGAGGTTCTAACAAAAACCCAAAGATAAAAAGTTTACTTTAAGGTTTGTGCTGTATGAGTGAAGGAATTAATTTTAAATGAAAACTGCATTTCAGCTCCCATGTAATACCATTCTGGAATTGGCAAAAACTTTGACTATTCAGCTAGAAAAAAAAGCCAGTGAAAAACCTCAGCCAAGTTTCAAAAAGCACACATATTAAAATAATTTTTCTAAAGCATTTAATTCATGACAGATCCAAACTGTAGAGGAATTGTGTCCCCTCCCTGCAAAATTCAGAATGGCTGAAAAGATAACTTACAAAAAAACGTTGAATAGAAAAGATAGTGAAATGAAGTACCAGAGAGATTTCTAAGTTGTATTCTCTATGGTGAATAGTACATAAAATCATCAAGGGAAAAATCCTCTCCATCAGTTAAACCAAAATATGCATTTTACCAACGAATACTATGCTTGGCAAGAATTTTACTAGACAAGATAGGTCTAAAAACGTGGCCTTTTGTGCCCTGTTAAATACTAAGGAGAAGTATTTAGTCAAGTTAGCATATTTCTTACTGGAGTCACTGCTCTTTTTTCAGAATACAGCCTGAACATTGCTGCTCCAAATGGTCTGCTCCTCCTTGTATCCTTCCCTGACATTTTCCTCCGAATAACCACCATCACCATATTCTCCTTTAGAGATTTCTTCCTTTCCCAAATTTTGAGTGCACACAGCAAAATCCTCCCTCTGCTTAGGAACAATCCTTGTCCCTTCTTATTCTTTTAAACAAGTACATTAATCACAAGATATGTCTATAATGACTCTAGATTACTGTGGTGGCCTGGCCCTGGCTGGCTGCCAGCTGCCCTCTCACACCCTCTCCTCAACTGTACAGGGGGTGAAAATAAGATGAAAAGGTCGTGGGTCAAGATAAAGACAAGGAGATCACTTACCTACTGCCATCATGGGCAGAACAGACTCAACTCAGTGAAAGTTAATTCAATTTCTTGCCAATTAGAATTGGATGGTGAGAAACAAAGACAAAACTAAAAATACAGGCACAGGGGAACGACGAATGAGGGCTGCGGTCAACTCATAATGCTAACTCTGCTGCTCCTTCCTTACACTCTTTCCTGGCTCTAGCGTGGATCTTCTGCATGGCTGCAGCCTACTTCAGGGCATATACAGCTGCTACGGCAGAGTCCTCCACAGGCTGCAGTGTGGACATCTGCTCTGCTCTTGATCCTCTCTCCACAGGCAAGTGTCTGCCACGCACTGCTCTCCTCCATGGGCTGCTGAGGGTCTCTGCTCAGTGCCTGGAGCACCTCCTTCCCCTCTGCCTGCTCTCACGTCAGTGCTTGCAGGGCTGCTTCTCACACTCCCCTCACCCCTTTCTCATACACTGCTGAGCAGCACTTTTGCCCTTTAACTGTGTTTACCTCGAGGTGCCATCACAGTGGCTGAGGGTCTCAGCTGTGCCCTGCAGTGAGTCCTCTGGAACTGGCCATGTCCAGTGCAGGGCCACGTGGCAGCCCCCACCCTTGTCACATACACCCAGTGCCATTATAGAAGTCCATCAAGATTCTTTTGTCTCTACAAGTTATTGTTGAAGACCCTTGGCTTCAGAAGTATAAACATTTAAAGTTACTAAATAAAGTAATTACTTGAATTTTGCAAGGGTTTTTTTTAGTATCATTAGCTATCTAACTCTGAGGGTGGAGCAACTTAGACAAAGTGTTATACTGCTTCGCTTATGATAAATTTTATTAAAAATGTATTAAAACCCAAGAGATGTCACAAGGTCTAATTCACTTTATTTGTAATGCTTCCTTCCCCCGAAACAAAATCCAAGTAGATCCCCAAACCTGGGGAATTAGGGTCTGCCAAAATTCACAACACAATTCTGATTTCCTTTTCTGAATCCCAAAATCCAGGCAAAACCTAATAGAAACACTGGACTTCAATGTCTCTCATTTCCTTGCTGTTACTCTTCAGCAACAAGAACCAGCTTTTTACTTACATCAGCTGGCTGTATATACTCTTTCTACAGATTATAGGAAAACCTTACTGCAAACAAGCAAGACGGCTTTATGCCATCCGAAACAGCGATGATCCTTTTAGGTGGCAAGACATGGGACATCTAATGGTTTGCTCATTACTACATTAAAAAGAAACCTTTCCCATAATGGTATATTTATACCTGTAGAAAAATCTTACAAGAAAATAGACTTAAAAATATAAAAGCCTTTTCAATGGTTTTTACATTCTTTGCTACTACCCAAATATTTCACTTCAGGTCCTAGGTTAGGATACTGGCCTTTCAAAATGCCTTTCAGCATTGCTTTTTCTTTTAAATAACAATCTTCTCTTTCCAGAAGTAGAGGCCCACTACACCCATGAAAGTAGAAGCATGCTACGTAGAATTTAATATTAGCTTGTTAGCATGCCATGCAAATTTTATAATTAGCTTGGTTTAACCCATTGCAAAGAAGCTCTCTCATTGGAGAATTGCCTTTTTAGGTCTAGAACAAGCATATATTGTATGTGTTACTTTACCAGTGAAACCACAACTAAAATTCGAAACTTTCTGTTCTCAAGAGCAAACCTAGCCAATGTGGTTTTCTGCACACCCAGCCAAGGGGTTCAAATGCAGCAGTGATAATCTAAAAACAGTATTCAGACTTTTTTGTGGGGAATCAACAATCCTATAGTCTTACAGTACCCAATTTGTTAATTAATATTTTATCCAATTATTCACCTGTTAATCTGGAATTATGTAGTATTGAGTCATGCTGTATCAGTTTATACGTAAACACACCTCTGACATGCTATTCTCACCTCCCTACTGAAAAACCAATGACTTGTAATAGCAAGATCTAGAGTATAACAAACATGCACTTGAAATATCAGCTAAACTTTGGTCAGACACATGGAGTGGAATGACATTATTAGAAGAAATGAAAGCAAGACTACAACAGTTGTAAATAGCATGTGCACACAGCCATTGCCTAAAATAATTTGCTAGTGATTGTGGATGCCCTATGTAAGAGGTCCATGGATTAGTGATGGGGTATTAACAGATTTAGATATGCACCGGGAGAAATCAAGATATAACTAATGGGCCTGCTGTGTCTGAACACGGTCTGAAGAATCCTAAACTTTATCAAAGTCACAATAACTTGCCTTTAGAGCTAACTATCAGTTACTGACTCCAGGATATGATATACTGAAAAGGTAGGCATATACATTGTCGCTTTGGTGGGAACCAAACCAGAGAATGGAGTCCCCTGCCAAAAAACACCTATGATGCTTCTCAGGTATCCATCAAGAGCTAAGTATTCGCATTAGTCACCAACATCATCCATCAGCCATGAAAAAAAAAAATCAGAATTATACCACCTGGACAAACATCATCTCAGAACTGATTTGAAATCACCAGGTTAAACTCATTAGGAATCCCATCATACACAGCAAGAAGCTAGAGTTGTTAGTTAGGCAGGAAGCAAGGCAACCTCATATCAACTGCAGAGAATACAGAAACCCTGTGCGTAACTTTTTGAAGTTTATTTTTATACAACAGTCATACATAGGGGCAGGAATCACATATACACTGCTGCACTCCTAAAATCACAATTTGTATACTGATTAGTTTCGTCATATCTCATACTATGTACTGCAGCATGCCATGGAAGACCCACAAGTTGTATATACACCAGCAGCAACAGTACAACATGGGTTTCACAAGAAAACCATGAGGCAAGACCCAGCAAAGATACTCTACCCTAAGAGAAAAGCCATGCTTTCCAGCACTACAGTGAGCCGGCAGAGAGAACAGAATACCCTGGACTTAGACTCACAGTGGTGGGAATGGAAAGTTCCCATCCTCTGAAAGCAGTGGAGCTGCAGCTAAAGCAGAGGCCTGCTGTATGTGTCAATACAGCACAATAAGACTTAAAATTAGCTTGGTTTAAATCCAATCATGAGCAACTTACAGTACAACTGCATAACCATTTCTACGAATGCTTATGCTAACTATGCAAGGGCCAGACCTGATCTGTAAGGTTCATTATCAACTTGTGAAAACTGGCTCTGTGAACTAGACCATGGTACCAGGTGTCTCTTGCCACAACATAATTTAAGCATGAGACAACAAAGGCCTTAAAAATGTGGATACAGATTAGAAGTAGAGGCCCCAGAACCATTAACAACTCTTTAATGATCAACTACTGGTCAGTGAAAATGCACAACCACCACAGCTGGGAAGGCTGTTTTTTCTCTAAGTAGCAGCAGCTACACAAGGGGAAAACAACCCCAAAAAGCTGAGCAATAGGGTGGAGTGGTTTAACCTTGCAGCTGGCAACTAAGCACCAAACAGCCACTTGCTCACCCCTCCCCTTGCCACCCACCGCAGGATGGGGAAGAGAAATGGACAAAAGGGGAAGCTTGTGGATTGAGATAAAGACAGTTTAAGACAACAAAAGAAATTCTGATAATACCAATAACAACCATACCAACCAAACAAACTATACAGAATACAATTTTCTCTCCACCCAATGACTGATTCACAGTCAGTCCCTGAGCAGTTACCACAGAACTGAGAACTTGTGGATTTGACAGAACTCCCCAAAAAGACTGAACTAATGGAAAAGTTCAAACTCCAGGAAAAAAGGGAATCAAAAAAGAATATCCTTGTCCCCCGACCAACCTCCATTTATAAACTGAGCATGACATCTATGGTATGGAATAGTTCCACTGGCCAGCTTGGGCTAGCTGTCTGGCTGTGCTCCCTCCCAGCTCCTGCACACCTCATCAGATGAGTATGAGAACTGGAGAAAGACCTTGATTTCTTAGCAACCACTAAAACCATCAGTGTTATCAACATTCTTCTACTAAATCCAAAACACAGGAGTTACTGAGAGGAAACCTGACTCCATCCCAGCAGAAACCAGTACACAGGGCAAGGCACCTGCTGCAGCCTGGGAAATTAACACCTCCCCAATGTCACAGCCCATGTGGTCCAGGACCAGGAGCCTCAATCACTTTACTGAAGATGGTTATATAACATTATAAATTGAGGGAGCGCAGGCGGGCTGGCAGAAGATAACTGCTTCAGTTCTGTCCCTGTCCTGTCACCCACCTTCCTCCACGCCTTACTGAAGAGCTCTTCAGTCAGGTTACCTTGATCTCAGCAACTAGGACCATCAAAAACAAAGACATCTGGCTAGCTATATGGTACTGCATACTTACACCTAATTTAGGATATGTCACTTTGCACAGATAATGATAATGGTTAGTGTGTAAGAATTAATGCATAGTGATACTTGTTGCTAATAAATGTCAGCCTAAAAGCTTTCATTCTGAAGTTCAAAATTTACCTAATTTGTCAGTTTAAACTCTCCCATCACAGCTATCTCTAATTACTTGATACATAACTATATCCGTGTACATATCTATATATGCACACATATGTTTAGTTATGAAAGAACTTGAAAAGAGCTTAAGAGCAACTTTCCTCCTTAGAAGAGAACAACTCAAAGCTTCAAGAATACATTGGACAATAGTTACAATACAATCTAGATTAAGTGCCTGGAGACACAGCGTAGCAAATTCTATTCCAACTGGTCCTCTTAACTGAGGAATGGCGGACTTCAATCAAGCGGTAAGACACACCAAACAGACTTAGAAATCGCTGAAGTCAGCTAGAATATTCAATCTAATCCACACCGATTAGGATTCATGAGGAACATGTCAAAAGCAACAACTGAATTGTATGCCTAACAGCAGGAGGCAAAGAGATGACCTGGAAAAGTAGAAAAAACACTCAAGTAGTCATCTGTGAAGAACTATTCTGAGTGTACGAACAGAAGTGAAAGGCTGGTATGTTAGCAGCTTCAGGGGGCAGCAAAACAGGAGACAGCCTCCTGCAGCTGCATATTAGTAGCGTATTCTGATGTTGTTACTTAGCATTCTCAGAATGCATATCAGAAAGTGAGGTCTGGTATTGTACAAATCCTCAGTAGAGATGTTAAAAATGTTATTAATGGCTATCACAGGACAGATCAGATAAATCAACAGCAGGTTGCCTAGCAGGACTGTTGAGCAACACTACAACCCCAGAGATGGGTGACATATGAACCAACTGTATCCATGAACAACATATCAACTATAAATTAATCTTATGAAGGTGCACAGATATTCAGATTGAGCAAGAATAAGGGTTGCAAATACCACAGAAAAATTTGCTAAGGTATGAATTCATAGCTTTAACACCAAATGCAAATGCTGGAATTATTTAACCCTTGGTATAGCATCCATGAGAAATGCTCCACAGCACAGAAATGCTGATATAAACCACGGGAAGGAATTATGATCCTGAAGTGGATGTCAAATCATAAACGTCGTTAAAACTTAATTATCTTAAAAAAGTTAAGTAGGGGTACGATATTCTATTTGACAATAAAAAGTTGACAGAAGTACTGTTGGATTACAGTCCTAACTTCAAGTGTGTAGTAACACATTATGTTCAAGTACTAAGGATGAATTCTTCAGCAATATTAAGTAATCCTAAAGTATTTGGTTAATACACACTACAGATTTTTTCACATGTTAATCATTATGGGATTTTTCATTATAATATGAAGAGCAGTCTCACCTGAGCTGATCTGGATTTTTATTTTTCAACTTAATTTCCTCAATACATACTAAGGAAGAAATCTTCCATTTTTCCACCCTGCCAAATAATTGCTTTTTGCTTGCTGAGGATATTAGCACTCTACAGCACTTCAGTAAAAACAATGCAACATTCTGACATGTTCAGTTTGAATATCAACCCATTCACTGCTGGCTCAGATAACTCAAAGACATAGACAAATTTGTACAGAAGATGTGAATCTAAAAACAATTCTCCAGGAGAATCCCACGTTCCAAGCAACTTCTGCTTCCTGCACCAGCACTGGCCCAGTGTCAGTATCTCCTAGGCACCAACTCCCTTTCTCTCCCTCACTCTCCTGTTGCTCTTTGGCATTTTCCTCTCCAGAATACAATCACCTCAGGCCTTTCACATGTGAGTAAGCATTCCTGACCACACTTGCCTCTGTGTAGAATATCCATTCAGATTTCTCTTCCGTTTAGCAAGATTTTCCACAAGTCTGGATTTAGCTACTTGATTATTTAAGGTACACACCGAAGCCTAAAATTACTAATCGCCATGTGTCTTAAATAAACCTCTGCCTAGCCAGGGCTTGTATTCTATGTCTTAGTTTACTCATGTCATCTTTTTAGTAGCAATTAAGGCTGAGCAAGAACTTTATCAAATTACACAAAATGAATTATTTAATTAAATGCTCATCACTTCATGCTAAAACAGATTGTTTTCCAACATCAGACAGTTAGAAACAACATTTTCCCATGCAATTAGCAATCATCAAAAATTTACTGCTACAGTATTTCTGCCCAGGGCACGGACTTACAGCTTAGCTTTTTCAATAAAAGCTTTCAACAACTAAAAGCTATCGGTTCCCATTCAACTTAGCTAGCAGACTGAATCAAACCTATCAGTAGATAAAAGCTGCAATTATTTCATTCTTATTTTATTATAAGCAGGTCTGTTAGCATGACTAAAGTTCAGAGCAGCAGCTAGAAAAAAATCAAATCCAAAGTTGACCCACATTAGTCCTCCAAATGGATCCACTTCTATACGCTACCACTCCAACTGCTTTTGAAATATTGCTACATTTCATATTTTGTAAAAATAAAAGAAGCATGTCAACATACTGTTAATGTCGGGGTAAATTTCTCGAAGACTGTTTTGCACAACATGATTCTTCATGCTAGAAGTGTTCTAAATACTACTAAGAACCTTGGTCTAGCACTGACATCTTCAACTAAAAACAGACATTACAGAATCACAGAATGGTAGGGGTTGGAAGAGACCTCTGTGGGTCATCTAGTCCAACCCCCCTGCCGAAGCAGGGTCACCTACAGCAGGCTGCACAGGACCTTGTCCAGGCGGGTCTTGAATATCTCCAGAGAGGG
>Ga0065711_1038246_pt1 | contig 18987 bp, 10 predicted proteins | sample Hoacrofraction12_FD_59098 | JGI IMG/M metagenome (GOLD analysis project Ga0065711, IMG submission 59098) | Hoatzin crop microbial communities from Cojedes, Venezuela - Epithelial fraction 12 v2 (version 2) | ecosystem: Host-associated > Birds > Digestive system > Esophagus > Crop | place... | reverse complement strand
AAAAAAAAAAAAAAAAAAAAAAAAAAAATCACTTGAGCTCTGGACACTCATCAGGACTCTACATCTGTGTGCTTGGCCAGAATCCTATAGTCCTGCCAAAAGCATCTACAGACTCCATATTTGACAGTGCTTGTCAGCATTTAACTGCTAATAGGTCCTATGGCTGAACCTTTACCATCAGTTATTAAAAATACTAGACAGTGCCTAAGCTGTAATATTTAAACTTCAGAAGAGAAAGCTAAAGCTGTTTTTTGTAAGTCTGGACTCTGAAAAAGCTTTCCAGAGTCCTCAGAGTATGGGCTCTTTACAAAGCACTCCATTACCTACTTCTGACAGCTGAGGAGACAATTTATACAACTGAGGTGCACAAACAAGCCGACAAAGCTGATTCTGATGCAAAAGAAATTAAAATGTAGAGACTTGAAGTCTTGATTGATACAGTGAATTGCAAACAGCAGCCAACTTAGCTGACTGTGCGAGACACTCTGCTTAAACAACACTCCAAGTCATTTTAATGAACATTTCAAGGCATCACCACTGCCAGCGAGCGGCAGGAGCCTTGCAAGTGACATGGAATCCGTTAAAACTCTATTTATATCTTACCTGTACAGTGACAATATAATCACATTCTTGCTTTGTATTGATGCTCATTACAGAGACAGCATTACGTGACCAAAGATCAAGTTGTCACTGGACACTTGCATGCAGGTGGAATCTTGGAAAAGACAGAAAAGATTTGTTCCCCTCAAAACCACTATTTTCATTTTAAATTGGGTTATTTAATCACTGCTTCTCCAAGCACCCATTTTGATAGAAATGTACTACCACTGTTAGTAAGGTTGATTTTCAGATAAGACACAAGCTCAAGGAGTTTAGAATCTGAGTATGTATATATATAACTGAACATCAAGAGATACTATGCAATAGAGACTCACAGAAGAGGGGAAAGATGCACCCTAGGAAAGAAGCTGACAAAGAGCTCCTACGAACTTCAGTCTGTAGCAAAAGACAGAAACCTCACAAGTGTAGATTGTGGTCTTTTGGTAAAGGAAGACAGTATCAAATCTGCTCCTCGTGTTATAAAGATCACCACAAGTTAACCCTTCACGAGACCATTTAGTTTAAAAGTAGTACCATTATGAAACCAACATTCCATGAGGTTACTAAATCAAACCACTTCTATCAACATAGGTTAAAAAGACTGATGACTGTTTATAACGTGTAACTTGTAGGTGATGAATCTGCAGCTGCACAACATCCCTGATGAGAAAACTAATTTGCTACTTGAACAATAAAGTTGTATCTTAAAATCTCTTCTTTGCCGAATACCAGAACATCAGGATCAGCATACATTGGTAGCATTTGGGAGAGACAGGCACCTGTGTAGCAACACACGTTAATTAGAGACGGACTCAGCTTAAGGAGTTGGGCAAAACCAAGACAAAATAAGCCTTTGTTTTACCATCTTTGATTAATTTGTTAGTTTTTACCTGCATTACAGGTGCTCAGAACACACAGACTTTCCTTGGCAGGGATGATAACCCTGTATTTTGGCAGCCAGAGACCATGCTGTCATGACAAGTCCCCAGAGAACAGCAGGGCACATGACAGCGTCTAGCAGCTGCGAAAAGTCAGCATGTACTTGGCTGTCTTCTCAGGGTTCAGCAATTTGCCAGTTACAGACAAGCTGTGACTTTCAGAATTAAAGTTTATCATTGCATCTGGTATTTCTCCTATGAGAGGAGCTTGGAGTACCTCGTGGGTGAAAGGTCTTTCACATATTTGACTGTGAAGATACTATCGCTTTTTGCGGTTTGGCTGCCAGGAGTAGTAACCTGAGTCTGACCGGTGAACCAATGCTCAGAATCATAATTGGTGGCTATTTTTGTGGCTAATTAAAAAATTAATGAGCAATTCTCTGCATAAAAGTCAGAATGAATATCATCAACTGACTTAATGATTAAAATGTGTTTACCTTCTCCCTACTCACAGCTCTCCCAACACTACAGTATCTCTTTAATACGGTAGCATTACGTCTTTCAGTCCAGCTACACAAAAAGAAAATCCAACGTACACATGAGCACTGACTGGATAAGCAAAGGAGGATGCACTTCATGGCAGGATGCAAAGACAGAAGCAGAATCATGAATGTTTGCTAAAGCTCTTATCAGTATCAGTAAGGGAAACAAGAATAATATCTAAGCAAGGAACAAATCACAGTTTATTAAAAAAAAAGGGACCATGAACTTCTGTTGTTGCTTTCTAACAATGCAGTAAAGCAGATCTGTAAGCCTATATGCAGTACAAAAGCCAGTGCCACCTACTGTGCTAGATAACATTCATAGACAACAACCCTCTAATATTCAAGTCAACTACAGGAAGTGTTGCTATAGGTACTCACATGCACATGATCTCATAGAACTACATAAAAAGTTTTCAATAGATCTCTGTCAGGTGGCTGCAGCTGTGTCCCTTCAGAGAGCTGGGGCACAGGAAGCTAATCCGCTCTAGTTCAGCTCACAGAAGGTTCTATGTCAAGGGAATTTTTAAAAGGGATGCAAATTAAAATATATGTGTGATCATCATTGAATCACACATCTGCCCCAATATGTGCCAGAGACTCCGAGAGACCCAACAAGGCTGTTCAGCAAAAGCATCAAAATCACATATTCTTGACTTTGAGGAACAGCACTTCTCTTTACAGAAGTAAAAAGAAAAACAAGAAAAGAAAAAAAAAAAGAGGCTTGTTTGTGTTCAGTCTACTGACTAAAAAACTGCAAAGCAACAAACACAGTAGAGGTTTGGTTGCAGTGTGTGTTCCACAGGATGTAAGTATCACCTGAAACTCTCCAGTACTTCATGGGCAAACCAGAGCAATGGAGTATGGTGTCACCTGCGTACTGCCTTTGTTTGTGGGTAAGCACTTCTGGAAACAGGTCTGAAGAGGAACGGTGCATCCAGTCTAATAGATTTTTTTAAATTTTTTTTAATTTGAGCTGCTACAGCTAGCAGCAACAACAGTTGGGTTGCCACATGAATGCAGATAATTCTACAAGAGAAACAGAGCCACAAATTAGGGGAGAAGAAAAGACTGCAAACGTTCCTTTGAAAGCTGTCCCTAATTTGCTTGTTCATAGAGGAAGCAAAATTAAAATGCAGCACATGAAACCAAAATCCTACAGGTTACTTTTCCCAGCACGTTTGAACTCGAAATGGTTGTTGTTGGACAATTTCTCTTCTTTCTCCCTCTCTGCACTCTCCCCAGTCTTCAGTAGTACCATCTCTGATTATACTGTCTCCTTGAACCTCTTTACTTCAGATCTCCTTTAGCTTTTGGCAATCTCCCTATTTAAGTCATAGCAACAAACACGAGATGTAGCAGACCATTATACAACTGCTCAAGTCACTGCAATCACCTATCCCTACACAGACCTGTAAAATCACCCTTGGATCCCTTAGTCAGTATACATAAAGTTGTGCCCTGAAGTAACTAGGTCTCAAGAGCAGATGCATCCTGAGCGATGCTCAAGCGTCAGAAGCCACAGGATCTCAGGTTAATGGAATCTCTATTTTCACACATGCTGTGTCTTTATCGCTTTCCTCCTTCATCTTCCTATTAGCATGCAATAGCAAACAGAAACCTATTGGAATTCATAAAGTAAGTCAATCTTCAAATTCTTCATTCATTTGTGTAGACTTCACAGGTTTCAACTCTCTCTCTGCAGGGAACTAAAGACATGCACTCAATTCTATACTATTAAACACAAATATATAAATGCTGCCATTTGGTCTTAAAGTGATGACAGCATAGAAACTCAGTTATTCATATTGCCACACAGCAAAGAGTTGTTTAACAGGTAGACAAAAGCGGCTGAGTCAAAGACTCTGCAGAAGTCTAAATTCACCATTTCCCTCTTTTATCCATTTAAACACTCTGGAAAGTGGTTTGTTTCATGCTGTAATAGATCCCCTTTTCCCAGATGAGAGATTTCAGGTTAGACAAGCAAGATTGCCTCAAGCATCTGCCCAGGCTTCTGTATACCCAAGTCTCCCACAGTTCTCCAAATATCCATGCCGAACAGCTGACTTCACGGTTGCTAGTTTTTGACTAGGTCATTAGATTAGGAAATAACTAGGCAGACATACAGTGACCAGTTGCTTACAGGAAGATATCTTTGGAAGAGCATTCAAACACGGAAGAGGCTAAAGACTGTCCAGAGGCAAGTGAGCAGGAACAACAGCCTGGGGAAATCAGTGAGGCTAAGACATGTCGTGAGGGCATATACACTGAGAAGACAGACATAACTCACATGACATCCAAAGATCAAATCAAAATCATATTTTTCCATTTTTGCATCTGCCAGAACTAAAACAGCAGAATACAGAGAAAGAGGAAAAGGGCAGAAACTAAAGCAAAAAAACTTACTCATCCAGTTTATGCATATTGTAAGCTTCCTTCTTTAGTTAAACTACAATAAACATATTCCAACAATCTTGCTGGACCCTACAAGTACAGGAGCATTGACAGCTAAGACTTGTTGTTTCCCTGAGAGAAAATGGCATATTTCTGTCAAGTTTAAACAAAAGAGTTCATCCTCAATGTGATGTGTTTCTTAGCATAAATACAAGGTAATGTTTATCTTTATTTTGCCTGACTGAAGTATATACCCATGTATGTAACCCATTTAAAGAAGTTTTTGAAAGCAGATGTTGGAAAGCTCTAAATCACTGTATTTCCTACTTACAGTGCTACATAAGTGGGTCACTTGTTACAGAATCTTAACATAATTCATTATTTTATTAAGGCTACTTTTAGAAATCCCAATCAAGAGGTTGGCTCAGTTAGTCAAGAGCCATACAAGCATACTAAAAGAAAGACTTACCACCACCACCCTGATCTCAGGCAACAATAAGATGAGCTCAGACGGAAGAAACAAAAAAAAGAGACAACTCATCAGCTGTTTTAAGGACTCTCATTCTTAAAACAGGCTAGAACCTGTGACACTAGACTCTTATATTCCCAGCTCTGCAATCATGACCTTCTGTACGCCACTCTACACTTTGCTTCTCTTTTCATATGTATAAAATTGATCTACTTATCCTTAGCATCAAGCCACTGATTTGACAGAAGTGCTGCAAGTATTAATTTAATGTTTGGAGAGTGTTTAAACACTTTCAGTTGGAAAGTGCTGAACACAGACACAGGATTACATTACACTTTCCGCAGCTAACCTGCTTTTAAGGGAGTATTAGGGTGGGGATTGCTTCTAGGCAGAGAAGTCATACATTTAGTTTCAGCCTGAAAGCACTTCAAACATCTGAGCTAGAGGATAAGTCACTCACAGGGGAGATCTATAATGGAAAGGCTGAGCCGAAAGTGCTACATAGCAGTCCTGCTGGTTGATACTACCATCTTCAGACAAAGTCTTCTATGAAGACTGTAAAGAGAGACACAGTAAGTTACATTCAAGATGTACCTGTAACTATACAAGGCTCAGCTTTCTCACAAAAGCAACACATGGGATGAACAGCGTAGCTTGCAAGGATCATTACTAAAGTTTAGAGAAAAAGTACAATGCCCACAGTAAAGTCCTAAGAGAAAAGGTACTTTCACCATAGCCAGAGAGTCACTTGAGAGCTCTAAATACCCTGCATTAACTTGCCACTTAATAAAGAGTTCTCCTTCACTAGACAGAAGAGCTATTCCTGTGTCCTTGCAGGAACAGAAAAAACATGAAAGAGCCCATTCCATGGGAACAATCTCCAAAACAAAACCTATTTTCAACAGTGAGTCAGAGCTCCTGTTTATTCTGAACAACAGTGGGAAAGTGCAGTTAAGGACAACTATGATAAATCTGAGAATACAAATCCCACCAAATGGCACTGTGCTCCTTTCAAAGCCATGATTTACCCCACTATCCCAAGCCTCTTGCTACAGACGCTCACCATCATGGGAAGGCTGCTCTTGGTAGCAGACGGAGCAGTGCCAGGCAGCGTGAGCACCCAACGGGACTCGGGGGCACGCGATGGCAGCCACCCACAGCTAGCATAACACTGCACTGGGAAATAAACAAGAGTATCAACAAAAATAGGCTAAATCCCTGATCAGTCTAACCTAGGGAGCGGAGTGAAGACATACTTCACAAAAGAGCAGAATGCATGCTTCGGGAAGGTATCAGACTGCACCACAATTTTAAGGTTATAAAGGCTGCTGCGGCCAGTGAGAAAGTTGTCAGAGTAGGGGAGCAGAGTATTAAGGCTTCCCCGCCTTCATCACTCTCTTGCTGTGTAATTTTCGACAACTCAGTGAGCTGTTTCTTCATTCAGTCTCCTCAGCCATGAAGTAGGATTAACTGCATTTCCTTCTCAAAAGTCATGAGAATCAATACCCAGTGAAGACTTGCAATGGCGCTTTAGCAAAGCACATGCAGAAATGTCTCTATCTGTCTTCTGAAGACTCTTCCTCCTTCAGTTCGTGTGCTTCAGACTAAGCAGTCAGGTTTCAGGAGGGAGTACTCTATCCGCAGGCGGGCAGAGCACCCTACAGTGTTCTGCGGGCGGGCTCCACGAGGGGCTGACGACATTTTGGTTTCACAGGCGGGCTCCGTGAGAGGCTGACTGCGTTGTTTTCCGAGTTAATGTCGTATGACTGTGTGTGAATGAGACGTACAAACAAGTACGAAGCGAGTGCAGAGTTCTGATCCGCGGTTCTGCTCTTCCGTGAGGGAAGCAGCTGGAGACGAACGAAGCTTAAGAAAGGAGTGAATGTTGGTCTTTATCACACTGTTGTTCAAAACCAAATATTGGAACCCGACAGGCTGTGACAGCCATACTCTGCAGAGCTCTGCAGCACAGAGGAAGAAGCTAGCACCTCAGTTGCTTTACTTCTGAAGTGTCAGCTTTACTACACCCAGCACATGTCCAGAATTCTACCTGGGAAGTTTATTACCAGGAGAGGGAACAAGTTTAACTCTACCCTTAAGAGTTAGTAAATTGAGAGTTTATTAAAAACAAACAATTAATACACAAATACCAAGGCAACTTCCTTCCCAATCTGCTGTGGCTGATAAGATGATCTACAGGGTACCTCGTCACTGACACACGTCCATCTTTATACTGTGAACACTTCCTTTTATCAGTCTTAAGATCTCCACACAGTCTGGTAAGTTCAGAGAGGATGCCAAAGGGACGAAAATAAGACAATTACATAAGAAGCAGTCAACCAACTTGTTTCTGTCTCCACTTTGCTTGTGTCACTAGAGACCTTACTGCTCTGAACAGCTTTAGCCAAAATAAGGCAGCTTCTCTGCCTATATGCACCTCATTGTTTACTACGCATTTCTCTAGCTATGTTAATTCTGCATATATGTCCAAATGTTACTTTAGAAAGATTAATAAATGAATAGTCCAATATAATCCTGTAGTGACAATGACACAATCCATGAAGGTGACTGACATGCCAGAAATTAATTCTGGTTTGAAAAGGAGATGAAAGATGGGCTTTGAAGGGCATGCCCTTACTTTGGCAGCGAGTACTTGAAGAGAGGAGGTTACCTGAAGCCAGGAAGAATCAGTTATTTTATCTGAGGAAAGGATTTTACAAGTTTCTCTCACTTACAGAAGTTCATTCTCTATGTGAGTAATAGCAAGTTATCAGCCTTACTTATAAGAGAAAAATATAGCTGTCTTTCACTGAGGAGGAAAGGGTCTCATGAAGGAAAGAGATAATAGAACAGTATAGCTACAAAAGAAAACAGTCTGCTAATCCTGATAAAGCATTGCATTATTTAGGAGAAATTAACACAATTATGCCAGATTGGCCACCACTGTTCTGCCTGTGCCCATGCTCTAACACATAATAAACATGAAGATGGGGGTCCTAACTTTATCATACAGTACCAGTGGGGTATGATGCACTCAGGCTTATGCAGTTTAATGTCCAGCAAATGGGTAAAATTAATATATTCCCAATATCCTTGTTATGTCAGAGCAGGCACACAGCCCCTTCTTCTGACAGCACAACCTTACACACTTCCCACTAATTTTGCTGCTCTGTCATTCTGGATTGAGTGGTAATTCCTGCTGTAAACACACACATAAGATTTGCCCTAGAGTTCACCTATTCAGGAAATTAACTTCTACTGTGAGTGGTCTGAAGAACTGGAAACAAGCATCAACTCACTCACTAAACTTGCTGTACTGGACAAGCTGTGAATCAGTTTAAGACTGTAAGCTGAGAAGTAAGGTTAAAAAAAAAAAAAGAGAGAATTAATATACAAGAATTCTTCCAACTTCAGCTTCTACTCTCTAGACTATTTTAAGAAAGTCTTCCAAGGTCTTTATTTATTTTCTCCTAGTGGTAGAAGTCATTCAATACATAAGTGTATAATCAGATTGTATGACAACTGGAAATCAAAGCAAAAGAGAAAAGCCAGCCTGTCTTTGGGCAAGGAACTCTCCCATTTTATTTCTGATAATTGGAACACACACACACACACACACACAACATGAACATAAACACACATTCATTTGAAGTAGGAAAAAAAAAAATCCATCTGTGTATTCATCAAGCTTTGATTCCAATGAACACACTCACTCCACTTTGCAATGAGAATACACCCACTGTAACACACTCTTCATTTTTTCACTGAAAAGCCACTATTTAAATGATTGTGCTCCTTGTGCCTATGGCTCATGGACCAGTAGCTCAAAGGAGAGAAAACAGTAGTACAACACAGTGAGGAAACTTGCTGTCTCGTCTTGAGCTTTTTCCATCAGTCTAACACCCTGTGTAAAGTAGTAAGAGTGAATTTATTAAACACATAAAAGTAGGTTCATGGGATAATGGCACTGCTTTAGCGCTACAACTCGATAACGAAGACAACAATCAGGAAGCAAATCAGATTTTCCATACAGTGCTAACTACTTACTATGAGAAGGGTAGGAGGAAAAGAAAATCTATCCACGAAATACAAAACCAAAACCATCTGAGACACCGCACCATCTCTGAAATGCCAGTTCCATCATGGCTTACTCCAACAAAGTCTATAGAGCAGAAAGCAGTGTGGCAAAGGAGGAATTTCGCACAGAGTTGTCCCCAGATCCATTCCTGTTTGTACAGGGTATCAACAAACAGGGAAACTCTCAACAGGGAGGAAGCAACGTCTCTGCTAGTCAGCAGGCACATTTTTATTTCATCTTTTCTTCCTGAAGAAGCACTCAAAAAGCCTCTAAAAGTCGACCAAAATAGACAGCCATGCTTCCTATCTCAAGGAACGCAGAAAACATTTACAGACGCGGTACAACAAAAAAGCAATAAAGACTCAGACAGAAAGACGATCGAGAGCAGCAGCGACAATACTAGGCGAGTCTTCAGCAAAGGTTAATATGCAGAGTGCTAAGGTACCTTTTTTCTCCTTAAGAGATAAACTGAGTGAATAAACATCAACCCCAAAATTAAGTGGCTGTGTTCTGGTAGCCATCCTGAAAGCGAATTATGAATAGCTCAGCTCCCCCATTTCTCTATTCATATGACTCCCCAAATCTACCATATCTGTCATAACAGATGCATTGCAATATCTGAACACAGCACATTGTGCGACAGGAAATGGTACAGATCAAATCACTTTGAACAAATCTGTAAATTCAAGGTTTCTTATGAGAAAAGGACTGGCCCCACAGAAACTACTCATCTATTTCTACGCATCAGGCAGCCTTGTGCAGCATCTGCACACTGCTTCATCTCCCCCTTTTTCTCCCTCCCTAATACTTTACTGCGCACAGAAATGAGTCAGTATAATATTGCAGCCTATGGCTATGACAAACATCTCCAGATTATTTTTGTTCTTTGATGCTATGAAGTATCATGAATGTATTTGATATCCACATTCAAAGCTGTAATTGAATTTGAGGGGGGAGGAAAAGGTCTATTTTGTTTGCCTGACGCAATGGTAGCTGAAACCAGTAATAACAATCTGCGAGCACAAAGCACAAGGATGAGGATCATATCTGACACCATTTTCCAAGCCAAGATTATGACAGGTGGACGAACAAATCAGTCTGGACAATCTCATGCTGCAGCACTAATGAATGCGACAAGGGTCTAATGCTTCATGACTCAAGCATCAACTGAGGGATGGACAGTATGACTTCTAGGTCTTTTCCACCTTTAACCCTCTTTTAGTAAAGTTACAAATCAAACAGTGGCCTTGGACTTGCAAACTAACTCTTGAGGTTACCACCTGCATTAAATACGTCTGAAACATTTGTATTCCCTTAACATGGGGACTGTTTGCCTTACAAAGCATATACTCAGTCACAGAAAGAAAAAGAAATTGATTATACTTCACTATTATGTAACCAGATTTAGAATTCCTTTCCCCAAATTAAAATACCATGAGCGGAACTCATATGAATTGTACCACCACATCCCTGGTGCAACTTTGTTTAAGTCAAATTTGACACCACCCTAAAATTCCTGAAGTGTCATGTCCACCCTCCCTAAATAAAAGAATTTCTAAGAAAGCAATATGGGAAACACATCAATCTGAGAACTGGTCCAACCAGTCTTCATTGAAGACACTCTGGAACATTTTAAAACTCAGAAGTTAGGAAGGTTTGATTGGAAGACGTACAGTGAATTACCACCACACAGCATGGAATCTTGTACTAGGGCCAGGATTTCACTACATGCAAGATTGGAGTTGCACCACTTCAACTTTTTTCTTGACCAGAGACAGTCAACATTCATATTGCTAGTCTGAATATACACACAACCCAAAATACCAAAACATTAGGAATCCATACTAGTACTCTCTCAGAACATTCATCTTTTATGTGCTTCTCTGGAGCCTGCTGGACGTGTACCTCTGCCCCTATGCAGCCTATCTACTCTAGCATCAGCTGGTGCCAAATTCTTCCTCACAGAATGCCAGATTAAAGCAGTTACTTACTTCAGTTTTGGGTTGCTGGTTGTTTTTTTTTTTTTGTTTCGGTGGTTGGGTTGAGGATAGCAAGGGAAGGGGTGGTGGCAGTGTCTGCTGGTGTTGAAAATGCATGAGAGAATCACACCAATGAAATGGGTTTCCCTGCCTTGCGAACGTAAGAGGGTGGGAAAGGGTCCCACCATCTCTTTGTACTGCAGCTTCCAGCCTAGGGTAAAGAGTTTCAGATTCCCAGATAGATCAAAATCTGGGAAATTAATGAAGGGGAAACAGAAAGAATTCTCTCCTCCCGACATGGACTACAGCCACTGCCTTCCTCCACTGCTATTCTCCCAGAACTTGACCTTATGATAATCTGAATGCAGTACCACCAGCTTCCATTACTGACCAAACTTTACCTCTCCCAAGACTATTTTCAGTTGTTCTAATATTAAGTATCCTACTCTACTCATTACTTTGAGCTTCCATTTAAACTACGCTAATCTTAATTATTGTATCTGTGCTACCAGAATATGTTCTAGTTTTCTTACATGTTACTTGTTGTGTTGGTCAATAGTATGCTTTTCCAGAGACATGTAACAGAACTCCTTAATTCTCCACCCACAGCTGTATAGCTGCCTACAAGTGAATGGCTTAATGTCACAGACGTACTGTTTCTGTATATAAATAATTTGAGGAAGTCTCCAAATCTTCAATATTAGCATGAAATAGTTCAGATATTAATTGGCTCAATAATGAAAACAAAATAGGTAATGTTCTAAAATCATACGCTGTTTATGGTACCTAAAAGCACAGCCTAGATGAAAAACAGTACAGACCAGGTCTGTTCAGGGTTGTTGAACTGCAAGATATGGTATATCCTGCAGACAGTCATACAGTTTCACCAGCATTACAAATGCTCCCTGGAACAAAGACCCAAACACACCCATACTTCTTGCTGTGATGAAAGGAACAGCAAAAACTGCTAACCCTTCGGGGGCTTTCCATCTAGTTCAGTTAACTGACCGTAGTGTGCAGTACAGCACGATCTGCCTCTGCGTACAGTAGATCTACAGTGTACCTATCTCATCAGCATTAAAGATAACCACGAAGTGTGGCAAAAAATGCTGTTTTGACTCAGTATTTCTCAAAATTGGAGAGTGGATTAAGACTAGCAAAAGAAAAAGATTAGAATGTCAGCCCGCAAAGCGGGGAGCACAGATTCAGTATCTGCACTGCTGAATCAGCATGAGCTAGGACAAAGTACTCTTTATCAGAGCGAAAATTTCAGCTTGGCTGCCTCATAATACAGAAAAACAGTCAAAGCCACTGCTCTCACAGTGGGGCAAGACTGTATTATCCATAGGCTTCTGAGAAGAGCAATAAAGTACAGTGAAAATGGGCACTACTTCAGCCTATATAAAGTCAAACAAAATACTAAGTAACAAAATCTTACAGTGTTAGATTCAACTTAGGAGAACTTCAGAATTACAGAAACTGACAAGTGACAGCCATCAGGAAGAAACCAGAAGACAAGAGCATCGGAGCTCTCACGTTGCCTTACAAGCAGCGTCTCTTGTTTGCACTGGCTGGTTTTAAACACAGGGTGAGCAGGCCGTACTTTCATGTTATTTGAAGTTTAAAAGTTAGTAAAACTCCTCAGTAAAGTGAGAAGTTATAATTCAGACAACAGGCTGAGGAGAAGATACAAACAGAACTGAAGCAAGAGAATCTGACTATACAATTTATATAAATAAATATAAATTATTAGCTGTAAGTTTGTTATCTTTTGCTGTCAAGAGAGAAACCTTTTGGAGGATGAGGGTGCCAAACTACAGTGTAACGTACAGCTCTATTACTACACTGCAATACTTCGAAGACTGCAAATATTAACTTTTTGCGGGTTTTCTAGAACAACTTACACAGAATCATAGAATAGTTGGGGTTGGAAGGGACCTTTCAGGGCCATCTAGTCCAACTTCCCTGCAATGAGCAGGGACATCACCAACTAGATGAGGTTGCTCAGAGCCCCGTCCAACCTCATCTTGAATGTTTCCAGGGATGGGGCATCTACTAACTCTGGGTAACCTGTTACGGTGTCTCACCACCCTCATTGTAAAGAATTTATTCCTTATATCTAATCTGAATCTGCCCTCCTACAGTTTAAAGCTATTAGCCCTTGTCCTATGACTACATGCCCTTGTAAAAAGTACCTCTTTCTTGTAGGCCCCTTCAGGTACTGAAAGGCTGCTATAAGGTCTGCCCAGAGCCTTCTCTTCTCCAGGCTGAACAGCCCCAACTTTCTTAGCCTGTCCTCATAGCAGAGGTGTTCCAGCCCTCTGATCATTTTTGTGGCCCTCCTCTGGACCCACTCCAACAGCTTCATGTCCTTCCTGTGCTGAGGGCTCCAGAGCTGGAGGCAGGACTCCAGATGGGGTCTCACCAGAGTGGAGTAGAGTGGCAGAATTCCCTCCCTCGACCTGCTGGCCATGCTGCTTTTGATGCAGCCCAGAGTACAGCTGACCTTCTGGGCTGCAAGTTCACACTGCTGAGTCATGTCCAGCTTTTCAGATACCAGTACTCTCCAGTCCTCAGCAGGGCTGCCCTCAATCCTTTCATCCTCCAGCCTGTGTTGATATCGGGGGTTGCCCTGACCCATGTGCAGGACCTTGCACTTTGCCTTGTTGACCTTCATGAGGTTAGCACAAGCCCAACTCTCAAGCTTGCCCAGGTCCCTCTGGATGACATGCCACCCTTCAGACATGTCAACCATACCACTTAGCTTGTCATCTGAAAACCTGCCGAGAGTACACTTGATCCCACTGTTTGCCATTGATGAAGGTATTAAACAGTACCGGTCCCAATATGGACCCCTGAGAGACACCAGTCATCGTGGATCTCCACCCAGACATTGAGCCGTTGACCATCCAATCAATTCCTTATCCACCAAACAATCCATATCTCTCCAATTTAGAGAGAAGGATGTTGTGGGGGACTGTGTTAAAGGCCCTATACAAGTCCAGATACGTGACATTCGTAGTTCGTCCCTTGTCCACTGATGTAATCACTACATAAACACACGTGTCAGCTTACTGGGGCCAAGCAGCCAATGAGCCTGCTTATCTACATAAATACGGCAACAACAGAGAAAGCACATAATCTGCAAGCAGATTTCAATCTAGGTTTCAAATGTGTTAACAGAACAGTGAAGAAAAGCATGATTTTTGATGTACCACATTCCTTCAGCCATGCATCTGTGAGAGCATTATTTTGAGAACATACTGGAGTGCCAACATCCTTCTGTCCTTAGGCTACTAAAACTGACCCTTGCACTCCATGACGCAAAGTCACACTACAACTGAGGTGACTTATGAAAGCAATGCTGTACCTCCAAAAAAATCTCCAGGAAAATAGATGGGGAATGTTGTCACTTTCAGAGGTCACACCCTCCATTACAGAGCCAAGTCAGTGTGTGTACCTGTACCTTGCTTCACAATCCAGCTCAAACCCGCCTTTTTCAGCAGTTTAAGAAGGCAAAGTGGACTGGTCTGAAGCAGCTAAGCAAAGGATATGCTTCCCGTTATCATCTATAACGGGGATAGTCGCGTACAGCAAAACTGATGGCTGTAGCTGGTAACACCTTAAACTGTTGTTCCTAAATGCATCAGACCCTAAACTTCATTTAATATTTAAGCACACTGCCTAAAATAGGCAGTTTAGCAGCTGCCTGTTTAGATTTTAAAGGGAGTTGCTCCATTATGAAGGCTGATGGGAAGGGAGGAAATCATTAAACTGTACTTTATACAGACTAAACAAAACAACTCAAGATGATCTTCAGAACACCACTAAAACATTCCCTACCTCAGTTATCCTCCAGCACATCTGACCCACGGTGCAGTTTTAAATTAAGAACAGGTGCCTTCTCATGTGTCCAAGCTACATACTAATGGTCTAGCAATGCTTGACCTGTTGCAATAGCATATTGGTTTATGATTCTGAAATCAAAACAGTATGTTAACACCAAACTGACACAGTGAGATGAATCCTGTTGATCTACGGAGTGATCGGAGGAGCTATCAAACAAGTTCTCACGGAAGAGATTTCCCTTAGTCAGCAACCCAAGTGGGGGCAATATCTACCAACTTGGAACCATGTGGATTCACTTTTGGAACCTAGCAGAGTTGATCATACAAAAGAATCATTGTTCTGGATTGCTACTGTGTGAGAGAAGGAAAAGGTTTTCCCTCCTCCATTTTGCCAGCCACATATATTATAGTTTTATGCAATAAAATAGATCACTTCCTTTTGCCTGTGCAATGGTCATTACCCTTTATTTTTGTGCACATTCAGTATGATTTGTTTCCTTCCTTATGAGATGATTTTTTTTCTTCAGTCTAACGAAGCTTTTATTTTCATCACTCTGTATGTGCATTTTTTTTTTTAATACATGTATTTGTAGTTAGAAGTGCAAACAGAGTGTTCTGGTACAAGTTCTACACACTCCTCCAGGACCAGTAAAGCAGAAAGACAGTCCTCTGTAGAAGAGATTTATTCACAAATTACATTTTGTTCCTGGTACTCCTCAATATCATCTTTCAGAACAACCAAATTCATGAAACTCAAGTAGGGATACCCGCCATGGTGAGAGATCTCACAAATTAATTCTATTTTTCTCATAATTATCAATTCAGAGTCTTCCTGCCACTGTCCAGCTTCAGCAGTTTGGAGACTGTCTTTCTACTTCAAGAGACATGAATGCATTTTTTTTTGGTCCTGACCCAAAATTCCACAGTTTTTTGGAACCACTGGTTAGTATACTCTAAGCATTAAATACCTGTCACACAGTGCCAGAATTCATCTGCAAGGCAACACTCACTGCCTTTGTTGAGGCTAGTGTTTCGTTTCTCTTTGGCATTTTATTCACTTGGGAGTTTCTGCTTTGTTTTTTCCCTTTTACTGTTTTTTAGATTTCAGTGAACAGGGAGTTAAGCAGCCTGCACAGGATAAATTAGGAACCTGGTAACTGGTGTTACTGATAATTTGTCTTGAACTTCAGTAGACACAGTCACTGGAGCCAGGCAGGTAAATCACAGAATGGTTTGGGTTAGAAAGGGACCTTTATAGGTCACCTAATTCCAATCCCCCTGCCATGGGCAGGGACACCTTCAACTAGATCAGGTTGCCCAAAGCCCCATCCAACCTGGCCTTGAACACTGCCAGGGACGGGGCAGCCGCAGCTTCTCTGGGCAACCCGTGCCAGTGCCTTCCCACTCTCATAGTGAAGAATTTCTTCCTCATATCTAATCTAAATCTACCCTCCTACAGTTAAAAGCCATTTCCCCTTGTTCTATCACTATACAACCTTGTAAAACGTCCCTCTCCAGCTTTCTTATAAGCCCCCTTTAAGTACCGAAAGGCCGCAATAAGGTCTCCCTGGAGCCTTCTCTTCTCCAGGCTGGAAAAGCCCCAACTCTCTCAGCCTTTCTTCATAGGAGTGGTGCTCCAGCCCTCTGACCATCTTTGTGGCCCTCCTCTGCACCCGCTCCAACAGGTCCACATCTTTCCTGTGCTGAGGGCTCCAGAACTGGACGCAGGACTCCAGGTGGGGTCTCCACAGAGCAGCGCAGAGGGGCAGAATCACCTCCCTCAACCTGCTGGCCACACTGCTTTGGATGCAGCCCAGGATATGGTTGGCTGCCTGGGCTGCGAACGCACCCTGCTGGGTCATGTTGAGCTTCTGGTCAAACAGCACGCCCAAGTCCATCTCCTCAGGGCTGCTCTCAACCCATTCTCCACCCAGCCTGTATTTATGCTTGGGATTGCCCTAACCCATGTACAGGACCCTTGCATTTAGCCTTGTACTTCATGAGGTTGGCATGGGCTCACCTCTCAAGCCTGTCAAGGTCCCTGCAGATGGCATCCCTTCCCTCCAGCGTGTTGACTGCATCACATAGCTTGGTGTCGTCAGCAAACTTCTTGAGGGTGCACTTGATCCCACTGTCCACGTCACCAACAAAGATGTTAAACAGCGCCTGTCCCCATACTGACCACTGAGGAACGCCAGTCATCACTGGTCTCCACTTGAACATGGAGCCGTTGACTGCAACTCTTTCATTGCGACCATCCAGCCAGTTCCTTATCCAACAAGTAGCCCATCCATGAAGTCCATGTCTCTCCAACAGAGACTAGGATGTCGTGCAGGACAGTGTCAAATGCTTTGCACAAGTCCAGGTAGATGACATCACTTGATCTTCCCTTATCCACCAATGGTGCAACCCCATCGTAGAAGGCCACCAGGTTTGTCAGGCACAACTTGCCCTTAGTGAAGCTATGTTGGCTGTCACCAATTACCTCCTTATTTCCCATGTGCCTCAGCATAGTTTCCAGGAGGACCTGCTCCATGATCTTGCCGGGCATAGAGGTGAGACTGACTGGCCCGTAGTTCCCCAGGTCTGCGTTTTTTCCCCTTTTAAATACGGCAGTTATGTTTCCCTTCACTAGACTGCCCTGATTTCTCAAATATGATGGATAGTAGCTTAGTACCTTCATCCGCCAGTTCCCTTGGGACCCGTGGATACATGTCATCAGGTCCCATGGACGTGGGCACCTTCAGATTCCTTAGACGGTCCCGAACCTGATCGTCTCCTGCGGTGGGTGGTTCTTCATTCCCCCAGTCCCTGCCTTTGCCTTCTGCAACTCAGGTGGTGTGGCTGGAGCACTTGCCCGTGAAGAACGAGGCAAAGAAGTCATTGAGTACCTCAACCTTCTCTATGTCCCTGGTAACCATGCCTCCCATTTCCTTCCAGAGAGGGACAACATTTTTCCCTTCCTTTTATCACTGATATACCTACAGAGGCTTCACTTGTTGCCCTCAATGTCCCTGGCCAGATTTAACTCTATCAGAGCTTTAACTTTCCTAACCTGGTCTGGCTGCTTGGACAATTTCTCTGTATTCCTGCCAGGCTACCTGTTCTTGCTTACATCCTCTGTCAGCTTCCTTTTTGTGCTTGAGTTTGCCCAGGAACTCCTTGTTCATCCATGCAGGCCTCCTGGCAATTTTGCCTGACTTCCTCTTTGTTGGGATGCATCGCTCCTGAGCTTGGAGGAGGTGATCCTTGAATATTATTAACCAGCTTTCTTAGGCCCCTCTCCCCTCCAGGGCTTTATTCCATGGTACTCTACCAAGCAGGTCCCTGAAGAGGCCAAAGTCTGCTGCCCAAAGTCCGCTGTCCTGAAGTCCAGGGTACTGAGCTTGCTGTGTGCCCTTCTCACTGCCCTAAGGATCTTGAACTCCACAATTTCCTGGTCACTGCAGCTGAGGCTGCCCTTGAGCTCTGCATTCCCCACCAGCCCTTCCTTGTTGGTGAGAACAAAGTCCATCATGGGCTCCTGTATCAGTTGGAGAAGGAAGTTATCATCAATGCACTCCAGGAACCTCCTGGATTGCTTATGCCCTGCTGTGTTGTCCCAGCAACAGATGTCGGGGTGGTTGAAGTCCCCCATGAGGACCAGGGCATGTGAACGTGAGACTGCTCCTATCTGCCTACAGAGGGCCTCATCCACTTGGTCTTCCTGGTTGGGTGGCCCATAGCAGATGGGGGCTGTGGATTAACTGCAGACTGTGCTTGGAACCCGCTACCTATCTCCTTCTTAGCCTTCCTGATGTTACACAGCCTTCTCACCGCCTCCTGCAGCAGGAGGTCCTCCACCTGGTCACACCTTTTGCAGGCAGGTCTGCTGCCAGTCCCTGCCCCAGGAGAAAGGTCTAGGTAATTCCTGCAGTCTGAGGTCTGCACTGCAGCATCTCCGTCTGGGTGGAAGCACCGGCCACCGCTGGGTAGGTGCTGCAGACCCCCCAGCCAGAGCTGCAGCCTCTGCTCTCAGACAAGTACCCACCATTCTGCCCTGAGGGTCAGTCAGGTGGAATGAGGGTCCTTGACCTGTGCAGACGGTCACAGAATGGTGCCCGGTTGCTGGGTTATATGTACTTCAAGTCTCCGTCTTGGCCAGCAGAATGACCCCTCCTTCGCTCGCGCTCTGTAGGGCTGCCGTTTTTGGGGATCGG
>Ga0065711_1038245_pt1 | contig 18987 bp, 13 predicted proteins | sample Hoacrofraction12_FD_59098 | JGI IMG/M metagenome (GOLD analysis project Ga0065711, IMG submission 59098) | Hoatzin crop microbial communities from Cojedes, Venezuela - Epithelial fraction 12 v2 (version 2) | ecosystem: Host-associated > Birds > Digestive system > Esophagus > Crop | place... | reverse complement strand
CCCGCCATGGCCGCGGGCCTGCACCCCGTCCCGGCGCCGGGGCTCCCGCCGATTTCCGTGAGGCAGGCGGGGGCTGAGACGCTTGGCCGCGGTTCGGCGGGGCTGGGGCTGGGGGGCGTGTGACGGTGCGGCCCCCCGCCCGCCCGGCGCTCCGGTTGCTCGCCTCGGCCCGGCCCGCGGCGGAATTGTTGTCTTGTTAAATAAATACCTTAAACCAGTAACTTCTTTAAGGTCGGAAGAGATGCAGAAGGCAGAGTGTTAGGCAAAACTTTCTGTCCCTACTTTCACTTGTGGTGCCTTTTGTAGTTAAACGGGGAGGAGAAGTAACAGTCATTGATAAAAAGAGGAGGAAAAAACAACTTTTTGTTTAATTATTTCTTTATACCTCTGACAGTTGATGAATCTGAGCTTCTCACTGTGCCAGATGGGTGGAAAGAGCCAGCCTTCACAAGAGAAGATAATCCCAAAGGGTTGCTGGAAGAAAGTAGTTTTGCAACGTTGTTCCCAAAGTATAGAGAATCGTACTTGAAAGAGTGCTGGCCGCTCGTCCAGAAAGCCTTGGGTGAAAACGTATGCGTCCTTCCTGATCGTGATGCTGTGTTTTATCTTTTGGGAGATGCAGGTGTTACTTAAGCTTATAAAAATAGTGCAGGTTGCTTTTCTGATGTTGTGTTTGTGTATATTTCTGCTGTGCTTGCGTTTAGAATTGTCAGTGTCATTTTTTTATTGTCACCGAAATTGATGAAGATGTGTGTAGTCAGACTTGCGGTTCTTTACAGATGTTGTGACCAAAGCTCTCTGCAGCAGCAAGTGTCTCCTTGTCCAGATGTTGGCAATTTTCTTGCGCCCGAATTCAAGGAGACCTGTTTCGGGCCTTGTGATACAATATTCAGTCTTTTTTGTGCGTGAATTTCCTTAAGCTGAAAGTCACTTTAGGAAATTTGGAAAATGGATTTGCATTCAGTATGTGGCGTTCTGTTTGTTAACTTCTTACTGCCAAAGATGAATTCTGAGGTTCTTACTTAGAGACTGATTCACTATTTCTTTTCAAATATTGCAGTATGTGAATGCAACGCTGGATCTAATTGAAGGAAGCATGACTGTCACTACCACTAAGAAGACTTTTGATCCGTATGCAATCATCAGGGCTAGAGATTTAATAAAACTTCTGGCAAGAAGCGTTCCATTTGAACAGGTCCGTAGTAAATCCTAGAAGTTTGTATCAAATTCTGTCACAATACTTATAAAATAGTACATTTTCAAAATGTGGGATTTGCAGGTGAGTCAAGTAAAATGTATATTTAAAGTAAATATATCTGAAATTGAAGTGAGAAGAATAAACTGACCTCTTCTCTTGACTCTTCTGAATAATACATTTGCGTTCCAATGATATTGGCTGCTCCTTGTCTCATTAGGCAGTTCGTATCCTTCAGGATGACGTTGCATGTGACATCATTAAAATAGGCTCTCTGGTGAGGAAGAGAGACACTTTTATAAAAAGAAGAGGGCGACTGCTTGGGCCAAAAGGATCCACTCTGAAGGTATTTCTGATAGGTGTAGTAACCACAAAATTCTTAGACACAAATTTCTGTCAGGTCATTAGCTTACACTTGATTTTTTGTTTTGGTTTAGGCCCTGGAGCTGTTAACGAACTGTTATATTATGGTGCAAGGCAACACTGTTTCGGCTCTTGGACCCTTTAGTGGACTAAAAGAGGTAAGGGGAGGCAGATGAGCAGTTTGTGTAGCATACTTGCTTGCCCAGCTTGAGGGCAGACGAGAGGCAAAATCTGGCAACCTGGAGAGTATCTCACTGACTTTTCATCAGTGTGTTATAAGATACATTTACACCAACGTTCATAGTCTTTGGTGCTGAATTTTGTTTATACTCCGAGATCTGTCTGTCTTGGAAGTAAAAAAGTATTTGTGAAATACTCTGGTTTGTTTGTTTGGGTTTTTTTTTTTTAGCAAGATTTTTTGTAGTTTCCAGTAAGAGGTGTAAGAGTGAAAATACTGCGTAGTTAATGATATATAACCTTAAGGAACTTCTGATGTTTTTAGTCACTATGTAGGAGAAGAATGCTTGTCAAAAGCAAGAGTTTTTCATGACACCATGAAATCCATGGTGTGGTGAAAGTAATGTTTGTGGGGCCTGCTGAAATGTACTAGAGACATGACAATGTTAATGATATTTCTGAAGTGCTGTGCCTTCTAGTTAGCCGTGTGTGTTAGCATTTGTAAAAACGCTTAGTTTTGGGGCGGGGGATAGAGGCAGCATGGTAGTACACCTGGTATTTTAATCAATTAGAATATGAAATAGTTGCTGAGTTTTCTGTTCTTTTTTTTTTTTTTCCATTAAATACAGGTTAGAAAAGTTGTTCTGGACACAATGAAGAATATACATCCCATATATAACATTAAGGTTAGCATGGTCCACTGTGCATCTTTATTTACAAGAAAGTACTATTTCCTCTCAGAGAGCTGTATGTTAAGAATTTACATGTTTCTGTGTAGTGATCTGTTTTAAAAAAACCTGACTTTGATATCCTCCATTTTACCAAGATGCAGTGCCATAATATCATTAAAATTATCTGAAAAAATATAAAAGGAAAAGTGCTTATAAACTTTCCCTTGTGATTGTTTGCTTGCTATTTGCTCATTTAAACTGAGGCACCTTTTCCAGTGCTTCTGAGACATCTCTGTCTTTCCGGTTCTGCTGTTTGTAATTAAACTCCTCTGCTGTTAGCGAAGTGAAGGATGGAAGGTGCACGTATGGTGTATTCACTGTAAGAAAGTTAAGTAAAACTTGTAGTTTGGAGCTCTTGGCTACTACCGTAATACTATTTTTTAATATATTCTTTGTCACATTCTAAAACTACTGAAGACTTTGATGATCAAAAGGGAATTAGTGAAAGATCCTGAACTGAGGTCACAAAGTTGGGAAAGATTTTTGCCTAAGTTCAAGCGGAAGAACTTGAAAAAGCGCAAGGAGCCAAAGAAGAAAAATACTAAGAAGGAGTACACACCGTTCCCACCTCCGCAGCCAGAAAGCCAGGTCAGCTGAAACTTTATTTGCTTACGCAGGAATATAGCGTGACTTGAAATCTCGGTCTTGCTAACAAGAGGCTGGGAGGCCTTTTCTGCCAAGTTCTGATTTCCTGATACCATACGTCTGAAGCTTCTCGGTACTTGTCTTACGCAGATTGATAAAGAATTGGCAAGTGGTGAATACTTCTTGAAAGACAGACAGAAGAAACGAAAGCGAGTGGAAGAGATAAAGGTAAAGTTCTTCTAACCCACTGCTCGGTTAAAAAGCATTTGGCTGCTGACTTGGATTTGGCTTTTGTCCCTTTTGCCCTCCTCTACTGATAATTGACCTTTTTATTGGTAACTTTAGGCAAAGCAAGCAGACGCAGTCAAGAAAAGACAAGAAGAAAGAAATAAAGCTTTCATCCCACCAAAGGAAAAGCCAGTTGTGAAAACAAAGAAAGGTAACCATTAATTTTTTCCTGCGTGATTTTGCTGAGATACAGTAGTAGGAAATCAGAAAGGTCATGCAAAAAAATCCTAGTAGTTAAATCCGTGCCTGGAGTTGCTAGGGAAAGTAGAAAGATCACGCAGCCCATAACTCTGTACCTATGAAATGACAGTTCTCTGTAGAACGTTTTCCTGATGGAGACACTGGGACAAACCTCTCAACTGGCTACATCAGTTTTTGGCTTTCAGTCTTATAGTGAAGCTGCGGTAACTTTTGCGTTCAGATGGCTTTTCTGTTAAGAAAAGAAACCTAAAAGCAATACTTGAAAACTTCTGCCACAAGTAAGTATTGGTATAAGATAGGGTAAGTAGCTTTTCTAAAAGTTAAAGTTAAAACCACCCTATATGCCGAGTAAGAGCTTGTGTTCTCAGATGATTTGATTTTTTGCGCACTAGAGAAATAAGTTGTCAGTTTTCTGGATTCATTGATCATATTACATATTCATTCATTGTATTAGATACACTATGTATGTTTTGTATTAGCTATACTACATACATATTATTAAACTGTTTTAATTTTATTAAAACATATTATTACACAATTTCTTATGAACTGAAAAGTTCACGTTTCTCAAAAAGCACGTTCTGCTGCTTTGATGCAGTACTTTTTTGTGATGGCAGTAAATTTTTGTGTTTTGACCTTAAATCCTTCAGTCTTCCAAGAATAAATGACAGCAGTAGTTTGTATGTAGAGGAGAACTGGGATCCAAAGAAGACCACTGGTACCCACTGTTAGATGTAGGAATTAACTGTGTGAGATAGGAGAGTTAGATCCAAAGTCATGACTCATGCCCAAAAGAGAAAATACCATCATCTGGATGAACATAAGAGTAAGTTATTCGTGTTACTCAGCATTATGAGTTTAACTTCAGTACTGTCACTCGCTGTAGAAGTCTCTTATAAAGGTCTTCATGCGGGGGTCAGAAATTGGTGTCACATTCCCCCAGCCCACCCTTCCCCATCCTGTTCCCGACAGCGGCCATTAGCGGATGACCAGGGGAGTGAGTGTAAGGATGGGACAGGGATGGGTGCGATCTTACCACCTTAGTTACATGCAGAGAGACAAAAATGCCGTGAAAGCTTCTCCAGGTATAAGAACTCAATAATTAACTTATTTTCCTCTCCTCTTATGTGAGACTAATGGAGCCAGTAGACCTGTGTCCAAGAGAGTGTGTGTGCATTAATTTCAAAGGAGTAAGTCTGTGGTCTGAGGAGTGCGTGATACTCGTTTGTATGTGTGCAGAGTGTGGCATCTGTGTTCAAATGCTGTTGTGTAGGATTTCTGATATGAATGTTCTTTAAATTCTGCTGAAGGAAGTTTGTGGATATTACTTTTTTTCAACAAAAATGATTATTAGAATAGTTTATAAAATCATTAGTGGACGTACAGTGAGTCCTAACCAATGCCACAGGATGCAGTTTACTGTGTTTATATGTGAAGTCATCTTGTAGACTGTTGAAATTTAGAGAAAGTAAAATTCCTGTCTGCTATCTTTGTGTTTTTTACTATGTAGCCTCCACTGAGAAAAAAATTGATATTGAAGCCATCAAGGAAAAGGTAAAGAATGCAAAGAAGAAGAAATTAGGAGCACTTCCTGTGGAAGAAGTCAAGTTAAAAATGGCAGCAGATGAAAAGAAAAAAAAGAAAAAGAAGTAATTCACCACCTGAGATGTTCACCTTTCTTTCGTGTTAGTGAACATTTTCACGCTTGGAAGATTTGAGACTTCTTGCTGTCAGTATAATCTGGACAAGAGAAGATGGGTAGAAAGATAATTCTCTTTGCATAAGTACACTTTAATTAGTGGACCTGAAGTAGCTGTGCAAAATTACTGAGGTTGGTGAAGAGAATCTGCACTGCTGTGTTGTTTGAGAAAGTAAGAGAGTGTGCGTGGATAATATCCATCTGCCTAAAGGGAAGGTTTCATAATAGAAACATTTAGGAGTTTGATGCAAGATATTAAACATTAGCGTCAGAGAACTTGGTGGGAGTTTAAGGTAGTTCTTGTGTGAAAGACTACCAGGCTAAATGCAGCCTCAGTTTTGGTGATAACTTTTGCAAAACAGTCAAGATTTATTATTGTATTATGCTTTTTGTTTCTGTAAAAGCTGATTGTTTTTGCGTGTCTTGTCTTGGTGTTAATAAACTATTTTAATACATTGTTCTTAAATCCTTTCATTAGTCATCTGCTGCACAACCTACATGTTATTTTCCAGGAAACAAGCTCACAACTTATGTGAGAATTAGGCAAACTATAATCTTAACTGAATGCCATTTATAATCTGTGATTTATTAGCATTATACTGGAGGCCGTTAGACAGAGTGTGGTACAAAGCAAGCGTCTTTCCACACAGAATGTGCTGGAGGAATAGCATAGTGTCTTGTTATCTTTCTTTTAATATTTTCTTTATTTATTTCTTGCTTAGAAGAAAGTATAAGAAATTGTGTTCCTTTTTTTTCTTTTTTTGAGGCACTTCCCCTTTTTTTTGAAGGAAGTTTAGAGGTTTTTAGTTTCCTGAAAACGCAAATTGTGATGAAATAGAGGTCACCGGAAGAGCAGATATTGCTTATTTCATACATCTGAGATTAAAGAAGCAAATGTAATGGTTAGGAGGTAGTACAGCTACACCAATATCGTGATTGTATTGGAGTGCTTTTGCCAGGTTTTGGAGTTTTGATCACCTGCACATGCAGTGGAAATGATTGTACTAGAACATTGCAACTCACTGCTTTTAGGTTGGTGCCCTTGTATTTGAAACCGGTAAGTGAAAACACTGCCATTTCCTTTTTTACATATGTAAATAAGAATTTAGAATAGATGTGGTTGAGTAGTACGTGCATGTTGAGAAATAGCTAAGATGCTTGTCCTTTGGGGCAGGGGACAGCACTAGCCTTAGCGTGCCTTTCGGTTGCGTGATCACTTGTTGGCACTTAGTTGTTAAGGAAAAAATGCTCTCAGTCCTTTTCAGGACTGCATTGTTTGTAGACGGCAGTTTAGTTGTGGAATCAAGGAGGAAAATACAGATATTTTGCTGAGAATATGATGAAGAAGTCACAAACACCCATTTCAGAAATTGTAGTGAGCTGATAGGTTTAGAAAAGATTTTTAGAAACGCCAATGGGTGTTTAGCATCTGATGGTGTACAGCAGCGACCAAAGTTCAGCACCAGTCAGGTAGTTCAGACTTCTCATGCAGTGAAAGGACTAATTTCAGCAGGAGGCACTGCGACACTTGAGTTTAAACGTCTGTTCTCACAGCGTGATCCCACGAATGAGTGCTTCTGCAGTAGCAGGAGCCAGTAAGGAGGAGGCTGACCATAGCCAGGGAAGGAGGGAGAGTCCTTGGTTCTCATCTAGGCTGGATGAGGCCACTTTCACTGCAGAGGGCTGGCACAGGTGTTCCCCTGTTTGTTGTTTAAAAAGTTAAAAGCAAGTGTAGGGCTGGTTGCTCTACACTGGACTTGCAGGCTGGGATTTCACTTCAGGAACCTGAACTCACTGAAAGCACCCTACAAAAAAGCATTCTCCAGCTGCATCACCCAACTGCCTGGTTGTCTGAGTTGCAGTGCAGGAAAACATAGCTCAGCTTGGTGGCAGCCTGGTCTTAAATTATGTATACTTCCATGGAAGTGTGCTGTTTTTAATTTAGGACTCACAGCTGAGGCATCTGTGTAGCTTTTGCAGAGAAATCCCTATGCGTAGTCAAACGCTGAACAGACTTTAGGAAGTCTTGTCCTTCTGTTGCTAAGGAGTGAAAAGTCTTTGCATTGTATTGAATCCTTTTCAGTTGTTATGGTTGACAGGTTTCAAGGATTGTTGGCTGGACGTCTAGCTACTTAAACTGGAAAATCAAGAAAGCCTACTCATATTCCTGTAGGCAAGTGAACCAAAGGATTTGTCTGCTTTAGAGTTCCTATGCGAACAATGACTGGCTGCATGGGCTCGCTGTTGGTGCTTTTTGCAGCTGTTTTCTGAGACAATGTGGCTATACAGTTCTAACACCTGTGTAAAAAGTAAAGAATAGAAAACAAAGTGGATTTGGAAGGGTAAAAAAGTTTTTTTGGTATTTTCAGAACAGCTTGAACTATTGCAAATTATCTCCTTAAACTGATTTTAGAGTTTACAGACTTGCAACAAAAGTACCCGAAGGCTGTATTGATATGTCAGTGTTTGGCATTTATCTTATGGAACTCATGGGCATATGCCGTAGATGTGGACAGTTCAAAGTGGTTTGATCATCAGGAGTTAAATCTCTGGATTTTTGGATGTCCTTACAATGAGATGCAGTACTTGTTTAGCTTTGACTTCTTGACTTTCAGGCTTTTTTGTTTGAAGGATACCATGTTGTAAAGTTTGGACATCTTTTTCCCCTAAGCCCCAGTGATTTACAGGCTTTTTAATGAAGCTTTTTGTATGGTATTTCCTTAGAGCTGCTGAAGTGTATAGTCAAATGGCAATGCTGTGAATGCTTTGAACTTTAAGGGCTCTGTGTTTGTTCTGTTTACTCTCCTGGAGACCAAGCATAGACTAAACCAAGCAGGGGAGAATTCCTGCTGAGCTCATTTCTGCTCCCTGGATGCATCAGCATGTGCTCTTTCCTCTCCTGCGCTCCCCTCTGCAGCAGTAGGGTCCAATGGTGATTTTTTTTTCAAACACCATAATCTGCCCAGTTTGGAAGAGAGAATTGCACTTGGCTCTCTCACAAGTAGGCCAGCGTGGGCACTGGGACCCTGGTTACTGGAGCGTGGAAGAGAAACTGCTCCTGTCTGCAGTCGTGGTGTGTTGGCTATGGAGGCTCTGGTAGCCAACAAACTAAATCTAAAGATGTATCAAGGGCAAAGTTCGGAATTTTGGCCCCAGCCATATTTGCATTTTGAAAAATGACTTAATCAGGAAATGCTGTGATGCTGAGATGATGCGAGTGCAAGCCGTTAACTACCTGGAAGAGTAACATGAGAAACTCCGGGTCCCAGTTCCAGGGTTTTCAGTTAAGATCCCCCCCAGCAGCGGGGTCGGCAGTGGGTACGCAGAAGCGCTGACAGGTACTGCAGGGGCAGAACCCCAGAATCGAAGCATTGAGGGGAACTTCCCGGCTTCCCTTACAGCAGCGTATGCCTGTGCCCTGCAGAGGTGCACAGTGCAGAGGGGCACGGTGCAGAGGCGTCTAAACCCACCCTGAGCAGACACGGATTGCTGCCACCCAGCTGTGAGCTTCTGCAGCTCGGCTCCATCCAGCCTCTGCTGGAGCTACGGTGGGTGGAGGACATGCCCAGCTGAACACAGCAGCCGTCCCCGCAGCTTTCTGCCTGCTCCAGATGTGCGGGTTCCAGGGGACTCATCCCTTGGCAGCTGTTGAACCAAAGGCGTAACTATGGGCACAGCATGATGTTACCTGGAGGTTTACGCCATCTTTCCCAGCACTGTGTTTTTCGGCATTGTGTGGGTTGGAGCCGAATGTGGAGTTTTTTTGTGCACCAGCAGTTAAGCTTTAGGTTATGTTGCAAATATGCGATTGCCATACATGGGAAGCAGGACATAATGATTTATTGTTTGAAACAGCAGTCAAAAACTCTATGCTCAGAAAAAAGAGAGAAAAAAAAACAGGAAACAGGAAAGATTGCAGTGATACGTAATCATGTGTAAAGACAGGCGAAACTATGTCTTGATGCAGTTGATGTGTGTTTAAAACCAAATTCTGAGCAAAAAGAAGTACCAGTGGCCCCCGTGCACTGTGAGACCGGGAAATGCACTGGCTGCCACAGGATGCAAATGCCAGAGCTCACACAGATCCAAAAATTATTATAAAACAACATGTAAATGAAAAGCCTCTCCAGGCTACTCTGCATCTTGCTGGAGGAATGTCCAAGGGAAGAGAGCAACAGGGACGAGAGAGGTGCGTGCAGTGCTCTGCCGGGGGCCTCGGCCGGGGCCCGGCTGCAGGGCTGGGCACCCTCCAGCCCTTCCGAAGCAAGCGTGGTGGGCAGCTGCCTGCGCCTCAGCGTGCTGCCTGGGCAGCGTGCCCCTTACCCACCCAAGCCCGCTGACACCGCTCCGCTCTGAAAAAACACATGGGTAATCTACAACTGGTTACTGGTTCTGAGCAATGAGAAGGCTGCTTATCAGCTCTCCTAGCTGCTGCCTGCAATGAAGATGGTGTTTCAGTGCTTCTAAATCACCTGTGGACACAAGCAACGTCTCCACCGATCTTTGTGCTGCCAGTAACTTACGTGCAGGGAAGGGATCGGCTAACCTAAGTGCGCTCATGGTCTTCTGCACATGTGTCACTCACTGGTGGGTGCTATTGACCAGTATTTTGGTAGGAGCCAGGTGGCCAGAACTGTCAGCATAAGGAGTAATGGCCTTAAAGCAACAACGATGATGCAGTACACGTCACATGCAGGCCTGTCCCAGTCTGGATACCACCAGGAATCCGCTGTGAACAAAACAAGTTACTTGTTTTCAAGTATAACTGCACCAAGGGCAACGAATGGAAGCAGTAATTCTGGTGGTACTTACTAATGACTTTGTCACGGTCTGCGTTTTCTAGAGAGAGAAAAGAAGTGAATATAAGTAGACTTACATGTTGCAAACAATTTGAGTCTAAACAAAAAGGGGATGAAGTGTGAGCCTGACGGTGGGCTCACAAATGCAGCTATGGGAGCTGCGTTTCTTTCCAGGAAGAAGCAAAGACCTGCTGACTTTGCGAGAGCCCTGCCACACTCTCGAGGCTTTGCTGAGGAGCACTTGATCACACCGTGTTGACTGCTACTCCTACCAGTTGCTGGCGTAGAGAGGACTTGCTCCCCAAGGTGTGCTGCCCAAGATCACTTTGGCTTGTGTTTAAGATCCTCAGCCTGTAGCTAACTGTTAAACAGCCCCATGAGTCAGGGAGTCCCTCTCATTCCTGCAGTGCTGGTGTTTTAATGCCACCTTCCCGCTCCATTAGTCTGCCCGGGGTCAAGTACTGGGGAAAAGTGTGACCATCTCCTCAGCTCCCCCTGGGCAGATGTCCACAGCACAGTGCCTTCTCCTTGCTACAGGAATTGCAGAAGGTCTCCCCCCATTCTGACTCCACTCAGCTGCTGCAAAGCCAAGTGCAGAAGAATCAGGGGGGCTGCCAGGGGCTCAGGCTGAGCACCGCAGCCCCATGCAGGGCTCTGGCGTGTCGGCCTGGCTCTCTCCCGGTGCGCAGGGGAAAGCAGATGGCCTGGCTGATGTTCGCTGGAGCGAGCAGCTTTGGCAGTGCCGTGGCAGCTCTCCCCTCCTGCAAGGCTGGCTAATAACCTGGAGCCCCCGGGAGGGGACGTGTAGCCCCTTCTGTGCTTCCCAGTTCCACAAACAGTAACTTCTGACAGGGATAATCACACTTCAGTCGGCAGCCACTACGTCTCCCATGTCACACCCCCCAGCACCTGAAGACTGGATCCCACCCTCTCACTCCCTGGGGTAGAAAAAGGGCTCCTTCTGCCATCCTCCCCACTCTTTGTGCATCACTGCTCACTTAGCTTCTGGCTGCAGTTTTTCAGACTATATTTAGAAACAGGAGAGCGCTGTGCCTGCCTCCTGCCACTATCTTTTGTGTGCTCTTTCCCTTTCTACGCGTGCTTGGGGAGGAGGGCTGGTTGTCTCTACTTACGACACAGCTGGCCGGCACACCGCTCGCCGTTGCAGTCACTGCACGCTGCTCCTGTCTTGTATGGGCTCCCGGGGTAATTCCCACTGCGAAGGAAAGCAACACCGCTCTCAAACCGCCCAGGCTTTTGGCTCTTGGCTCGGTATTACCTGCCCACCTCTGATACTGCTCCAAATGCAGCTCAGTGCTTCGCTTTGCTTGGAGCATGGCCAAAGCAAGGTTTACAGCATGCCTCAAACTGCCCGTGCACACACTGAGAGGGATTTCATATGCACACAGTCCCGGCAGTGCTAAACTTTGTGGTAGAACCTTATTACTTTGTGGTAGAACCTCATTACCTGAGGCTTTCATTGCTTGGTCTAAGCTGAAGAAAATCCTTTGGAGTATATTCGCTTTTGGAATTGACATTGTGCATGACCCTCGGCAGAAGGGTGCTCTGATGGGTGCTGTTGAGGGTGAGGGCACCCCTCTCCTTCCCTGTGTGACCACTGCTGATGCAGGGCAAGCAATCCAGCATGATTTCGGTCCTCTGCATGGTCAGATACCGGCTAAGGAGCAGAAAGGGAAAGGCTTGGCTCATGTCTTGTGGAGATCCAGGCGTGAAGCTCGAGGGACAGAGAGCACCTCCCAGCAGCACCGGGGACCTGCTTGCCTGCACACAGGGTTTCTGCACCGTCTAGCACGGTGGGCTGCATAGCCAGTTTCCTCCGGGAAAGGAGAGGCTGCCCTGGGGGATCAGTGGCTTTTGGTTCAAGAACCAGCAGAGGCAATGGCTGCCCGGCCTCTCTGCGTGTGGGGCTTCTGAGGAGTGCGGTTTTGTTCTTTTGGCACAGCAGCAGCTGTGTCATTTCAAGGTGTCTGGTCAGGGGGACACACTCTTCCGAGGATGAAGCACGGGCAACAGGAATGTCAAACTTGCTCAAGTTCATGGGCTGGCCCAGCCTTGTCCTGACATGGTATGCACGTAAAGCTTTTAGAGCTGTATTTAGACTGTGGTGGTATTAATCAGCTGGAGATGGGTAAAAAACATCCATCCTAGCTGGATATCCTACAGACTATGCATATGAAGGACCTGTGGATAGAATTTTGCCTTGAGCAGCCCCAGCCTCATGAGCAGCCCTCAGCTGCTAAGACTGCAGCTGCAAGCATTGTACACTTCAATATTTATCCAAACTATTGACCTAGAGGCTTAATTCTGCAGGCGCATGGAGAAATGTTTTCAGAATTTGGGCTTGCACCTTGGCAACAGGCTGGGGCCATCTTAGCACTCAGGAGCAAGGGATTAATTTTCAGATGGTCACTTTTTCATGTCAGCATCTTATATTTTACCCTTTCTACCAGTGTCACTGCTTTTTGGCTACCATACGTAGCCCTCATCTACCAAAAAAACCGCTGGGTGGACAGAGGTGTACCTCTTTCTCTATTTTGGGGACCATTTCCTCCCACAAGCCACATGAGTAGATGGACTGATCTAATAAAGTTGCATGTTGTGGGAAGGAAGGGGTAGGACCCAAACCCTGTGAAATATTGGTAACAAAAAACCTTACGCTGGGCCGTAGTTGCAGATGAAGTGTGCTGCGTTGGTTATGGGGGAGTATGCCACCCTGGGACAGAAGTGGACAGCACAGCCAACCTTGTAGCTCGTAGCCCAAACAACCTGCAAAAACAGACGGGTACATCGGTGACAAAAGCTTTGCTTCAGCATCTGAAGCATCACAGAGCAGACCTGCCCTCCTCTGTTTCACAACAACAAATGGGCTGATGAGCACTCCTTGGGCAGGCTTCCTGGGGCAAAGCAGCAGTGATGGATCTTGAAATCATAGTTTGCTCTGAAAAATGCCTGATTGTTTTGCCCAATTTACCGGATATTTGTTAAAACGACTCTGAAAGAAAGAATAACTGGCTGTAACAAGTAGTTTTCCTTTCTTGCAAAGGAGAAGTTGAAGTTTGTCTCCTTCGCTTCAGGGTAATCCATTAGCTTTCTGTCTTTCCTGCTGGGGAGAGCAGATCAGATCTGTGCTGAAAAGGCTGTGTGATCTGCTGCAACGCCTCCAAGGGCTGATTGCCCTGGTACTAAATCCAGCAGAGACATAAAGGCAAATTGCTGGAAGGCACTGGTGTTAGGGGAGGAGCAGGGAGACTGAGCGTGTCCGGGCTGCGGTCCTGCCTTCTAGCATCACGGCCATCACTAAGGTAGTCTAGAGGCAAGGGCATTACAACATCTCATGATCTGCTGTCTACCAGAAGCCGTTCGGTTCAGTTCAGCATCCTATCTGCAGCTCAAAGATTACAGTGCAGCCAGATGCTGCAGTCCTGGAGAAACAAAGCCAGTGACAGAAGCAGAAGGGAGACGAGGGCGCAGTAGTACCTGAGGGCGATACCACAGCAGCGATGATTGACTATGTGGGAGATGGGGAGAGAGCCTGGCAGCACAGGAGATGAAGAAACACAACTGTGCCTCCATTGACTTGAAGGGGAGGCCTGGCCCTTTCTGTTTGTGCCTGTTTGGTGCCAGCTCTGGGAAGAGGGGACAACCCTCAGGCTCCTGAGGGTGTTCTCAGTGCAGAGGCCACTCCTGACGCCAGCCATAGACAACTGCATGCCCGAGAAGGGTGAAGGACCGAATTGCAGGCCTCCCCCACCACGCAGGAGGCCACCAGCTGAGGCATATGCTGCAGATGTGGTTGTGGTAACTGCAGTAATCGTGCCTGGGAGAAACTTGCTCTTCTCCACAGCTGGGAAGGAGGGAGAGGAACGAGGGATTCCCTGAAGGTGCAGACCCAAGGATGCCCCTCCAAAGCTGGCAGACATGCAGCTTCTAGATAAAGTCACTATCACCACTGACTCCAAGTGAGAATAATCTTATTTTCTCATTCTGCCCCATGCAACTGCCTGGGCTGCTCTTCTACAAACAACACAGTAAACAGCACTGCACCTTAGTGCCAGGTGAGGCGCATTTCACTGCAGTTTCCAGATGCTGACTCTTGCCATGTCCTTGTGAGCAAGGTCAAAAAGCAACACACTGTCACCTCTCATGGCTCCTGCATCCTGATATCTTCTCTGCACGCAAGTACTGGCACGTCTCATTCAAACACCACACCAGCTTCAGCCTATCTCTTTAAGTCCTAAATGCATATGTGTATCTCTGCAGAAAATATTAAATAGCTTCAAGTCAAAATCTAATCCCTAGAGCCACTGCTGCAAGCCGTCCTGCTCTCCCCTGGCCGTGGTTAGCGATTGCAGGGTTGCATGGTAGTGGCACTCCTCTCCCTCATTTTTGTCTCTTTCTTTGGGAATCACGGTTGAGAAAAATGCACACGTGATGGTTGCAGAGCTGCAGACACCTCTGCGTGCTGGTATTTCCCCAGCCCTTGGCATGGCTCATGGTGCCATGCGGATGCTGCCTGCCAGAGCTGGGACGTTGTCCCACCGTGCACAGCAGCTCACAGCCATAGCCGTTGCCTGGTTTTTGGCCGCTGCTTGGCTAAATCTGGCTGCTTGATGGCTTTCCTATTTTATTCCTGGAAACAAAATATGACCGACATATTTAAAAATAATAATGCGATGACTCTTTTCCTCCTTACGACGGGGACATGAGAACGTCTTGTGCACATGGCTATGAAATAAGATTACAGAACTTGGAAAACAGTTCATTGAATCTTCAACAGAAATCTAGAGTTTCTGTGTCAAAATGGCAATGCTGGTTCATGGTTTAGATGGAGAAATGCATTGCCTACCTGTGTGTAGTGACCGCATGTTCCTCTGCAGTTATTGGTGGCATAGTTGTAGGCACTGACCTCGTCGTACCAAGAGGTGATGGCTCCTTTCACAGTGAAAATAGAAAGTGAGCCACTCCAGAGGTTTTCTCCAACGGGGGTAAATTTGGGGTGAGCCTGCCCCGGATCTTTGAGGTATGTATTATGTTTAAACAGGCATCTCTTTGCCCAGGCTTTTGCGGTCTTTGCCAAATCTGCATCCCAGCTCTGCAAAATAAAGAACACCAAAAATCACTTTGGTATTTTAGCAATGCAGTAATTCAGAGCAACTTTCAGGAGAAGCTGGGTCTCAGTAGCATATATGCTTCAGGTTCATCTGGTTTTTAATTCTGCTGAGACTTACAGAGCTACATGGTAAATTGGCTTGTAGGTTCATTTCTGATTTGAACTTAGTTACTCATTAAAATTGAGTAAGTTTTTGGGGTGGTCGGTGATCTTGGCTGGCTGGTTTGTTGGACACCAGGAGATGTACATCAGTCAAATGCAGTGTTTGGGACACAATGTGCATTTCCAGGATGTGCCAGCCGTGAGACAACATTAATTTAATTTAAACGGTAAATTTACAAGTAACCTGGGGACTGGGGGGCTATGCTTACCGTACCAATCAGACTGAAGTCTCATGCAGCCTCATGCGTTGAGGCCACTACTTGCAAGTCAGTTCACAAGCACACTGGGATTTTTGGGACAGTTTAAACTCAGCCCCTTGGTCTGCATCATTGTATTTGGTGGCTTCAAATGTCCTGTTTGTGGAACCCCTTATTCACTTGCTATTCACAGAATCATAGAATCATAGAATGCTTTGGGTTGGAAGGGACCTTTACAGGTCATCTTATTCAATCATCATATTCAATCCTACAGAAAGCGGTTCTTTAAGCAATGGAGTTATATAAAGGTCTTCGGTTTGCACGGGAGGTGGTGTCTGGTTTTGCTGGATTTTCTTGTGCACACAACTTGATTGAGCACAGTATTGTGCCTCCTGGAAAATGCAGTGCCATGAGTGTATGCCCGTACTTCTAGTTACACTTTGTGTCATGTAAATGAAGTTGTTCAGCACTGCTGAACTATTCTGGATTGCACTTTTTAAAAAAATAAACTTTTTTAATCTGCCCTTTTAATAGGGTTTTAAATGTTAGTTGCTTCTGCAAACAACTGAATCACTACAGAAATTGTTTTGAACGGATCAGTAACAGTGACTAAGCAAAAGGTGATTGCCAGATTTTATGGCTATGTTTTACATAGTACAACTGTTTTGTACTGTAGATAAGTCTGAAACAATTTGTGTATTTTTTATGCTACAATTAAGTAACTACAAATTGCGAGATCATACCAAAATACATCTACAGGGATTTGAAAAGACTTTGTAACTGAAGTCTTCCACTTCTTCCTATGGCTAACATTTGGCAGGGGGTGTGTATTTCTGCACAAAACTAACACATAAATAAGTTGCCTAGGAACTCAGTGTATCGAATATTAAAGGTAAACTTGGGGCAGGGGGTCTTATTTCAAGTGAGCAGTTGATATTTCCTTAGATGACGACTTTTAAGGACAATGAGCAGAATCTGGCATTGTACAGAGGTTTATTCTGGTCCCGGCATTACTGCAAGTTAAGACAGAGTCTGCAGTTTACGTCTTGGCAATACTCTGAGGTCTCAAGGAGAAGACCATGGTGAAAGATGTATGAGGGTGGTGGATGCATCTTGCTGCTTCACAGTCTTGTTTTTCACATTCTGCTTTATGAGAATATGCACGTCTCTTTTCTCCTTCATCTTATAATAGTATTAAAAAGTTTGAAGTTTCATAAATGTATACATAGTAATAATTTTAAAGATAAATTAGTAAGTTTAAATGTACTTTCCATTTTTCTGTGAATGCTTAAACTGGCTGACAGCTGAAAAAGCAATACATAGAAACTGATAGTTAAGAATGATCTTTAGTTTAACTGTAGTTATACTTCTTATTTACTTATGAAACTGCTTGTATGTAAAAATGATGGAATAAACTGCATGAGGAAAAATGCTCAGGACAAGGAGGTTTGCGTGTAAATATCATTGGTGTTTGAAAGTAATTACATTTTTTTTCCCATGAACTATTTCTCAGCTTTGCTTTTATAACTCAGATGAGTTGCTTGCTGATTTAGAGAGGGAAAATTGAATGTATGATAAGTGAAAAGTGATGTAAGAAAGTAGTAAGCCAAAGGAGGCCGTTGTGAAGCCCTGATGAAGCTGGTGAGACTCTTTCTGCTGGTTTTGAAAATCCTTGGAACAGACCTAAGCAATGCTTTGGGTGAATGTGAGAGAGACATACTTGTCAGGTAAAAAAATTTTAGATCAGCATTGTCATTTTATAATAAATGTATTACATATATAGATGGTTGGTCTTTGTTACTTGTTGTTAAAGGAGTTTGTCTTGTATTTTCTTTTAAAACCTATTTTTCCAAAAGGTGGAAATGCCCTGAGTTCATAGTCTTCATTTTTACCTGTCTAGGTGGACAGTTATCTACAGCAAACAGAAGTTCCCTGTGAAATACAGAACTCATCTTCTTTTCCTCATTTTTGAAATGCTAAAGGCCATTCAAAAATGAAGAAATATGCTGTTTTCAATTCTAGTGCTTTTACTTTCATATTAGTTTTTTTCATCTATTGTACTGCTTTCTCCACATCAAATTCTTCCCGGGAGAGGTCATACTTAAGACTAGGGTTTCTGCAATGTTTTAAAAGAAACTTACCATGATTTAGTTCTTGTTTTGTTTGTAATAGTGTTCATTTGTTTGATTGTTTGTTTCTTAACCTGTTTTTTTCAGATTTCAGTTCCTTAATTTTTCAAAAGCCAAAATTAGGCACAATTCTAAGAGATGAATACTGCTCTTCTAATACATCATAGCAAGATTTTGTTAGTATAGGACCAGTAAAGAAATCTAGAAAATGGAGTCTGGAGCAGTATGTACTGGCAGTTCAGGATGCTCTGCTAAGAAAGCTGAAGTAAAAGACACATCTAGAAGAGAAACTAAATTATGTCCTGTCAGGCTTGCAACTCCAGCTTGCTTGCTTCTCAGTTACCCCCTCCCTAATGGGCACTTCTTTTTTAGTGCTTCACAACCAGAAACGGAAAATGAGCTTTTTTTTTTTTAACTTCTGTTGGGATGTTGCTAATTACAGAAGTGGTTATGTCCTCTTCTGGTGGTGACCATGCCAGATGATAGCAAGAAAAAGGAGCAAAAGGAAAGAGATCAGAATTAGGAGAATCGCTGTCTGAGAGATCTGTGGAGATTATCCCAAGAAGAAGACGGTATCTCAAGTATTACCCAGTCAAAGCACAAAAGGTGATGGACGTTGCAAGAGGCAGCTCCCAAGGTACTGGAGTTGAGCATCTCACAAATCAGAGATGGGGTTCTTGGCCATAAACCCAGCTTTGTGCACACATTTACAACCTCCTCCTTGCTGGGTTTCCCACGTGCCACCCAGCAGGTGAAACACAAGGTGGCTGCTGCCAGGGGTTTGGGTATGTTTTGAATCATGCCATGGTGGCTGCAGATATTGCCCCCTGACGTGGCCAAGGATAAGGCAGGGGGGCACAGCAGCATGGGACCTGATGCCTCCAGCGCTCACTCCTGCTGCACTTGTTGTTTTTTGGCTTCCCCTGCAGCCCCAGCACCTCAGAACAGCTGCTCTGTTGGCTCAGTCCATGAGAGCCTAGCAAAGAGAGCTTAGACAAAGCTCTCCAACATCGTTTGGCAACGGTCTCTGCCCTTGCTGATTCAAGTATGAAAGGTTGCGCTTAGGTCTGCACATAAATTATATCCCAGGCTGTTGAGCTGCGGTGCCTTGAAACGAGGAGGCTTTTCACAGCACAAAACGACAGCATTAGGTTGAGGGCTGAAATCTTGGGTTTCGAATGAGGAAATTCAGCCAGGTGAAACTATACAAGCACCCGATTGCATAAAACCATCTGATAATCAGAGCCTTAGTAGCTTCTTTAAAAAGAAATAGCTCTTATGACCCCAGGAGGCTGAGTTTTTTTCTGTGGTGTTTTTTTTTTTTTTTTTT
>Ga0065711_1038243_pt1 | contig 18987 bp, 17 predicted proteins | sample Hoacrofraction12_FD_59098 | JGI IMG/M metagenome (GOLD analysis project Ga0065711, IMG submission 59098) | Hoatzin crop microbial communities from Cojedes, Venezuela - Epithelial fraction 12 v2 (version 2) | ecosystem: Host-associated > Birds > Digestive system > Esophagus > Crop | place... | reverse complement strand
AGGAGCTACTGGAGAGAGCCCAGCGGAGGGCTATGAGGATGAGGAGGGGACTGGAGCATCTCTCCTGCAAGGAGAGGCTGAGGGAGCTGGGCTTGTTCAGCCTGGAGAAGAGAAGGCTGAGAGGGGTCCTTATCAATGCCTATAAATATCTGCAGGGAGGACGGGGCCAGACTCTTTCCAGCGGTGCCCAGCGACAGGACAAGGGGCAACGGGCACAAACTGAAGCAGAGGAAGTTCCAGCTGAACATGAGGAAGAACTTCTTCCCTCTGAGGGTGACGGAGCACTGGAACAAGCTGCCCAGGGAGGCTGTGGAGTCTCCTTCTCTGGAGATATTCCAGACCTGCCTGGATGTGGTGCTGTGCAGCCTGCTCTGGGTGACCCTGCTTCGGCAGGGGGTTGGGCTGGGTGACCCACAGAGAGCCCTTCCAACCCCGACAATCCTGTGATTCTGTGATTTTCCAGCTAACCCACATCTTTACAGAGGGTGAGTTACATGGTTAGCACTCCTCTGTCTCAGATTCTGAGCTGCTGTCTGCAGCAGCCGGTGCTCTCCTGTTCTCTTCCACTGCTGCGGCTGCTGCTCACGGCGTCGTTTTCCTGGGAAGATGGGAGAGTTCCCTGAGGCCAGTCAGAGACCTGGGAAGAATACCTGTCCCCTGCGTGTCCTTAGGAGGCAAAATCCCGTGGGCTCGCAAACATCCCAGGACAGTCAATAACACTGGGAAAATACAGCAAGATGTTATGTTTGTAAATTTAGTTTGTCCAGGCATACGGTGGCCCCAGGACATCTCTCCACAAGTCAGAGCAGGGCAGGGACGGACCTCCCCGGCAGCCGGAGGTCATGGGAGCTCCAGCCACCCCATTTCTGGGGTCCGGGCTCACGTACTTATGGCCTTGCTGGTCGCAAGGGGACTTGTGGTGGACCTCTGGGGCAAACGCAGCCCTTTGAAGCAGGGCTTCGCAGCTTCGACTGCCAGAGAGGAGCACACGGCCGTGTCTCCTGGAGGAAGCTGGAAGGAAGGCCACAAGGCAGGCTTTCCAGAAAAGGTGCTGCAAAATGTGAGTGGTAAAAAAGTCAGGTTTGCGCACTGAAGAAACACATTGTCCACAATTTGCATTTTTCCTTGATTTCTTCTGTGCAGCTATTGAGCAGGCACAACCTTGTTTAGCTTAAAAGATCCAAGAAAATGATAGCCTAGGGCTCCTGGCTGGTGTCGGAGTGTTGCTCTTATCACTGAAGTCCTGGGGAACAGTTCAAGACCAAACGTCCGTCGCAACTCTCTTACTCAATACTACTGACAGTTTGCCCTGGGACACCGAGGAAGGCATCAAACATGGACAGGCTTTAGAACGGACTCGCGGTGAAGCGTGTAAGATAGTTAAATACAGCTACAGCTGCAGCAGAGAAGCGACAAGCTTATTTTCAAGTGGTCACAAGTGCTAATGTGAAAAGTGTTGAATCTCCATAAAACCAGACTAGATCAGACAAAGAAACTGAAAACATCTCCTTGAAGAAAACTGCCATTGACCCCTGAATTCCAGCTTCCAGGCAAGAGCAACATTCGTTAATTCTGTACAGCGATCTTCTGTCTCGGAACCTGTCTGTGTGCTGGGCAGTGACAGCACCGAGTCCGGTGGCATTGAAGACCGTGGATGCAATAACCAAACTTCACTGCAGATGGGCATGGGAAGCAACCAAGCTCCCTCACGTAGCGAGACAGCCAAAACAGTAGAAACCATTCCCTAAATGCAGGCAGAAGCCGGGATGAGTCACGGATCAGGAGCGCGTGGGTGGTGAGCATCCTCACGGCGCGGTGGCAGGCACAGAGGAGAGGTCTGGAGGCTGCGCTGTGTCTCTGCGTGTCCGACAGCATTGCAGGGAAAACGGGAGAGAAGCAGAGAGCGGCAGGGAGAGGAGGCGAAGTGCCCGGAGCGGAGTGCGACGTGACTGCCGAGAGCGGGTGGGAGCCGTGGACAGAGAGAGGAATGTTTGCTGGGCAGCTGGCTGCCTGTCCAGGGCAATGGGACTTGGTACGTTGGTGGTAAATAAACACTGATGTATTCCTGGGATGCTTTACTCACTCATCAATTTATTTTCCCAAATTAAACAACCTGAAAGAGCCTGGAGAGTAACTTTATGGCACACAGGTTAACAGTACTTTCCCTCTGGCCAGATCTGCTGTCACGACTGTGTGAATTCAGGTGGAAAAGGGTGGAAGGGAATATCCACAATCTGGCCCTTGAAATTTCATTATCTCATGCACATTTTTGTCCCTACAGAAAGACCAGAATCATAGAGTGTGACCAGGAAATTAAATTTTCTGATATCCGTTAATCCATCATCCATTAGTGGCCACTGTCTCCAGAATTCCCAGTGGCAGGGAAACCAAAACTCCTTCAGGGGAGCTGGAGGCTCCCTGGGTGGCCGGGAGGCAGGAGAGAGCACCACCAGGCGAAGGGCATGGAGATCCTCCTCCTCCTCCTCCTCCCCAAATATCCTACCTGCTAAATACGAGGTAATTCCTGGTATGAGGGTGGTGGGTTACCTTGCTGGAAAGGGCAAGTGCAACGATGGAAAGGAGGACAGAAGACTATTAAGCTTTACTTAACATTTTTTCCTTCCACCAGATTTTGTATGCGTAGACGGTGTGTGAATAGCCAGTCTCACCCTGGTTATCAGCAAACTGCTATCCTTTAGATACAATTAATGCAAAATATTATTTAATTATAACTGTCTTCCCTCATTTGCTACATATGGGTAATGTTTCTGTGGGTGGTGACTTAATGGAAAGTCTCAGTGGAAAGCCGGTACCCTCTGCGGCTAAGACTCTTTGGCACAAATGTAGTTTCACAAAGTATAACTCTATATTTTTTGAGATCCATTTTAAAGAAAATTTAAATCTAAGTAATGACTTATGTTTAAGTTCTCAGAGAAGTCATTCAGTACCCAAAATAAACTGTTATTTTCAAATCTCTTTGTATACAACACCATATACATTTCTTTGCACAGCAAGGAGTTGAATTCCAGTTTATATAGGAAACTCGGTCTGGCCGTACACGGAGCGTGGCAAGTACTGCCTGCCTCCCTGGGTGTTTAAATAGCGTGTGTTTGCATGCGGCTCCGCAGCCAGACAATCACAGAGTGCCCTTGGCTCCCGGGGCCTTGCAGCCTCTGCTGAAATTGGGTTTTCAGAGGGGAAAACCTTGTTGAATTAGTCATTTTTCAATGTCTTTATTTTATACTCGAGGTGTCGGGCAGCGAAAGAGATTCTATTCAAACTAATTTAAAGCGGGTTTCCGCCAGAGGTGATGCGTTGTGATCCTGAGCCGAGCAGTGGAGCGGCTTCTCGCTGGCGGGCGAGGAGACAGCGCGCAGAGCTGGCTGTGCGGCACACGTCCCCGTGCGCGCTCATGTCTCACGCTGGCTCCTCTTCTCCTTACAGGAGTGAGCAGAGAGCTTCCACGTGTCCGAAGGGATCCCCACCTACATCCATCGACCTGCCACAGCCTTTTACCTGACCCATCACTTGGGAGCAAGCCATGAGGTTCGTAAGAAGTTAGCGCTGATTGTGCATGTAAATCCTGGCAGTGCTGGAATTCAGCGTGCGGAAGGACTGCAAGAGCAGGCTGCCACGCTAAACTGAGTCAAAATTATCTCATGTTCTGAACACACTCGCCGCTGGTGAGATGCTTGTCGTGTTTGATGTAAAGTTAACAGTATTTAATGAAGCATCTTTAGAGTGAAAAATATTAGTTCAGTATCATAGAGAAAAGGATGACTAGTCTGGTTACATTTCTATGATCACTTTTATCAGCATTTTTAATAAGATTTATTATTTAGATTAAAAAAAAATTGGGCTGCCAGAAAAAAACCCCAGCCCCTGCCTTCGTAAGGAGGGCTGTTACGTGGCAGAGTTTAGCTGATGTTGTTTTTATGCTCCACTGAGAACAGAGCAAATTATTGACAGGTTTTGTGTGGTACGGTGTTGATCTTTAAAACATGTACTTCGGTGGGTGTTTGTCTTTTCCTGCGCCTGCTGTCTGCAAATGCTTTAGCAGACACAGATATCTGTGGGAATACTGACCACAACAGCACATTGTATTTGTAGAAAATCAGTTTTGTATTGTAATAAAGAATATTTGCTGTGGCAGCCTGGTTTTTTTTTTCTGAGACTGATTTATACCTGTCCAGACAGCTAAAGAAAAATGCCTTAAGACTTAAACGCACAATTGTATTATCCTAAGTATTGACTATCAAATTCTTATAGTGAACAGACTGTGAATTTCTAGATTAAAACTGAACTCTGATTAATTTAAAGTGACAAAGAAACAAAAGGCAAACCACAAGCCGTGCCACTACGTGACAAGCTGGAAGGGAATGGTCTGGTGTGGATGCAGGCTTGCACCCATACAAAGAGCTCCGGTCAGTGGTGGAGCCAGGCTATGTTCCTTGGCAGGTATTGTCAGGGTCTGAGCAGGCCAGAAGGAAAGCCCACAGTAAAAACGTCATGGAAAGCTTCTTGCTAAATTGCCTTCCTGAAGATATTTCTACTACGAGATGGTCTACGAGTCTATAATTAGGAGTTCGGCTAGCCTCCGCGGCTGAACTCGGTGATGAGAAGCAGATATGCCAAACAGAATAGCATGAGGAGAAGGTGGTGGGACGGACGGGTGTTTCTGGATGGCTCTGTGGATGGGAAAAAGGCAGAGGCAAGGGGGAAATGGAGGAACAAATGAAAAGCAAGAAATGACTAAGTTTGGAAACATTCCTTTATTTATGTTCTTTGGCAGACAGTTAACTTTCTGATGATACTTTCTTCTTATATCTGTCTGACTGGGACCCATGTTCAAACTATTGTAATTTTTCCCACTGAGATTGTGCTATTTATACTGCGTTTTGGTTGCGTCTGTGATCAGCGGCTTAGCAAGCTGGACTCGCACCAAGTTAACCAGTTACAGACGCCGCTCGGTTGATGCTAACTGAACTTTCCTAGCAGTGAATAACAGAACGTGAAAGCCACCGAGTGGTGCCCGAGGAGGAGCCTCCTGCCTCAGCCGGCTCACCTCCGGAGGTGAGCTCCGAGAAGAGCCCGGGAATCGTGGCATCCAGCCTCCTGCCTTGCTCACGCTCCTTCTCTCGGGCTTCTAGTATGGCCAGGCCCTCGCCTGCACCCTCAGCGTGATTCCAGCGGTCGGAGCTGTTTTGGGGTGCAGGTTCGTGCGAGGTTGGTGCCTGCACCTGATAGTCACTCCACCGAACCAGCGCAGCTCTGTTCGTTGAAGCAAAGAATCATACAAATAAGGAAAGGAGCAATGATCAATTATGCATTAAACCCAGGAAAATGTTAAAAGCACACATGACCCTGGGCACAGCCTGTAGTAGCCGCCAACGTTTGCCACCCCCTTTTTTCTTTGCCTTATTTGTAAGGAAGGTGATACGGGAAAAACAGGCGGTGGAAATTGAAAAAGGTGACTCATGCAGGCAGCGTTCGTTAAGAAACAGTCCTCAAAACCTGTTTATTTAACTTTTTTTTTCATTTCTAATTCTTTAATATAAACTAGTCCTTTCTGATTATTTTAGATACAGCCAGACACTTTTCTTTTTTCTGATTTAAAACAGTTACAAATATAGTTTTCTCTTCGCAAACTGAATGAGTCCCTAAAGCATTTCCAGATGCCAGACATGTGCATATGTAACATTCTTACTGGAGGAAGAACTTTTGATATTTAATCAAAAGAAACAAGTTTAACAAACAATACACTGACACATGGAAAGATAACACAGTGAGGAAAAAAATCTAGGCTATAAAATCTAGATGAAACTTTTCCAACTTGTAAAGAGTGTTTTACAAAGTGTCCAACAGTAAGCCTCAGAAATTAAACCTGAAAAGTATGAAATAACTGACTTGAGGAGAAGACAATCAAATGGAAGGCAAAGGAAATGGGAGAGAATAAAAACAGTCAGTGGACAAATGGGGACTTAAAATGCAAAGAAGAAAACCAAAAGAAATATCAAGAAAGAAAATTTTCGACAGGACAAGAATAATAAGTTGAGTTATATGAGAAGTGAAAGAAATACCGCGTTACAGTATTCTAAAGAAAACAGAACTGTGAAAATGCACAGGAGACAAGAGAAAATATGAAAAACCTCATTTTGTATTAATTGTGTTCCCCTTCAAATGACACGTTTCAATGCTGGAAAAACTCCTGTAATGAGATTATTGTTTACAGCAGGTTATTACTCAACTGGTTCCTATTTAGGCTGTCTGTATTTGATCTAATTCTGTCAAACCTTACAGCGAAGCCGTTGAGTTGTTACCTGAAAATAAAGACTTAATCGCACGAATGTATTTGGAACAAAAATTCTCATTATAGCACCATTTTTCCTAAAGGCCTGGTGCGACAGAAGCGTGCTCACGCAGAGCTCAGGCTGCAGCTGCACAACTTCTAGCCAGTAACAAGGCATTGGCGTTTCGGTGGTTGGGTTATTTCTTGACCTTGAGCAGCTTAGGCCTTGTCGTAGGAATCACCAAGAATTTCACCTTCAGTGCAACGCCAAGAAAAACAAATAACGTAACCGATTGAACATGGTCCAAAGAGGAATACAGCAGGACAGTCCAATCTGTTACGTGGGTCGTTGATAGTTTGCCACCCTCTTGGGATGGCAAATGGCTGTACTTATGGGGAAAAGAACACTGGAAAATTGTCAGAAAAAACCCAAACAAGCAATTAGATCTAGCGAAATAATCACGGGAATACACCAAAGAAGCATGTGGAAAATGTTGCATGTAGGTGTTGTTACAAGGGAAAATTATTTTTTTATCATGCGCTTTACACCTCTAGGTTACCACATTTTTCATCTTGTGGCACTACTGTGTTAGACACTAAAACCTGATTTTAACCTGCTTTTAAATGCTCTTCCTTTCCCTTCACTCCAGGGTTGGAAACTGTCATTTGTGTAACCCTTCTCCTGGCTTCCACTGCTTCGTTTAACTGCTCTGCAATTATAATACCTCACTAATAGACCGTATCATTGATAAACTTCCTCGTTAAGAAGAACCTAGGACAAAAAATGATGCTGGTTCTTTAAAAGTTTATCCCTATGGCACCATCGTGTAATCATACATATGGGACAGTAAAAATGGAAGACGACACATTAAATGACATTATTATAAAATGCAATACTCTTGGAATGATCCCTTATTAAATTAGGCTCTATGATCTGAGATGAATTTCCCCGATCCCTAATCCATCACTAGAGAAATATTAAAAGATAGGTCTCAACTGGTATTAGAATCGCACTCAGTCTCTACTTTCATTATTTTGAATTAGGGTGCTACTGGGGGGAAGCCTCTTAATGAGAATTAGAGTGATTCACTGGCCTGCTTTTGGATTTTGACAAGTAAAATATTAACTCTTCAGTCACAGCTGTCGGAATTAAAATACTTGGCAGCCACAGATGCACAAATTAAATTGGCCTTTATGTTTCCATATTGCTGACCTCCTTAGAGGCAAAAACATCAAACCCAACAATAACAGAAAACCCACAGTATGTCATTTCTTGGGAAAAAATATATTTATTGAAGTTTTTATATTTGTTTCAGTTTTGAACACATAATTGAACAAACATGGAACATTTTTACAAAAGGCTATTATTTTAATTTTGCGTTCGGTAAAACTTCAGCTACAAATCAGTGACTCTGAACCATTAATCAGGCAATAAAATAATAAATGAAGTTATTTCGGGGATTTCTTAACTGTTTAAACCAACATAAATCAGATTTACGTGCGGTGCATCAGTGAAAACATGTTAGTGGCTTTGACTGGCGTTTTTTTAGGGTTGTTCCTCTGTAAATAATAGATTGTCTTTCTGAGAAACGATATGTGAAAATGCATAATTATTGCAGAAGCACAAGGCTTTTTATCACCGGAGCTCCAGTTTGTAATAGCAAAACAAGAGGAGTTTCGCAATGTCCAGAAAACAGCCTTTCTGATCTTTTTCCCTCCTTTTTAATTTACTGCTGTGGTAGTGGTGGTGAAATTTCAATTAGTCTCAATTAAGTGTATTTCAATTACAGTGAGTGTTACCAAAGTGGAACTTGTAGAATATAAAAGTCTCAAATAAGGGAATGATGCAGAAGGGGCTTTTTTTTTTAAAAAAGCTGTCCTTAAATGATAGGCTCCATCGTGTCCAAGCCAGCGCGGGAGTTTGTTGTTCTTTCCTCCCTCGCTGGTCACCTCCAGCATCTCTCCCTCCTCGCTGACCATCACTCATTGATCTCAACTTGTGATCGGCTGAGCACTACCCGCAGAGGGACATTGATGGATGCGTTTTAACCGTTGTACCCTTCGCATCGCACACCACGAGGAACTCCCCGGCCCCTTGGCACGGTGGCGCGGGGGGAGAGCTGGGGGCTGTAGGGGGGTTTGGCTACAGGTGGTTGCAAACGACCTCTGCCGAATTTCTTACAGCACACGCTGGGGTTTTTTGCGTGCTGGTGTGGAGCAGAGGGACTGCAATGTTGTCGTTATGAAGCACGCTACATTTATACGGGGAAGCAGAATTTGTTACCCACTTTCAGGTTTTTCATTTTTTACCATGCTTTGCAAGTAGAAAGCTGTGCCTTTTCTGCGCACAGCAACGGAGTTTTAGAGCTGGTAACACAACGTCTAAAATAATCCAGCTCTGGAGCCTTAATATTTTGTAATATTTTGTTATCTGAATATAAAAATAACAAAATTTCCATTTCATTCTCCACTGGCAGGGATCTTGCCGGACGCGGTTGGGCTGCAGTACGCTGGTTGTCACCCGTCTTCAGCGGGTTGCGGCGAGGCGGTGGCATCTGAGACAGTGCTTTGTTCGAGTCCCAGAGATCCCGGCGCTGCTCGCGCGTCCTGGACACAGTCCCCTCCTGGCCTTCTCCGGGAGCATCTGCTCCCAAAGCGGGGTTTGGGGAAGCCCCTGATCCCATGGAGGGAGCGGGTTGGGAATGGCGAGGTTGTCCCGGTGGCTGTGGGGCTGTGACGTCGAACTCGGCGCGGTGCGGAGACAGGGCCACGCTCAGCCGTGCTGGGGGGCACACGGCATCACCCCACGTCCGGCCGCGCTTCACCTCTCCCAGCGTGCGGAGCAAAGCCCCGAGTGCGGGGGGAAAGCATTCAGCGCAGTGAATCCGCAGCCTTCCTGGAACCGCTCCTACGTTATTTTTATCCTTTTTATTGCATTATCTCAGCTATGCAAGCAGCTTGTTGCATGGGAATAAGGGTTTTCCTATGAGCTCCTACTCCATCTTTCCTCCTCGCCGCATCCCCGGTCGGCGATGAGACGGTACCTGAACAACCCTCCCTCCCGTGGAGCACGGCGTCGGCTCCTCTCTTGGTTAGGATTTCCCCGTCTGGATTGGGGCTGCTCACCCGGGCAGAGAGTTTTCCAGGCTTGGCTGTTTGTTCTCCGGTTTCTCGGCCGGCCGGGCGCTGGTTGGAGCCGGGAATGCCGTGGTATTATGCAGGTGGACGGCGGGCACAGCCAGCTCGGCGCGTGAATTAGTTCTGCGCAGAGCTACTTAATATATCTTTCCTGGAATTAAATGTGCACGGAGAGCTGCCATAGGGCAAGCCGCGGGGTGGTTTAATTTCTTTTTTAGAAGACATTAGCAGAACTCGATAAAGGGTGAAGTAATTTCATCCAAGTTGCCACTAGTTAGTTAAGAGAAAACGACAGGGCTGGAGCCTGACATCGTTACATTCCCACAAACATATTTTATAAAACAGGAGTTTTAAGATTTCATTTTTTTTGGCCGAAAGAGCGATTAACGGAGGAATGCTTCTTAACTTTAAAAGATTACCTGGCCGGTAGCTAAATAGGGCGTTTTGATTAATATTTGCTATTCGGCGAGCGGGCTGAGACCCGAAATGAGATGGTTACTTTTGCGACAGGAGCGCCTTCGGTGCGAGGTTCGCCGAGCTCCTGGGGAGGCTGCCCGGGGAGTAATTTCGGCGAATTGTGAGCGGACAGTGAGTCCGCGGGGAGCGCTGGCAATCATGGCGGAAACAATGTTTGCATCGATCAGCTGTCACGGTGATTTATGGCTTCATTTTGCTGTAATGGAGAATTAGTGGAAAGATTATCAGGGACTCAACACTTTGGCTTGTTACCCATGTCCAGACGAGCAATTTGTCTCCCTGAAGCAGTGAAATACTTGTGACAGCTCCAACACTTGCCCTAATTCAATCAAGAGAAAATGTTGGAATTAATTTGTTACAAGAAAATTTAAATATGTTCAGCAAACAGTAACCGCAGAGCAGCAGGCTGATTTATTGTGCTCGGCAAGATATCGATCGGCTTCGATCTGGCCCATGTTGAGGTTTTAATGTGTAATAATTTCCAATTTAAAGCTCCTTTTCAAGATCACGGGTTTAAAGAGAGGGCAGGCTAGGTCTCAAGACCTGATTAGGAGCCTGTTGCAATGGCTTTGTCAAAAGCCTGTTTGAATGTAAATTCATAGTTATCTTTTGCACTATCTTTAATATTCTTGACATGGATTTTATTGTGTGTCAAACCTCAGGCCAGCTGCCTGCCACAACCATTAATGAAACATCTTAGGAAATAAATCTCAGTCTTTATACAATATTTTTAAAATCCTGAAACATTAGATGTCAGCGAAGAAGGTTTAACAGCGTCTTTTTTTTTTCCTCACAGTAAACCATCAGAGATATAGCGGTTTTACAGCTTGCCTACACAATTAGATTGAATTATTGTGCAAATACTATTATGCCGTAAGCTTAAATTCCAAAGGTTGCATGAATATTTCAGGTAGGTGTACAAATCTGTTATCTTCATTGGAGGTGTGACAGCTTATTCTACCTGTACATATATATAGTTTTTAAGGCTCTCATTACTGAAATGCTCTTCCCTAATGAATATAAGATAACACCACCCAATCAGGTGGCCAAGGCATGCGGAGCCAGGTCGCTCCACGCCAGGCTCCTCTGCCACCCAGCTACAGCAAAATGGTGTGCAAAATGAAGTGTGCTCAATTAGTCTTCTAAACTGAGTTATTATGGTTGATTAAAAGGGAAATCTTGGCCTCCAGCACTAAAAAGCTTGTATAATAACCTCCCGTGTAGCTCCAGTTGCAAGTTTTCTCTAGCGTTTTTAGAGCATCAGTGGCTCACATAATTAGAGAGCAATCCCATTCAACCTAATCAATAAAAAGTCATCACCCACCATTGGAGGCAGCCATGCCAAAGTATTTTTTTTGCTCATTAGTAGACCTCAGGCATTAGTTTACTTTAGTTATTCTTAGTCTTGCTGCCATACCCTTAGACCAAGCACTGACAAATAAGCTCTCTTTATTAAATCAATGTTTTTGAAAAACTTTTTAATAGCATCTGGGCCATCTAATGTAGAGTTTAGGCATCATTGCTCAGTCAGTCACGCAGTGGAAGCGCAAGTAGCGTCATGGTCTGCTAGTGCAAGGCCTCCCAGGTCCTCTGAGAAGAACCCACGCTGAGCACCTAGATTTTTCTGAAATGGCTTTGGAGTCATCTGTTGGGCGACGGGAGAGGCGTCGCCAACACCTCGACCCCATGGACAATCCCAGAGGGGCTTTGCACCTTCCTAGCACTGGAGAAAGGACCAATGCGACCAAAGCCATGGAGAATCAGAGCTCGCTAACTCCCCTGGCCGTCAGACCACCTGCTAGCCTAACAGCAAATATCTCTATCCCTAAATGTATTTAAAATGTTGTCTGGAAGGATTAAAATTATCCTGTAAAACATTAGCTTCTTGTGTGGCAGCTGGAGTGACAGGAGCCACGTTGAGGGCTTTGGAGATGTCGGGACTTCTCATGGAAGCGAAGTTTGGCTCTGTAGGAGCTTTTGGAGACAACATGTGAAAAATTCCTGGCCTTACCCTCAATTCTGACTGGATGTAGATGACCAGAACTCAAACTGGGATGACATTTGCTCGTTCAGTAACAGATAAAAAATTAGGTGAATCTGGATAAAACAAAGACATGTTGCTACCTGAAGAAACTCTGGTGTAGGGGTGATAACTTCCGCAAGGGATTTTGGTGACCTGGCAGCATGGTGTGACCTGCCAGTGTGCCCAGTGAGGGGACAAACCACCGGCCATGGGGTGGGCATGGTTGCTGTGGTGGGATACATCGCTCAGATATGCCGTGCCCCTGCCTTGGCCTGCTGAAAGACTGGCCTCTGCAGAGTGATCTGCTGTGTCCTCTGCCACCACAGAGGATTCCTCAGCAGAGAAGACATCATCTTTCAAGAAGTCAAAGGCTCGCATTGATCTCTCTTGATGTCTCTGGTCCAAAAACTTAATGTTGCAGTCTTTGCTTGGTGGTTGTGTTCCCACCTCGCTCCTCTCTGTGATGAAGTCTAACATCTTTACCCCTTTTTGAGACATTCTTTGTATATCCTTTCACTTATGTGCACTCACATGCCTTTGGAAAAGTAAATAAGATTTTATTAAATTTTTTGGATGAATGAGATCATAAAAAAATGGATTCTGGACATGTTGTATAAGCTTTATGAAGTGAGGTGTCGCTGTATTGTCAAGAAGCACATTGACTGGGGGCTTTAGTATTGGGAATTAGCATTTTTTTGCAAATGCTGTGAGAATATTGTACTCACACTTGTGCAAATCCGTAATTATAATTCAGTTTTTCATGACATACAATAAATGTAAATACTTCTGTGGTCATTGATGGAATTTAACTTCTGCAGCAAATAATAGCTACACATATGTTTCCTATCTTGTTCTTAACCATAGAATAACATGCATGCTACAGCTAGTAAAATATTATTATAAAACTCTCTTTGCTGCAAATCTTGACCAAAAAATACAGAGCTTGCTATCAAACATATGTTCCTGGGAGTTCGCGTGGTGTGAAGGGCCGCGGCAGTCAGGGTGTGCAGGAGCCTTGTTCTTGCACGGCTGCATCTTTAGCTGGTGTCACCGGGGCGTCCCATCAACGGGCTCCATCAGTTCACACCAGATGCCCTCACACCTCCTTTCCCTCCCCAGTTTGGGGGAAGCCAGGCTGGTGCTGACTGGCTTTGAGAGCCCCTCGGCCCCAGTGCAGGGCAGGGGTAAGCATCCCGGGGCTGTACAGCCCAGCAGGGACCTCGATGGGAGGAAGTGCTGACACCATTTTGGTGTGAATTGGAGGAAAATCAGGGTTTGACATTTACAACTGAATTAGACTGATATTTAAAACTGAGATAAACTGACATTTAAAATGGTCCCACGCTCTGTTGTTTCATTTCTATTCTTCTTTGTTTTTATTTTTTTTTCCATTTTTCATGGACCAAGGCTCCACCACGATGGAAGTTGCTTGCGAGGGGTCGAGGCTGGATCGTGACCTGCGGGGACCCTGTGGCTGAGGTCTCGCTCTTACTTCGCCAGCACTTGCAAGCAAGGAGGAGCAGCCTCCTTACCTGTTCCAGTGAAATGCAGTACGTCCTCACCCGTTAATGAGTCGAAAGAACAACACCAAACCAGCGGGGAAAGAGTCAGTGTTCCCAAGCCGTCAGGAGCAGTGCCAGGTTAAACCGTATCTACAACAACCACGATGCTGGTTAACAGTGCTAAAAGGCAGTACTGTAGATTAATAATACCAAGAGAAATTGAAAAACCTCATCTAATTTTCAGAGCCGCGCGCTCTGTTTTCTTTTCTCATTCTCGGCTGGGACAGCTGGGAACTGGTTTGGTTCGCTTCTGCACCTCGGCGTGCCCGGAGAAATGCGCTTTTCCAGCTCCCACTCAGCAGCACGGTCCTGTAGCCGTGGGCTGCAAATCCCGTCGCGGGATGTTTATTTGTTTTTTAAAAAGTCCTATCAGAATTTGGATCTGCTTTCTGCAATTGTCTTTATTGCTCAAACAAAAGTTTAGGGGCTGCTCGTGACTGCAGATGTAAATGTTGGTAGAGGTCCGAAAGAATGGCATTCCTTTCAAGTCAGATTTGCACAAAGCAAAAAAATCTGAATAAAAATAATCTTTAAATAAGCTACCAATTGCGAACTTTATAATGGTGCCAGCTATTAACAATAGACCCATTTGGGGTGGGTTTTTTCCCTTCCCATAACAATTTTTTCTTTCTGCAAGGTCATTTTAGGTCTTCAGTCTGAATAAGAATTTGCTCAGCGAGCCGTTGTAGACAGAGCTGTCTTCAGCCTCTCAGCTCGGAGGGAGAAATCCGATCGTGCCGTGGGATCCTTCCTAAATCTCCACGCACCGAAATGGCCTGATTTTGCTCGGAATGAGGACGCCGGTGGGCCAGGGCAGCTCGGCTGGGCTCTGGACCCCCGCTCGACGCGGGGCTGCAGCCCGGGAGCCGGCGTGGAGGAGCGGGTCTTCCTTCGGGGTGAAGCCCTGGCCGGGCTCTTCCAGAGTTCCCATTGCTGCACAGCTGAATCCAATCACCGCTATTTGTTTTTCGAAACAGGGCTCAGCTCCCTGTTGCTGGATGGTATTTTCATCCGCTGACATTTAACCGAGCTATTTCAAAATGAGCCGAGACCGTTTCTAGAATTCCTTCATTTTTGAAGTTTTATATAAATCAGCTTTTAATTGTCTGTTGGGAAATGTTGTTAGTAAACAGCTCCGTTTGCGGAGATTTGCATAGCGCCTGTGCCCGATCTGGAGGCCGTGCGCTCGCCGGACCTGTGAAAACCAGCTATAAACTGCTCCGCACGTTTTGGGAAACAATATTATTTTTCCAAAACCGCAGAGCGATCAGATAACGTTCAAGCCCGTGTGCTGCCTCTCAGACAATATGTCTGTGATTAACCGTTTCCTCCAACTTCTGAATCGTGGTTTCGCTCTAAAATAAAAGTCGGCCAAAGCTATCGACAAAAGAAATGGCCTCTTCCTTGGAAAATCAGCAGCCGGGCTCTCCTGCCTGGGGGGAGCACTCAGCAGGAGGAGATTTCAGGAATTTCCGAGCATCCTGTTGTGACGGAGGGTCATTATGTGGGATGTACTTTAGGAAGATTGGGAAATTAGTTTTGTTTGATTATGGTTATGACTTTCTTCAAATGATCCGCCAGGACCTCGAAATGCCGAGGAAGAAAGGGGATCAGAAATTAAGATCTTCAAAATACAATTTTGGCCTGCTGTGCTGTTGTGTCTCCCTGCCCCCGCCACAAAGGGCTACCAGATGCCGCTCTTTCGTTTTCAGAAGTGCTTCATTAATTTACATTTTCATGAAAAAGAGAAGTCAAAGGGCTGAGGTTGACTCGGGCCTGCTGTGGCCATGGGCCATGCCAGCTCGCCCAGACCCATCGCCGTGCTCAGCCCTGCAGTGACTGGCTAATCCTAATTAATCATCAGCGAGTCAGCAGAGTGGAGTTTCATCCCTACGTCCGTAGCGTTGGTTCGCAACTCATTTAATTCACTCCCAACCTAATCCAGGCTTGACTCTGGTGTAGGCTGACTCCGGAGCATTTCTCACTTGAAGAAGACAACCTGTGCGCCTGGGCCAGAAGAAAGGGCTTTGCCAAAATGTCCCGAGGTTCCTCATAGCAAGGGAACCATCAGGAACAGCTTTCAGTGAAGCGCAAAAGTATCCCAACAGCAGGGCCCAGATGAGATGGTAGAATTTGGATGCTCATTTTCTGATGAATAAGGAAGTTTTGAAATGCCCATGACCTTGGGAGAGGTGAGATATGGACCCTTCCTTGCTGTAGCATCTCAGGATTACAAAGCTTTTTGCATTTTTTAGAAGATCTGCAGGAATTTGGCTATCCCGATACCGAGGACACATTTAGAAGTGAGAAGACTCCCATCTGCCAGAGCCAAGCTAATCAATTTACCTTATCAAGCTCCAATGTCTAATTAGAGGCTCTCCTGACATCATTCCCAAGCTGGGTTCAGCTTGTCCTGGAGGCAGCATAGCCTTTTTATTACTTTCTACAACTTAATCACTCTGTTTTAAAGACATTTTCTCTGAATTGCTCAAAGGTTAGCCCCTCTGTCAATTTAAGTCAATATCCTCTTCTTTTCAAAATTAATTGCTATTAATTAATCACCATCTGAAGCAGTTTATTGGTATTGATTTGCTCCCTTTTGTATGTTTCTGTGAGATCTCTTATTGGTCTTCCTCCGTGCTTTTATTTTTCGCCTGAGCTACAAAGCCCGTGTTGGTGAGCGCTGGTTGACAGCCAGGCCCAGATGAACATCCAGATCTCAAAAATAATCCTTCTGTCAAAGGATATCCATGGTGTATGTGTCTCTGACTTTTCTGGTATTTTTATTTTCTGAACTTCCTGATTCACTTAAGACCAAAATAGCACAGCCATTATTTCAGACCTATTAGCATTTTGAAAAAATCCCGGTTTTGGGTTCCTGGAGTTGTTTTTCCAGTGTGCAGGCAACTGAGGAGCCCCATCAACTGTCCTGGCACCCACGTTTCAGTGGTCTGACCTTTGGGCATGCCAGACCAGGGCACAGATTTCAAGCATTTAAACAAGAGAAGACCACGCTGGTAGCGATGACACACCTCTCCCTGCTTCACGTACAGTGGGAAAAAGCAGTAGGAAGGAGAAGACATCACTGCAACATCTTCTCTGCATGATGCTTTGCTTCACATTGCTCTTCCATGCTGGTGGGAGGTGGAACTGTGACGATGGAAAAACATTAATTTGCTTTCAAGTTTTGCAACATTATTGGTATTTTCTGTCTGACCTTTTTCCTAGTGTAATCAAAAAGCTACGATCAATACATTAAAAGCCAGATTGTCTTATTAGCTTCTCCGTGCAACCATCGGTGGTCAACATGGAGGGATCAGTGCAGCATCCTCTTCCAATTTAATCTCATAAAACGAGTTTTGTGGGATTTAAAGAAGATACACCGTGTCATGCCAGGACCCAGTGGGGTTGAGCGCATCAGAGAAGGCCAGCAGGAACGAGGATGGTGGCGTGGGAAGAGGTTACAAGCTGGAGGAGATCCTGCAGAACAATGTACTTTTCACAGCTTGCTCGAGGACACGGAATGAGGAGCCATTTAAATGCGTCTTGGTCTTGAGATCAGTTTTGTTCTAACAGACCAGTCAGTAGTAGGTCTGGGATGCTTCAGACCTCATCTCCTGGCCTTGGGACACCCTTAGGAGGGTTTAGGCATCACATCTCTTACGGCATCGCACCTCTTACACCTGAGAGAAGCAAGCCACATTTGTCACCCAGTTAGCAGGACCCGCCACATTTCTTTCCATGAGGATGAACCAGGAGTGCTTTCTAAAGCAGAGCTTCCCGCCAGCTTTCTCCGACCTGTCGCACCATTAGACATAAATGATGGTGTTTCCAGCTGACGGATGGGTTTCTCATCACTTGCTGGTCCCTCTGCTTGGTGACACCACGTGGCGGTCACAAGCCCATGGCATCAGCACCGTCAGGCTGCGTTTGATCCGGGACTCCATGTGATGCGTTGCAGGCTGCCAAGCACTGTCATTTTTCAGCCTCTGAAAAGATGTAATTTCTCCTCTTGAAAGCTTTGGGAGGTCCCCAGGGATGTTGTCAGCTGCTTTCATCGCCTTGAAAAAAATGTCATTTTTCTTTTTAAAGAGTGCTACAATTATTATCACCAGGCCTCAGGGCACTTCACCCCAAATCACACAATGCTATTTCGGATCTCTCTTTTACCGCAGATGTTCAAAACCAGCTGCTTAAATCCAGTTCTCAAAAGTGGATTGGGCATTTAGCAACCCCAGAGTCTTTCGGCATCTCTGAGATGCTGCGGCGGCTCTCCGGCCAGCCAGGAGTACCCAGAGGCTTCGTCCTGAGGCTGTGGACCACGTCGGGAGCATCCAACTGGGGTCCTCTGGGGGGACTGGGGTTGGCTGAAACTTTCCTCCTTGCCCCGTGCTTTGGGACGCCCAGATGTGAGCAAGCGGGACCCGGCAGGGCAGCGCCTGGTCAGACAAGGTTGCACTCCCTCACCAGCTCAGCTCGACAGAAAAAAACGGATTATATTTTGCATAGAAGGCTTTGTGAGATTAAACATTGCTGGATTTGAAAGGCTAATTACTTCTCGAGCAGAGCCTACAGGATTTTTTTTCCTCTGAAGTCTCTGATGACCGTGTTTATGGGTAAGTTTCCCTGAGTACCTCCAAGACTGAAAGCTTTCTTTATGAGACAGATGGAGATGTTCTTTCCAAGAGTGAGTAATATTTAACCTTAAGCACTTTCAAATCCAGCCTCAGGAATATTGAGATGAAAGCCTCGTGGCACTAAGCTTCTTTCAAATGGATATTGCAGAAAAGCTGCCTGGACATTTGTCTCCCCGAACCTCCGCTCTGTTTAGCATGCTGCTGCTGTGCCTGTTTTCCTTGAGGAGGTCCAAGCAGAATAAATACTTGTCTTTGGGATTTCATTTTCAGTGGCGGCTCTGCTCCTGCTATTGTATTTCTTTTGAGCATCATTTATTGGATTTGAAGTTCCTGAAAGTGTCGCTGGCAGGCTGGGGAGGGGTGCGGGTCCCAGGACGGGTAAGCATCCCCTCGGCGATGGGACCAGTCGCCAACGCGGGGGCCGCGTTGCCCATGTGAGACGCAGGCTTGTCACACGAATGCCCGTTGAAGGAAAGCTCGTGCTTGTGCCGTTGCCAGCAGCCCCAGCCTCCGCTCAAGTGAAGAAGAATTCATTTTTTTTCCCAATATTTTCAACTATTTTAATACAAAGCAAAGCTTGACTAGAACTGTGCTCTGCATCTCCTTGTTTCACTCACTGAAACAAAGCCTGAAGTACTTTAAACTAAATCAGGTTACTGATATACACACAGAAATCAATAATCACAGACTGCGTAGGAGAATAATTAGAGAAAAATTAAATAGGAAGTAGAAATACATTTTCAAGAGCTTTTATTCCTTTCCTTTCCTTTCCTTTCCTTTCCTTTCCTTTCCTTTCCTTTCCTTTCCTTTCCTTTCCTTTCCTTTCCTTTCCTTTCCTTTCCTTTCCTTTCCTTTCCTTTC
>Ga0065711_1038237_pt1 | contig 18987 bp, 11 predicted proteins | sample Hoacrofraction12_FD_59098 | JGI IMG/M metagenome (GOLD analysis project Ga0065711, IMG submission 59098) | Hoatzin crop microbial communities from Cojedes, Venezuela - Epithelial fraction 12 v2 (version 2) | ecosystem: Host-associated > Birds > Digestive system > Esophagus > Crop | place... | reverse complement strand
CCCCCCCCAGTGATACTGTCCCTGAGAAAACAAGCCCAGCATTGAAATGGCAGCAAATCTGATGCCAGATGGAAAAGGTACCAGATATAGACAGATGGATGTGAACTTCTCAGGCCTGCAAAAACTTGAGAGTTTCACAGGAGTACACTTACTTTGCACAAAACTTGTGTTTCTTTCTTCCCACTGGGCTGGGAAGTCTGCATGGATGAGGTTGCCTCCATGCTAAAGAGGCAGAAAAAACATCCAGAGCAACATATGTGGGCAGATTCAATGGCTTGTTGGTCTGAATGGGAAATCTGTTTACACAAATATCTACAAATGCAAAGACAGATGCAAAAAATAAGATGACTGAAAATTATCCTAATGCTAATAAATCCACCTAGATTTGCTAACCATGCAGAAAGGAATCCTGCATGTCAGTTTCCATGCAAAGGCTCAAGATTTAGGTTTTGAGGTGATTTATTTTTTCGAAGCAAACATAATGAATTTGGTCTGAGATAGGAACAATAGTCTATTTTTTTTTTAACACTAAAATCTGCAAAGAGTTTGCTGAGCTGAGAAATGTCTGGCATGACTCAGCACAAACAGGCCTACCTCCGATGACTACCTCAAATGTTTCTCTCAACTTGAAACTCCCAATCTTTGTTGTGACTGTGAGATCCTGGACAGTTTCATGGGGAGGACAAGTCAGCCAGTCTACTGCAGCAAAACCAGATGCCCACAAGGCAGCAGCAGAGATCTGAGTGGAAAACAGGAACGGCTTGAGGAAATTCCTCTCTGACTGAGCTCGGGATAGGAAGACTTGCTCAGTATATGTCTGTTTGGAGACGAAGTATATGTGGCAACCTCAATTAAATACAAACTATTTGAACTACGTTTTAGTTCAAACTGCTGTAAAAATCAATCTAACCTGATCTAAAGTCTCATCTTTAGCTAAGCTGTTGGCATCTCGATATAAATCAGACCCTAAATAAGAAATGTGCACAGGCTTTAAGAGGCCAGTTTTACAACCTTGGAATGCAGCTTCATCCACCGCTATGTCAGGGACTTTGTCCATAAAACTGTATACCTTGTTCTCATTCCCAGTCTTGACTCCACACTGGCTCAATGAGTCTCACCTCATTTGAAGATGGTACTTTATCAACTATCGGAGCTCTTGTAATAGAAAAAAAATAAGCGCAGCCTTCTTCCTCTGCCTGATCCTATTACATTTACCATAACTGTGCCATACCATTGGCTCCTGAATCCCACAGTACAAACTTCTTCCCTGACTATTACAAACATCATATCCAGGTAGTTACATATTGTGCCCTCCAGAAATAACGTTCAGTCAAACAAGAGTTGAGTCAATGTGTTTCTTCTTGCAGTCCATTCAGGTTTTCATTTTGAGTCTTATTTTATGTTCATAACTAACTTTTCAACAAGACGCAACTGCTGAAATGTTATGTGCTGACAGAAAGATGACTGGTTTGCAAGAACTATTACAAAGACTATGCAGGTGTCCATAGGCTGTGGTTCATGTGTTTTGTGAAGACGAGTGTTCTCTATTTTTATTTCCACAGCTTGGGTGGAGGAAGTTCATGCTGCTAGTGCGTGCTAGGGGACTAGCAGCAAAAAAGCAAGTTTTGCCCAAGAAGATCTGGAACATAATGACTCACCTTGGAAGAAAAGAAGAATGTCTTGCTCTACATAATTATTTGCATTTTGAGGCACTCAAGGGCACTTTGAAAAGAGTTTTCAGGCATTCCTCTCTCACTGCAAAAATCCTGCCACCTTTGGACAAAACACGTTACATTCTTCCATAACTAAAAAATTCACATACATATATGAGCAGATGATTTCAGCTTGTTCTCAAGAATCTGAAGCCACAATAGAACTTCCCAGGCAGCAGCAGAACATGATGAGACAAGTGATTCAAACTAATCACGATAGGCATCAGTTGCTGCCTAACTTCTCCCCACTGGCTCAGAATATGGCGAGTTATGGTTAGCAGACATATCTTCCTTGTAAATAGCAACAAGTTTTCTGTGTGCGCGATACCTATTGCTGTATGGCTAAGCTCTCCATCAGAATCTACAGGAGTTTAGCTTTTCTGAGAATTAGATCAGCTGAGTATGAAGATAATAATTGTTAAAAATGCTCAGTCAAAACAGAAAATTATTTAATCTGTATTTTTAACATAGGGAAGTTCTGGTATCCATGTCCTACATACTTGCTGGACTGATGCTTTCCCTTGAAACAGAGTTCTGCTTCAGAAGCAATAACAGCACAACATGAACTGTTATTATTTTTGCAACTGGAGGTGGTTGCATGTTAGTGAATATAAAGATTTGCTGATTTATTAGACAGTTTCTTTAACAATTGTGTGGCAATTTATTCTGAATACATTTACAACAATTAGAAAAATTCCAGCAATTCTGAAATTAGAACTCCTGTGCTCAAATTCATAGGCCTGTAATCCTCAGGAGAGAGTTTACATTTGCTGCGTCAAAGTAATATTTCTGGTAAATTGATTCTATCCAAAGAAAACTTATCTAGGTCAATCCCTCAGAGATTCTGGGGTGTGGTTGTACTAATTCGTGTCAGAATACTACTTCGCTGATTGCCCATGCCAAATATATATTAGTTTGCAATCAGCTATGATCCAGGTGAGACCCTGGGGCTTTTGTATTCCCTTACTGAAGGAGACTGTGGACCTGTCCAAGATGCCAAAAGCAAGGAATTAATGCGTTTAGATGCTCCCTGAAGGAAACTGATGCATGAAACCTCTTTCTTACACATCACAGAAGTATCCAGAACAATGCCAGGAACTTGAAACCCACTGCATTCTTCCTTTCAGTAGGGATACAAACCAAGCAATCTTCAAAATGCACATCATGGCTCTGAATATAGGCTGCATAGTCCTAAGACTTCCACATCTCTGCTCTGTGTGTACTGCACTTCCAAACAGCTGAGCTATTAAGCTTACAGCAAATACAGCTGTTTTGCTCTCTGAGTAACTGAAAAAGTTATCTCACTACAGGATTTTACACTAATGTCACTTCTGTGTCTTCCAGCTTCTTTACCTGAGCTAGTTTTAAATGCAAACAAGGCAGCAGAGACATCACTACAGATGCGAAAACCTGCTCAAAAAGCTGAGTAAATCCTAGGTAACTAAACTACCACAAACATTCCTACATAAAATGTTTCCTACAGGGGGTTCCTTCACTCTTTCTTGTTCTATTGTCTCCTTTCTTTTTGATCTACTACCCATCAAGGCTGATGCAACATTTAGGCCTTTGTTTACAAAAAACACAAACCAGCTAATTACTCCGAAAGCCAGCGCAATTTGACTTACCTACACCTTGAAATAAAGGAAGGAAAAGGTGGGATTTTACCTCTACAGATGAGAAAACATTTTGAAGGATTTTGAAATACTAAGAAAACTAGGCTGATTGAGAAATTCTACAGCAACACGATCCAGTCAAAATTTGGGCTGTCTTGAGCCCATCTTTCTCCTTTATACCAGTGCTGGAGTTCATATGTTTGCGCAGAGAGCTGATCTCGGGGAAAAAGTGACTAGTGACAGGCTCAATACATGTTCCTGTGGGCTCCTGTGCAAAAGAGGGCACAGGGCCCTGGCACCACAGCGCAGCAGCCGCCTTCTGATTTGCGCTTTACAGGCTTGGAGCCCCATCCCCAGTCACAGCAGTAGATCACACCAAAATAATGCTGCTAGAAAAGGGAAAATCGTTGAATATTATGGATCAGAAATTATAAAGCTTATCTACATGTCACGGGTTAAAGCAGGGCGTCAATAAACTGAGTGACAGACGCGGTCTGTTAACTCTCACCCTCCCACCAGAGGAAGGGAAAAGGAGGAAAAGGGAGAGAGATTTACAAATTGAATATAAAAAGTTTTACTAATAACACTAATAATACTAATAATATTAATAACAAGAAGAAAAATAATGCAAAATGTACAAAATGGATACTGAGTTTCCTGGGGTTCGGTGCTGCGGGCTCCCGCCAGCAGCTGCTTGGCAGCACCAGGCAGTCCCAGTGTGGCCTCAGCAACAGACGGGAGCTGGACTCAGAAATGCAGGGATCGGAATCTGGATGAGGATCACAGGTAGAACAATGAGCAGGGTCCTCTTCAGAAGGTGGCCATGGACGAAGAGAGCCAGACCAGCTTTAAACTGAGTATGGCGTGCACGGCATAGAATACCGCATTCATCAGTATCGGGTCACCTGTCCTGTCTGCCCCTCCCTGCAGGTACGACCCCTTCTGACCCCTCACTTGTGGGACCTAAGAATTCTGTCGGTGACCTTGGCTGTTATAGTGATAATTATAAACAGGGGCCTTTTTCTGCATTCCTTTCCTACCGTTAGCTCAATGTAACCATAAACATTAGGTGTTGTCAGCTTTGGAGTGGACAGTGTCTATAAAATATGCAGCCAGCTTCAGAAAAATGCTGCTACTTAGAAGAACTTAGCTGTAAACAAGACTGACTAAAAGAAAATCGGTTCTGTTTTAATCGAAACCAGGACACTAAATTACCTTCCACTTTATCCTGAATAACAGTTATTTCAGTGGGTAGGTCCTGCAGTAGTGAATCCATTTTCTGATAAAACACAGGACGTTCTCTGTCTGTCGTACACAAAGTTGTGCCTAGAATCCTAAATTCTGTAACTTTCAAGGCAAATACCTTTAATGTGTGATGTAAAGGAGCGTGTAAGAGTTACAGGACATCAGACACTAATTGTCTTATCTGCAGGCACTAAAACTCAAGATACTGGTATAATCCACTAGCCAATATCCAGGAATAGTCAGGACAAAGACCTGTGAAGATGTGTGTTTCAACCAGTTGTGTATTGTGCAACCAGTTCTTGCACAATATAGTCTGAACTGAGACAAGAAATTCTTCACTTGATCTATTCTCTTTTTAATGTGTAGGTTATCACTACTTGGTTCCAACTTGTAGGAAGTAACTCCATATCTGATTATCAGGCCAGCAAGGTGCACATAAGGAATTCAGAGCATCAAAGTATAGAACACCTCATATGACTGACAATCTATGGTCATACCAGAGTTATACACCAGATAAGAAACTAAACCTTCATATCTTTTGAATTAATGTTAGATGTCTTCTATAGAGTTATAGAATAGGTGTAGATAAGCTAGATTTCAAGATTATCATTAACCTTTGTCACTTCAGCAAATGGAGGTCAAGGTATGATTCTTCTGTCCACGTATAGGCATCCAATTTAGAGTTAAATGAACTGTGCTCAATCTTATAAAACAAGGGAGAACACACTGCAGTGGTAGCACAAAAAGCAAAACAATTTCAGCTGCAACATATGAAGAACAGTTTAATGAGTTAATATTTTTAACTACTAGCTTAATAGCTCTCCGGCTGACTAGCATAGCATTGGCGGCCTTCTCCGAAGGTAGGTCGTTCTTCACATCTGGCTTTAGCCAGGGTAGATGGAGAAGAACTAAAGAGGCTTTATGTTTTTATTACCATTTTGGCAGAAGGTGATGCTCATACATAAGTTCTGATCTTGGTGAAGTGTACCTGCTCCTGCTTTCCTTTTTTCTCCCTGCCTTTCTACCTGCCCTTCTCCTCCACCCCTGTTCTTACACATACTGAGTTTGTGTTCACTGCTTGTTTGAAATAAAAGGGATCACTAGAATTTAAGGCCAGAAGCAACTCTAAAATCGCCTAGTCTGACCTTCCACATATCTCAGACACTTATAATTCTCCACATATCAGGGATATGAGTAAAGACATCTACATTGAGGTAGTCTTCCAGAAAATACTGAGGATGAAAAATTTGCCATTTGTCAAGGACAGTTGTTCCCCAGTTAATCAATATCATTGTTACAGAAAATATCACTTCTTGTGTTTAAAATTAGCACTGCCTTAAGTCCCAGCCACTGCTGCTTCTTATGTCATTCTCAGCTACTTTACAGAGCTGTTGCAAAGCTGGCATTTTCTCCTTATGAAGGTACTCACACTTATAAAGTGGCACTTATCATTTTAATTTTTTTTAAACTTGTACAGACTGTACTTTTTTAGGCTTCTCAGTGTCAGGCATGTTTCTCCAATCATTGATTCCTTTTTAAGGTTCTCTTCAACAAGCATTGTAACTTTTCAGATGTTTTAACAATTTACGTATGAATTAACAACTACATTCTTTCTCATGCATGATGCTTTCAATATGCATGCCAAGAGATTGCAGTAGTGTTTTTTACAGTTTCATATTGACTTTCATGCTGATTTCTTTGTCCTCTGCTACCCCAAAATGGTTTTCAGTGGCAATGCTTCCCCCCATACCCCGTCTGTTGCTATAGATAGTTTTCTTCCTTAATAACTATAAAACTTTGGTGTCTTTGGCAGTATTATTAAAAGCAAAAAAAAACCATCCAAGTCCGCCATCTCTACGTATGGATTCAGGTCGCAAAAAAAAAAACCCTAGTGCCCTGTAAAACTGCTCTCTTTTAGTTGTTGTTTTGTTTCTTGTTGCATCACCAATGACATATTGAACAGCAGTGATATGCTCCTTGTCTGTTCTAGTGAATCTCCATGTTATCCAATTTCACCCTAGGCTTGCAGTGAAACCTGAAAGAGAACCCTGGAGCAAAAAAATATGGTCTCATTTTCCATTCTCCCATCTCCCTGACAGACTGACTAAACAATAACGGGAACAATGTCCTCATCCTAAAGGGTTCATCCACAGATACTATCTGCTGCCTGCTTACCTTACCTCCTGCTACAGCAAGCACTGCCCTAGAATGTTCTCTTTTCCTACATCACCCATTCACCAATCCCCACTGCATAAAGCCAGACTAGAAATGGTTGTCTGTCCCTCCGAAATAAAACAATTCGTTCCAAAGAACAGCAGTTAGGGTCTGCTCTCAATTAGGAGCCACTTAATCTGTGTGCATACGTGGTCAATTATTACATTAATTCATAGGATTAATTCCTTCCTCTTTAGGTAGGTCACTGTATATAAAATAAGATGAATTTTAAGCCTTTTTCTTCCACCTTTATAGAGGTTTTGCAACAAAGTCTGGAAAGGTTAAAACACAAATGAAACCCATGGCATTGAGCTTGAACAATTTCAGTGATTTAATTACACCAAAGACAAACAGGGAAGCCAATGGAACTGCTGTGTCTGAAGTTCTGTTTATCGATGCCCTTTTGTTTAGTCAGTAAAAAAATCTTTCCATGGGCCTGTGGCAAAACTTCCTAAGAAAAAGAAAGGAAGAAAGAAGCATGGAAGACACGGCGAAAGGCAGGAAGGAAAAAAGCCTTGAAACCTGATTGTTACAACAGTCACTGCTTTGGTGGTATATCTGTTAAAGAATTCTGACAAAGTAGAATATATATTCCTTCTACACACCATCATAATATATTCAGATAGTGAACCTCATACATATAGAGGCATATGATGTGCCTAAAGCTATAGACATATCAATTGCATGTGTTAGAACTTCACCATTTCTGAATATCAACATAGTTCTGCTCCCAGTCAACCATAGTGCCCAGGTTTTGCCTCTCCAGCCCCAAGGGCGCACAATTATTCAAAATCAGAGCTTGCCTGGTAAAAGGTTGACTGATTCTTTTTGATGTTAGTTCAAAATCAGTTTGGGAGTGTTTTCTTTTAGACTTGATTCTCAGGAATGAAATCAGATAAGCAGTCTGAAGAGCTGTGGGTAGAAGAGGAGCTCAGCACAGAGCTGCTTCTGGAGCAGTTCCCTTGCACTTCTGTATCTATGACTCAGATGAGAAATACAGCAATTCCAGAGTGATAAACCAACAGACTGGTGGGTGTTTTCTTAATCTGTTCCCATTCCCTATCACTGCCCCTCGCTACAGATCATCTCTCAGCACAGAACTGAGGCCAGCACTGTCATATTTTATATCTATGACATGCTATTTCTACAAAGATGTTCAGCAAATACTCAGGGTGCACATGGGTCATAAACAAAGGCATTTTGTGACTTTGTGAAGATGTATATCTTGTTGAGATACTTCAAATAATAGAGGGTGTCTGAACTCAGTGGATTGCCTGACGGCAATCCAAAATTTGCTGCTTTTCTAGAAATTTTGCCCTATGCTTTCTTCTCTGGCATAGCACAATTCTGCTGTTCTATTGTTCCATCTAAAAGGAGAATCACTAGTGAAGGACATTGAAGTCTATAAATGACCAGGTAGCCTGGCATAGGACTGAGTCATATCATGTACCAACTCTCAGTCACCTTCATCCTCTCACACTACACTCAGCAAGGTCCTCAAACAAGGATCTGGTACTTTTCACAACACACTGGATTTGGACAAGACCTGAGCCACTTATAGAACTCTAGTTCTGGGAAGAACATTTACTTTTATGTCTCAGATATTCAGCTAACCCTTGAAAAGCACCCTGAGAATTTGACATGAAAAAAAAATGTGAAAAGCACGTGTTCTCTTTTCAAATGAGCTTCTCTTTCTGCCAGTAATCTTGTTGACACATAAATAGAATGGTGCAACAAAAAGCCCCAGTTTCTAGTTTGTGTCTAGCCTTGGACACAGGAAGGAACACAGGACCCCTGTAGTCTACTATGTTGCAGGTGCACCTGCTGTGCTCCTCATGGTCAGCAGGCCAGTCACAGGGCTCAAGAGCAATTTAACTGGATCATGTGGCTCTTACCTCAGAGGACTTCATCTTAAACATACCAACAGCACCACACTATCAGCTGTCTTTCTGCTAGGGAATGTTCTGTGCTCCACTGAGATCATTGGTGACTCCACGACTTCTTAATAACCTGATTCCCCAGAACATCAGGTGTTTTAGCAGAGAATCCTTGGATCCATCCAAACTGTGATTCAGATGGGATTTCTGAGAATACTTTTAAATAGGAATACTTTGAACACTGAAGTGTGAATACTTTTAAGTATTCACAGAATAGGTTGCTCACAGATGTCACCCTAGTTGCAACTGTCCCAGAAGTTAGACTTCTATATAGATCATCCATTTGACTGGGCATCAAAACAAAAATAAAAATAGGAAGGCGTAAGCCTGTATTACAGACAATTTTGTATTTATGCTTCCTTTCAGAGAACAGAACTTTATAAAACTCCCAAAGTTCCTGATATAAACTACAATAATATGCAGATGTACTTGTTTTCAGATAGATTAAATATATATCTAAAGCATCTTTTGAATGAAATGAAGACCTCCATCAAAACTTGTTCTCTTGGTCTCGACGAATAAAAAAACTTGGGTATGGTTCTTGTAATCAAAACAACATTCACCATTTTCATAACAAAAAGGACTACAAATTACTAACACTAGCATTATTTGCAACAGCAGCTATTGTCTGGAAAGTGGTCCTGCAAAGTTCATTAATTTTCTACTTTGGAAAAATTTAAGCATATATATACTGACTGCTGAAGATACATCTTATACAAACGTGTCAACACTAACAACCCTTGCAAGTCATTTTAGCACATCCATTTCTGATCAAAGCACATAATCTCTTGATTTATTAATACTTCCTATTAGCCTTTCTGTTCATGACTCTGAACATGCTGTGGTGGCTCAGCTGGCATGAAATTAAGCAAACCAAACTACAGTCTTTCCCCTCTTGCTCCTTTCCTTGTCTTGCTCCTCCAGACATACCTGCATGTAATTTAGGAATTATCCTTACAAAGCACTTGATTAGAATTTCTGTCTGAGTAAAGTCTTATGTAACAGCTGTTCTATTCCAGAACAACACAGATCTTTTTCCCAGAATAAACAAATATTGTGCTCTGGAAGTGTACAAAGTTTTGTAAGAACAGGTAACATTACATCACCAGGAGCCTTTCAGGAATAAGTGTCGAACAGATTATCCGTTAGTGGCTGTTTTAGCCAAATTCACTGCATGCACAGGCTGTTACTTCATCCTTTTAGCTCCTAAGGAACAAAGTAACACAGATCGTATCTGTTTGCCTTTTTACCATTCTCATGTCCACCTCAGCAAAAAACATAATTGCCAGCACACTATATTCAGTGCATTATTGGAAATAATAAATCTGCGGCAATTCTTTAGGGACATTCCAGTAAACTTTGAAAATGCAGCTTTTGTTTCAAAATAAAAGCCAAAGGGGAATTGATTATGTTCCAAGATATTAACTGTGAGTGCTCTTTTGCCTTCTCCAGAACCAAATAGCACAGGGTATCAGCGGAGAAGGTATACTGGATTAGAAAAGCCTCTGGTCAGTTCAAGTTTAAAACCACTAAAACAAGGGTTTATTATTTCAGATCTATTAGACGAAATCAGTTTTAAGGAACAATACCCATCTACTATGGTCATCAAAATTAAAATCTTGGAAAGTTCCAAACATAACTCGTGATCTTTGCTTACTAGACCAGAGTTCTTTTCCAAAGTACAGCTAGTACAGCTAGGCTGGAAACATAATATCTACTACTCCTTTTGTTTCAGGTATAGGTAACTCAGGAGATACAGATTTCCTCTCCCCTGGAAGATCATCTCACCTCCAATATCTCTCGCTTTTAAAAGTCTTGGGTGTTGAGTTCTTTGAGAAATTTGCTAAAAATTCTTCTCATACTACATCCAAAACACAACAGCTACTGAGAGGAAAATTAACTCTATCCCAGCCGAAACCAGGACAATGACTATCACAGCGAACAGCATCACACTCTGGTATTTGATTTGGCACACTGGAGAGTTCATTCATTTTTAAGAATAAAAGTTAGTTTAGATTAAGACAGGGACCTAATACTCTTGAAATTAGGACTCAAGCTTATCTTAATTTTGGCCACTGGGTACTTCTACAGAAAAGTTGTTGAAATATCTTCACAAGAACATGGAGTAGTTTTGCAAATGAAGATAATAACTTTGCAGTTATCTGTGATATCCGTTTGTAGAACCTCTTGACTAGAGTAGTGCTGAGGTACATCAAACATCTTGATGTCTATCAATCAGAACTAAAATTCTCTGCATGTCTTAATAATCATACTTGGGTTTACTCAAATTAAGCTAATGGAATTGAGGATTTGTTGAGGGTAGTTTTGTATTTTTTGGCAAATACTTTATTTGCAGGAAAATGAAGTTTGTTTTATCTTAAGGCTATTCAGGAATTTGGAACTAATTTAACAACTAGTTTATAACCAAAAAGTGCGACTCAGTAATGGTTGCTGGATTGAGGCACAAATAAACAAAACTATCACACTTAAAATTTAGAAGAAAAGGAAAACAATACCTTATTGTGTGTTTCAATTCAGTCACCTACTCTGTGGCAGCACTGAATTTAAAACCATATAATAGATGATTCAGAGCAGGATTTGAATCAAAGTCTTATGAAATGGCTCTGACCAGACTCTTACCAGGTATTCCTTATTAAACTGCTCTCAGTATCTGCAGGTGGAAGACAGTTTTCAAACATGAAATGATAGATTTCAAACACGAAAAATATCTTAAACTATTTGTGTAGCCTCATGAGACAACATAGGAGGAGGTGAATACTGGTCAAAAGGTGATCAGTTCTTGGACCCACTTGCACAGGATAACTAAGGTCAATGGGGTTGGACAGTGTCACTGAGAGTAACATTTAGCTCATAAAAATGCAACAGCTGTGGGCTGTTTGTGTTACATAATAAACTTTTAGATAAACCTGTTAGAAAAATTCACTCTTAAAAATACAGTCATTTATGGTAATGACTACTTTCCTAATACTCTATTAGCAGTGCTGCATTCCTCAGCATGTTATCTATGTAATCATCTAGAAGAATGTCCCAGACAACTCTACATGAAATTCCAGTTCCTGCTAGGTAGTGGGGTGCTTTTTAGATATCTGAATAAACAACATTGGTGTAACATGAAACACGAACACATCACTGACAGTCCTTGACCTTACCTACATCAGGAATGCACGTATTGTTGAAAAATGTTATGCATTTTCTAATGATATATACATAATCTAATGACATATAATAATTTTAAAAAGCATAATCAAAACACATATAATCATTTAAATAAATAAAAACCTCTGGAAGATCAACTTAGTCCCATATTTAGTGTGACAGAGAGTTACAGTATATTACCCCTTACGATACAGTGAAAGTTTTTAATCAACATTGACCTACTGGGAGACATGAGGTTGAAAATAGGGAGAGGTAGTACAAGTTATCCAAGGCCATGCACAACAATTAAAATTCAGGGTTACATGATGTTTGTAATGATTTCCCTTTTTATTGTATGAATCTAGGGTAACATAACCTTGGCCATAACGTGACACAATGGCAGCTCACTAACTCAGTGTTCGGTCAGAGAACATGGCTAGTGACACATACGATGCAGAAAGATGCCAGAGATTTTCTAAACGGGATCAAAGCCACTCGTGAAGGATATATATAAGGCACTTAGTGTGCCAGGGAGCAGGGGAATGATGTAATGTAAACTAGCATAACAGCACTGAAGATGGGAGAATCTGCAGTATATTTAACTGTCCCTTTCCTGGTAGAGCTTCACTTTGAGAATGCCGTTAAACAAGTCTCTTGCATTTCCAACTGCATACAGTAGATTTATGCCACTGGTCATGGTATGAATGTAATCTACCTTAAAAAAAAAACAACCCAAATTTTCAATTCACTACACTTTATTTTTTTTATTGTATTGTGCTTTTTTTCCTCACTATATCATGTTCCAGAAGTAAATTACACTTTCTGTAAAAAACACTTTTTTTTTAGTTGGCAACATCACTGATTTCTTACATTATATGAAGGACAGGATCATCCTCCTCTTTATCATTCATTGTTTTAGGAAATCTTCCCTCTATGCGTACACTCTCCTCCTTACTAATCTTTCTAAATCAAACAATTTCAAGTCTGTCTCACATCATAGTTTCTTCATGCTTTACAGAAGTTTTTGTAAGTATTCTTATATTCCCTTCATTTTTTTGAGATGGGATAACCAATGCTGAACACATGATTCCAGCAGAAAGTTCTCTCACTCATTTACAGAATGGGACAGGACCACGTTGGCCCTGTGATTATTCACTTCTCTCATTCAGCTTGTGCCTACTTCTAGACCTAAGCATTACAATATTCTCATTGTTATTCCCTTCCTACTTTTAAGTAGGCTAAAATTTTTTAAAGGAATTCACTAACAATGAAAATATTCTAACATCTCACCCCTTTCCTGTTTTCAGACACATTCCATTAATTTCATTATTTGCTTTGAACAGTTCATTAATTCAGTGGTAGGGAATATTGGTAATAGAGCAAGAGGACTTAGAGGAAAGGTTTCCAGTTGCTGACCTTCTAGTTACTGTACAATTACTGTCCCTCTGGACTTCAGTTCTCAAGGCAAGTTTTACTGCCTTCACGTTCATGAATTCCTCAGCTGCAAGCCATCATGATTAAGCCAAAGAGAATTACAGTACGCACACCCTAAGACTTAATAGAGCAAATAAATGATTGAGCCAGTCCTGTGATTCACCTATTTGGCCACTCACGGGAAATAATCACCTACATTGCAGTACTGAGTTTCCCCAAATACCTTGCAAGAGTAGAGTCTGCAGTAGCTAACATGTTATCGTTGTGAAATTTTTTTACCCTGACAAAAGTTTATTCCTCTTGCTGTATTCTGACTGCCCAGCAACAGAGCAGCAGGTAACCTTGATCATCCCCTCCCTCTCCTAAATACTGTTTAAGTAACACAGATGCTATGGTCCCTGTGCTATGGATCCTGAACATTCGTAACAATCATGATTGTTATATGTAGCTCCCTGCAGGTAAGGATGAGATACTTCTCAGATAGCTAAAACTCAGAGGAGCTACCAATTCACCAAGTACACTTCAATGTTGAAGTGGCAGTCCCTTTTGCGGTCTGATTTCAGACTGGTTGGCTATCCCCCACCTCACTGGACGTCACTGTCAGAAAAGGGGGATGTCGAAAGCATGGCAGCAGAGCAAGGTGGAGCTCAGCCCCACCCTTGTCCCTGCCCCACGTATGCATTCTCCCATACCTCCTTGTGCCGGGGTTGTCTTGTTCTGTTCACAACACATCAAGAATTGATCCAGCTGAAAACAAACCTTTTTCTCAGGTTTCTAGTCTGCAACAAGCTCACTTCTCTGCACAGCCACTTTGGCATTAGCGCTGGCACAAGGAAGGTGATAGAATAGATGTAGAAGGTTTTGGACACAGGGAGAAGACTTCTGCTTTCAGAGGCAGCCAAAGCATGTAACATCAGCTTACTGTGACCACACCACGTAATTAAGCCTCAGTGAAGAGGCTGTACAATTTCTCATTTGCTGACTTTGTTCCCCTAGGACTTTGCATGTGGGGCGGAAGATTCCTGTTATCTCTGTTTTACTCTTCTTCACAGTCACACAATTTTAAAATGCTTTAAGATCTTGTCCCTCTTCACAAACATTTCAGCAGAGAAGAGACATATCAGATACGATACGTAATAATCATGGGTGTGACACCTCAAATTTCTGGTTGCAATTGGGCCAAAGGTCAGAGTATGACTCCTTCAGGACCACAAACTGTTAATGATGGCAAAAGATTCATATGATCTCTGTTGTGCTTTCCCTGATAATTTGAAGCTACTGAATTCTTAGTTGTCAAATCAGCTATGCCATTGTGTTGCAGTGTCCTTTAGTTTGCCCTTAGCATCTTCGGAATGCCCATTTCTTAACACCCAATGATATATGAAACGAATAACTGTTCCCAAGTTGCGTGGAGACAGCAATTATTCTCTGCCTCTAAGTCTAAGGCAGAAAACAATTAAACACCAGGAGGGGACAGCAGACAAGGAAAAAAACCTAAAGCAAAAAGCAGAAAGGAACAGAAAGTCTTGGACATACCCTTTTTGCTGCAGTAGGTTGATTTCATCCAGGCACCTAGCCTGAGCTCTTTCACTCTGTAAGCTGTGCTAAAAAGAGCTCCAGAGCCAGAGGCAACCCGTGATCCTCAGGCAGGACCATCCCCATGGTTCTGAGCCCTCCTCAGCTGAACTCAAGTGGCCACCTCCATCTCTTTCTCCCTCTAATGTGTAAATGGCACTTCCTTCCCCTGTTCCACCTGGGATAATACAATCCAAGTGGGAAAGAGGTGCTTCTGCAGAAAAAGTCAGTGCAGAAGAGTGGCAGAAAGCTGCAGCACTTGGCTAAGGTAGGCAACTTGGCTGAGTTTCAAAGACAGACAGCCTGCTAGAGAGTTGCTGAGTGAAAGACAGCAAGAACACACCTCTCTTACATCTACTTCCCGAATTAAAGAGGGGCATCTTTCTTCAGAAACTGTAAGAATTCTGCTGTGTTCCCCAAATAGTCTTGTTTGTACTCTACACAGGACTTCCAGCACATATTTTCAAGAACAGATTTTTAAGAGAAACAGTAGAGGTACAAGAGAAGTAGTAAAGGCTGTCAGGGGCTCCACTTTTCCTCCTCTCCCTCTCACCTTCTTTCTGTTTCAGATAAATTTTGTCCCTGTCTACAGAAGAACAAACAATGATAGGGACAGAAGACCCAATGGGAAGGTTTGCTTGAAGCTCTTCTGCTTTAAGTTCCAGACAAACTTCTCTTGTGTCTCTTTCCACTACAAGCAAGCCCACATGCATACGCCTAAAATCCAGTCCTCAGTAACAGCTACCTATGTCCTTCAGCTATCCTAAGATGTTCTTTTCCCTGTGAGTCATCAAACCAAATGTATATCAACAAAGGGACAGAAAAGGAGTCATTTTCACAAGTTCTTTTTAATGCAGACCTCTGTTGCACCTACAAAAATAAACTTGCAGGTATTTGATATCCCTGAATGAAAATTTCATCATGCTAGTTTGGCAATAAAAAAATGTAAGGGGCCAGGAATCAGGCTGTCATTTCTTATCTTTCATGCTACTCAACTGAATGAGCATGAAAAGCATACCAACCCAAAACTATATGTGAGGCCGAGTTAGGTCAAAGGTCTCTTGTTAAACAGACATAACAAAGCCCTGGTATCATCTAGCTGTCACCATAAACCAAGGATGGCAACTTCATTCTCTAAGCATGACCAGAGATCAAAGAAAACTTGCTTTGATCTGTAAATCATGAGTTGGAATGATTATAATCTGCTGCAGGTTTGACAGGCTGACTTGAGCCAGGTCTCTGGGTACAGTCTGTCTGCTGAACTGCACGAGGATAAACCCTGTTGTATTGGGTTTGCATGGCAAGGCTTTGGTAGTGGGTGGCTACAGGGGCTGCATCTGTGAGAAGCTGCTAGAAGCTTCTCCTGTGTGTGATAGTGCCAATGCCAGTCAGCTCCATGATGGACCCACCACTGGCCAAGGCCAAGCCAATTAGCAACAGTGGTAGCACCTCTGCAATAACATATTTAAGAAGAGGAAAAAAACTGCAGCAGGTGAGAGGAGGGAGGCTATGTGGAGGAACAACTCCGCAGACACCAAGGTCAGTGAAGAAGGAAGGGGAGGAGGAGCTTCAGGTGCCAGAGCAGAGATTCCCCTGCAACCCATGGAGCAGACCCTGCAGTCCATGGAAGACAACTGTGGAGCATATATCCACTTGCAGCCCATAGAGGACCCCATGGCAGAGCAGATGGATGCCTGATGGAGGCTGTGACCCTGTGGGAAACCCACGGCTCCTGGTAGGACCTGTGGCCCCTGTGGAGGAGAGGAGCCCATGCTGCAGCAGGTTTGCTGGTAAGATTTGTGACCCCACAGGGAACCCACAGGGGAGCAGTCTGTTCCTGAAGGACTGCAACCTGTGGAAGGGACCCATGCTGAAGCAGTCTGTGAAGAGCTGCAGCCTGTGGAAAAGACCAACATTGGAGAAGTTCGCGGAGGACTGTCTCCTGTGGGAGGGACCCCATGCTGGATCAGGGGAGGAGTGTGAGGAGTCCTCTCCCTGAGGAGGAAGGAGCAGCAGAGAAAAAGTGTGATGAACTGACTGCAACCCCCATTCGCCATACTTCTGTGCCACTCAGGGGGAGGAGGTAGACAAATTGGGAGCAAAGCTAAGCCCAGGAATCATAGAAACATAGAATCATAGAATGCTTTGGGTTGGAAGGGTCCTTTAGAGGTCATCTAGAAGAAGGTGTGGGTGTTTTGAAGATTTACTTCTATTTCTCATTATCCTATTCTGATTTAGTTGGTGATAAATTATACTAATTTCCCCAAGACAAATCTGTTTCGACTGTGACAGTAATTGGTGAGTCATCTCTCCCTGTCCTTGTCTCGACCCACAAATCTTTTATTGTATTTTTTCTGTCCTGTCCAGTTGAGGAGGTGGAGTTATAGAGCAGCTTTGGTTGAGGAGGTGGAGTGACAGAGCAGTTTTGGTGGGCACCTGGCGTGCAGCCAGGGTCGAAGCATCACGCCTGTGAGCTCAGAGTGTCTCGCCACCCTGATGGATGTAAGACTGCCGCTTTCCTTTCAAAGGAATTGGGGATGGGAGGGGCAGGGACAGGGCTCAGGGAGGTTGTACATGGACAAGTGGAGAACCTTAGTGACTGGGAACATAAACCTCTATTGCCTCCTAGCATCAGGCACAGTCAGGATAAGATATCTGTCTGTGCGAATAGATGAATGGCTTTAAAGGGGTGGGAGGAACATACGTAACTCAGTCTGTATAGCTGTCAGTCACCTTTCTCAGATGAGGGTCTTAGTAAATGGGTTCAGGTTAGATAGGAACACATGTGTTCATACCAGCTAACTTACTTTACATATAACAGCTCTGCTGATGGTTGTGATCAGCCTTTGATGCTTGTGTTCTTAGGAACACTTATTACAAATATTAGACAAACAGCATTTCTTCTAGTTCTCAGCTGAAGAATAGTCTCTTGAAATGTGATTAAATATCAAGGGCCTGACTTTTCACAAGGAAAAGCTCTAGGACGGACAAAATCCTGTCCTGCTTTTTCAGAGCAAAATCTCTCTCACTCCCTATCAACCATTTAGGTGCTTTGAAAGAGTTAGCCCATTATCTTTACTCAGAAAAATAAAATCAGACACAGCAGATAGATAGAATTTGTTTTCCTCACATTTCAGCATCCATCAAAACAAAGTACAATCCTATCCACAAAAGGACACAGAAAAATTTGGATGCCACAGCGTTCAAAATGGTGCATATACCAGGAGGGAATTCCTACAGACCAGTGATGGGGCTGAAGTACATGTTACAACATAGCAGTCAAACTGAGAATTATTGTTTTAAATAAGGTTACTCCGATGCACACGCAGGAAAATGAAATTTTTTTCAGACAGAAAAGGTTATTTAACAAATGCCTAAGATGCTGTCTGATTGTCTAATTTCCCTAAAGTTCGGAGGGAAAATATTCTGGAATATCAAAAGATTTTTCTATTGTTTTCAAAAAACATTTCAAGTATTAGAGTGCAGATAGGCTTTTATCCTTATAATTTAAAATTTATTCTTTTCCTGCAAATTTTACACTGTTTTTATATGCTTGATGAGGTACTTCTACTTCTGCCAGCTACTTCTCATCCTAGAATATTCAGCGTTGCAGCAGCCTGACACATTGATTTCACTGAGTAAGGAGGCATTCCTTTTATCAAGAATCTGGGTGCTTAGAGTGAAAGGGAAGTCCTAACAGGAATGAAATCAAGCTGTAAAATGCTAGTGAAAGGAAATTACCTATCTCTACACAATACTGTTGCTAGTCACGTAAATTATGTTCCACCTCACATTTGTGGGTCTCAGAAGTGTAGATAACTGAGCAAGACTTCTGATTCATATGAGAGTCTGGATTTAAGTGGGTTTTTTGTGTCTTTAGCACCAATCCAGTCAGTGCTACTGAAAAATATAAAAAGATCACAGAATCACAGAATCACAGAATGGTTGAGGTTGGAAGGGACCCCTGGAGGTCATCTGGTCCAACCTTCCTACTAAAGTAGGGTCACCTAGAATATGCTGTCCAGGACCATGTCCAGACCGCTTTAGAGTATCTCCAAGAATGGAGACTCTGCAAACTCTCTGGGCAGCCTGCTCCAGTGC
>Ga0065711_1005846_pt1 | contig 18987 bp, 12 predicted proteins | sample Hoacrofraction12_FD_59098 | JGI IMG/M metagenome (GOLD analysis project Ga0065711, IMG submission 59098) | Hoatzin crop microbial communities from Cojedes, Venezuela - Epithelial fraction 12 v2 (version 2) | ecosystem: Host-associated > Birds > Digestive system > Esophagus > Crop | place... | reverse complement strand
CGCCGCCACCCGCGGGGACCCTCGGGCGCCCGCCGACCCCCTGCGAGGGGGCTCAGCGGCCCGGTGACCCCCACCCCTTCACCACCAGCCGAGCGACCTCCCGCCGCCTCCCCCCGCGCTCGGCGGCCGGGACGGGGAGGCTCCGGGAGAGGGGAGGCTCCGGGAGAAGGGAGGCGACTCACCGCCGGCATTAAATTAACGGCTGAGATCAGACGGACAGCGTGGGAACGGCCGGCTGAGGAACGGCTCGCCGGGACGCTGGGCAGCGTTCAGTTTCCCGCGGCGTGCGGGGTGCCCCGCGGCCCCGGGCGGTTGCGCTGCGTCCCGCCCGCAGCCCAGCACCGTCCCGCGCTGCCTTACGGGCACAGCAGCGGACTCGGCCCGGGGTTTTCAGCCCCGACACTGTCCGATTACTCCTTCCCTCTTTCCTGCGACCGACAAAAGAAAATAACGGAGGAGCAGCTCAGGTTATCACAGCAGAAGTCTGCGGCCACAATGAAGTCCATTATAACGCATGTTAAAATTTGTGACGTGAGAAAAAGGTAAATTTGAGATGGAAAATTTGAAGTATGACTACATTCGCATTTTAGTGTGCATCAGGAGCACACTTTGGAGCAGCTGTGGAGCAGCCTCAGTGTGCAGACCGCAAGCAGTGAGTCAGAAAACGCTTCCCGGGAGTGCACCTCACGCGCTTTGGGGCCAGCAGCGATGCCGTGCACTGGGTGAGGCTGCAGCCAGTTGGGACGCGTTGGCCTGAGCACCGGGTCCTCGGCCCCGGCTGCTTCAGATGGCAAAGCTATGAGCCGCACTCGCTGGGGGTGCAGAAACAAATTACCTTAGCTTCACGTAATTTCAATTTTTCACACTCAAGACGAGTCAGTACTCTCCCTCGCTTTCTGAGGGGGTTGATATATTAACGATGCAATCACATACACAGAAGCTAGTCTATCCCCCTTTGACTCAGACCATTTAATTTGCAAAATATTGCATCAATATTTGGGGCAGCTACGTGGAGGAGAGCGCAAACTTCTTCCACTGCATCTCCGTCTCTGTCCTTAGGTCCGAACTATACTCTCTCCAACACTGTGGGGTTTTTTGACTTGATGCATGCCTCAGTCAATACTAGAGAGGCAGAAGTGGAGAAAGACTGAGTACTAGCCGATGCAAATTTGGGAATGCTTGTTCCAGCAAGATTCCTGGACTGGTATTTTGTGAAATCCATGTGCGCAAGTTGTGCCTGCATTCTTCGTGCTCCATGCTTTTTTTTGGCCTGTATCCTAGTCACAGCTTATTATAACACAGGTATACTGATATTGTCTGTTGTGAGCCTAGTGTTTCCCTCTCAGCAGAGATACTGCACTTTTTAACTGGTTTCCCTCTTCTGTTTGCCTGCAGACAAACAAGAGAAAACTGAGTCAAACAGAAGTACTGGCTCTTCTAGAAAAAAGCTGAATAACTACTCCATGCTACACTGGCAAGAGAAACCTAGAAAACGGAGAACGCAAAAAGGAAAAAATACCACCCTCAGGAAGTAATAAAGAGAGGGATGAAAAGGAAGAGAAAACATAAAAAGAAATCGAAAGGGAACAAAGGAAAGGTGTAACAAAATTAAAAAGTGCCATAAAGTGAAACAGTTGGCAAAGAGAAGAGAGGTGTTATGAACACCTCGCTTCACACCTCCAAACTGAGAGATTGAAAAGTGTGGTTACCTTTGAAGCACAAAAATAGTTTAATATCTACTGAAGACACAAGAATCAAGGATTTGTGCTATAGTGCTCCAACGACAGCACGCAGCCCGAAAGGGGTGAGTTGTTTACCAATTTCCTTGAAAACATACAGCAAATCTTCGGAAATGCGTGCCCTTCCGAACTGCGACGAATCAGCAGCCACAGAAACTCCGCAGTCCTGGACTGAGCGTGAAGGAAGGCATGACAGTTTCCCCTGCTCTCCACAACCTCCAGCTAATCTTTTCTAGGTGGATCATTTCAGCCACCATTCTTTAACTCCTCGTTATATTAGACCTGATTATAACACTTGAATGAAAACGCTCAAAATACTGAGCTCCCAGTGTCGATACTGAAAAGGAGATGCAGTATTTCCGAATGAGACACTGTCTGAGGTTGTTGGGTAATTGTCTAAATCTTCTATCATCACTAAGGTAAACAGATGAAACCACAAAAATGTTCGAGCCTCCTGGCAAAGTTTTCAGCGTGCTTTCACCTTCCTGACCTCAAAGTGTTGAGCGCTGCACTACTCCTCTGCAATTCCTTCAGCTACTACGTGTTGTCAGCGGAGGAGAATCCTTCCCTAAACACACGCAAATGAACCATCCGGTGGAAAAACAAATATTGTTTGATCTCTTCACCTTTTGTCTATGTTTAGAAAATACAACATAATCCTTTCTATTCTAGAATCCAATGCTCTATCTCTTTCCAAAAGAGTAGCAATCTCTCTCTGCGTTGTGAAGAGCTCCGTGGCTCTGCACTTTACGCCCTGCTTTTATGCTGGACACAACTTCACCAAGTCTTTGTCATTCAGTGGCCCGATGTATTTCACAAAGCAAGAACGAACACATGCAACTGATTTCTTCCCATTTTCCTAACTGTTGATCAGACATCACGATTTTCCTACCACACTGAAGTTGCAGGTCTCAGTAACGCAGCAAGAAATGGCGTTATGCCAGATTAAATCGTGTTTGCTCTTTACTGTACAGGCAGGATGATGCCATATTTCATGGCTTTCTTACAGTTCTGTAACACGATTACATCTCATCTTCAAAACTCAATACAAAACTTCATTTGTCTTTGTTTACCCACGGATTGTAGATGATGGTTCTCTGCCATCTGTTTGCTGGAATATAGTGTCTGTAGTGCAGTGCTGTGATTTTCAAATCAGCCCTTAAACTGTGATAAACAGAATATCAAAAAGCTCCATCAGTCAGCTAGAAAATTATTTCAGAAAGAGATAATTGCCACATGCACTTTGTCAGCAATGCTTTTGTTTATCAGGTATACTGATCACCTAACCCAACGTCTCTTGTAGTACACTTACACAAAAACCCAAAGAAGTAAAACGCATTTTAATGGCCAAGAGTTGATCCAAATGTTATCCGCAGATGCAAGATACGCTTATCTATATGCAGCACAGTCTTATTTTGTATTTGCTGCGCAAACTCTAGAAGCTTAGGATCAAATGTACTTCTTGCTACCTCACTCTGCCATAGGATGCCTATGTACATAAGTGTTTGAGTGTGTATTACACTGGGAGTAAACAGTGACAGCCCATCTTGATAAAAGGAGAGGAACAAGAAGAAAGGGTGTAAGCTTCCCATGTGAAATGGTAATTGCGAGAGGGACAGAGAATTGGAAAAAACATAAAAGGCACTATATTTGAACAAAATTATTTAAGACAGCCGTTCCCAAACTGAGATCCAGCGACTAACTCCCTCCTGGGGAGAGCAGCTGGCTGCCTGCCTCAGCATCTTTCACCAGCAAGAGGAGCCAGCAGCCAGCCATAACATCCTCCGCAAGATTCAATGTGCCGGAGTCCTCTCCTGATGAATTTCTGGCATTCACATTCCTTATTGATTTAAACGAGGCTTGAAAGCCATCAGAATTGAACGCTAGACATCTTTACTAAATAAGAAAGTTTACAGTGCAGAAGTCTTTGAAGGAAATTGAAAAGAATAAAAACAAGTGACTGTCTCTAGGACAATAGCAGTGGGGAAGAATGTCCTCTGATTAAAAATAAATCTGTTGCCTGTAATGTTTTTAACTTCAGTTTAACTACTAAGTCTCAAACTGCAGACAAAATATGCTGGATTTAGGATACATCCCAAAGAACCCGTGTACACCTTGCTGATAGCAGCAGTGCACCCGAGTCAAGGGAATGGGCTCGCACAAAGAGCTCTTCATTTGCCTAGGGCTTCCACGGGCTGGGACTTCGGGCTCCACTTTTTTGTGGATTTTGTTATTGTTTTTCCAACCTTCAGCAGTATTTTACAGCTTCTGCCCTCTGAACCACTAACTATTTTTACGACATCGATTAATCCCTTTTCCAGTTTAAAGAAACAGCTGAGATAGCAGACTTTAACAATTTCATATTCTGAACTCTAATTAGTTTAATGTAATGTTATTTGTTCAGGAGTGCTGGTCCTTTAGTCAAGTTTCAATATAATCTCAACATAATCCCTGATTTTTTTCTCCCTTTTACGTCTCATACTTCTCTGAAACATTTTTAAATGTTTTGATCTACGAAACACTTACTGTGTGCCTTGTTTTGTGCTACACTATTTTCTTTGATCATTTCTTTGAAACTTAATACAACAGGTGCTATTTTAATTAAAAGCAATTCTGTCATCATTCTTTTACAATATTAATTTCATTTCAGTACTATGGAGTATACTTTATGCATTTTCTCCCTCTTGCAGCTCCTTAATTTAGGACTCGCATAATAAGTATGACTTTTATATTTACTGTTTGTTATTTCTATATAGGGTGTATATGTAGAAATATTCTTATTCTTCCCATACTTTAATGTTATTTGATATTAGTGGAATTTCCTCTTGGATTTAAACTCTTGAAAAGGGATGGACTTTGTGGGGAGCATAAACTGACCGATTTAATGCAATAACAACAGCAGTTCTCCCTGAATGCAGCTGTGTTCTCACAGGGATGAAATTTGACCTTTTGCAGAATGACAGCGAAAGATCTCGGTTTTCCTCAAGACATCAAAATAAGGATAGGCGTTTGATCTTGAAGCAGCCATAGGAAGTTATTGGAGCAAAACTGTTTAAGCTGTTTTATCCAGCGAACTACACGACTACCACCTGGAAAGAAGGCACTAGTGCCAGCAGAGCTTGCAGAGAAAAAGGTGCATTTCTTTATTGAGATCTTGCTTTGGACATGTTTTGCCTTTTTTTTTCTAAGCACGTCAGGCTTGATCTGGAAAACTGGAGCAAGAAAATGGCTGATTTCTCCACCAGTGACCCACCCACCACGAAGTCGTCCTATGCTGAGAGTTTGTTACATTCTCCCAGGGGAAAGAAACAGGGTCTCACTCTGTTTTACATTAGGTGTCCTTATATTTGTGGGTACCTGGTTTGCCAACCGCAGGCCCAACCATGCAGTGCATTTCTCCTACACCCAGAGTGGAATATGTACAAACACAAAAGACATTCAGCATCTCATAAAAGGGTCCTTTTCATTTGCTCGCTGTTGTATGGTGTGGAAAGCAAAGAGAAACAAGCCACAGAAAACAGAAGAAAGCTGACATGTAGAACATTGCATGCCAGGGATAAAACACCACTAAGAGCCAGGGAATTGTCATCATACTGGAGTTACATCAGACTATAACCATCTCCAGCACTATTTCACTAGCTCTCCCCATACAAATCACTGTTGCATGGTGATCTGTCAAACGACTCTAAAAATAACAGCCAAATATCCTTGCGTTTATGCTATTCCTTCCTTCCTTGATGTGCTATCCCTTCAAGATCTGCCATGTCACATAACCCATTGGATTGCTTCTCTCTTTTGCAATGCAAAGATGATTTCCAGCTGTTCAGTATCCTGGCTTTCTCCTGATGAGGCTCCATGGAGTCAGCCTTTCGATGAGTTAATGACAGAGCACTGCATCAGGCGAAACCCAATGGATACAATGTCCAGAAAATAAGAAAGGTCCTTTGTCTGAAGATCATTATAAAAAAATAGAAATTTCTTGGCAAGAAAACATATAAACCAGCTTATGTATCCAGGAATCACCCACCACTTCCCCCTCCCCAACTCTGCCATGCCTCCACACTGCTCAGATTTAAAATATTAATCATTGTATATTTTCCCCTACTGACACTGCCTATGGGATTAGCTGCGTATAGAACCTTTGGAAAGCTACTCATTTGGGCCAAATCCTGCTATTACAGTTTCTGTTCTACAATAATGAGAAATACCACAATAAAAGAACTTAAATCTTGGTAATGTTATTAGGAGGAAAGAGAAAACTTTAAAACCAATTTTCAGTCATAAAAAATGGTAACCAAACAACCCAGAAGTAAATACTATTAAAGAAGCAAACAAAAAAAATAATCACCACTTACATGCAATTTCCAATATTCGATTACAGTAAGAGAGAGAAAAAAAAAATCATTTGAGAAAGGACCCTTTGCTTTCCGACTGAAGCCCTCAACCAGAGGTTGGAGAGCCGGTCTTTCCTTCCCTGGCCCAGTCAATCCAGCTGCTCCACAGACAATAACAGAACGATTTCAAGAGCAGGGAAAATTTCCCTGCCCTACTCCAGACTTCTCACGAGAGAGATCCTGAGCTTCCCACTAATGTCTTTTATCCTCCCAAGCACTCTCTCGGAACGTACTGCAGCTCAGACACAGAGATCTCCGTGGCATTACGTCCTTTATAAAGGCTACTGTAGATGGGACCACACGTCCCAGCCGTATTGTTGGGATGCTGCCTGGGTTTAGGGGGTTTTACTGACAGACGTAAGTGGGGAAGCCGAAATAGCTTGCATTTACCAAAAACCATGCTAAGAAATGCCTTCAAATCTAGGACCGTAGAGCAATTGGATACCACAAGCTACGCTATAGTTGTTGGTGTAGATAAGAATTAGGAGAATAACCAGTGAAATTACTGAAACTCTGTAAGAAGCAAGACACTACACGGAAACTGGATTACAGTTATTTTCTCACTGTGTTCTGAGGCCAAAAAAAATGAGGCCGTTTTTGTCTGGTGGAAAATAAAGTTGGATTTTTAAAATTCCCCGTGTAGTGCTTAGCTATAAAGCCACTTATAATAGATGACTCTTATTTCATAATAAGAATATGATGAAACTGAAAATGGTCTCCTCACACCGCCAAGCTGTCAAGAGTAAAACTCCCTTAGAGCCTCAAATGTATCTTAGCAGATAAAAGTTGCAGATTGGCATACACTTGCTGCACATAAATGTTGGCAGTCCCTATCAATAAAAACTTGCACTAATTTGTTTTTCAGTGGATCAGCAAGGCACAGGCATCTCTAAAACCATCTATGGAAAATATGGCTAACTGTATCATTGCATGTCGTGATGCTGTGCTGGAGGCAGAGCAAGAGGGGAGGAGATACTGCTCTAGGAACTATTCTTCCAGCAACAAATCATCTCTTCGCATGGTCCTAGGCCTGGCTGTGTTCATCCTCCACTCTCCTTTATTCTGACCAATCTATTTCAACTCGAGCAGCCTTCTCCAGGCCTTAAGGACCACATACTTCTTGTGCACTAAATGATGGTCTAGTGCCTTCCCCATGGGTTTTGCGCAAAACAAGACATATCAGGGAAAAACGCATCTCTCTTCCTCTGCTAACAACATGGTGACCTTGCCTAAATCTGATGTTCATTCTATGTTGTTTAAGCAGATGAAAAGTTTAGCAAGGTTGATAACCAAGCCTTCATAAACACACATATGTGCTACCTGTAATCATCTAGGTGGTATCCTGCCTTCACAGGAGCATAATACAGAGAAGGAACTGCTGATAGTGAAATACAGCTATTCCTGCATCAGAATTACAGAAATCCCCTTTAAACCTTTTCCTATTACTGTTATTATAATAACAATAAAAAGCAGCAGCACATGAGATACCATCCCTTTTATCATCATCCATCACAACGATAAAATATATGAGATCTCTGTATTTTACTTCCAGTTTCGAAGGTGAAAAAGCAATTATACTGCAGACATCAGCTCCTGCCACTTCTGGAAAGTGTCTTACAACACAGAAACGCAGCCTACAAATCCCTTCGTGCTCAGCCCTTTTTGGCCCATAGACTCTTGTGCTGGAGTGGCCCTAGTATGGTTTAGGTTGGATTTTAGGTTTGGATGGGAAGTTGAGGGCAGAGTCTGAACCCCACCGAAACCCTGTTTGGGGGATTCAGGTGGAAGGGAAGCGGTGCACAGGGCTGGCACGAGCATGCCTCAGTGGACACACTTACACTGAGTGCAGAAAGCACTGATCACAAGAGGTAAAGCTCAGAGGATGCAAATACTGAAAACAAGAAAAGATTGTCCTGTCAACGTAGTTGTGTCTTTCACTGCCTCCCACAGACTTTCATTCTACTCCTGAAAACAGATATACTTGTAGGAGAAAAGTAAGATTTAGGAAGATGCACTGGAGGAAAAAAAATTTTCTTCCACCCTGCAATCACAGGATTCAGTTTTCTTTTGTACAGAAAACCCATACCTTTTTCACAGATCTTTCTGCAAAGAAGTTTTATATCTGTTTATTCAGTGTTAACCCTTCAAAGTTTTAGAGAATGCGGATACACATGGTTGTAAATCCAGAGACAGCACATACACAGTATGGATTCATTTTATTTTCTGAATGAGAGGGAGAAAACTCAAACCATTATTGGAAAGAAAAAAAAACCCACAACAAAAACAGTCATTGGTGTAGAAGTCTGAGAACTCTCCTGTTACTAAAGCACCAGCATTTGTCCAGTACTTATAAATATCATGACATAGGAACACTACTACTCCTTTGAGGTGCTGTTTAAAGGTAGTGGCACATTACAGAGAAAACATTTTAAAATATGGCCTTATTTATCCAAAGCATACTCAGCTTAGGCTTTTTTCTCCCCAGGCTGGGGAAATCTACAAGCATTTTGCAGTGTAAAAAAATTTTTGTGGACAGTGTTAAAGAAAGAAAAAAAACAAATTAATACATTAACATCTTAGCCATAAAATTTAAAGTGGTTGCTATTGCATCTCAGCTCCCCTCCGGATGGTGTCAGCAATGGGTAAATGCTGGGCCCCTACCACTTTTTGCTTACTGTCCCTTGCATTATTTCTGGGTGAGGTGCTGCGCCATTGGAGTATCTGGGCTTTCTCCTCTCTCTTCGTAATTGTTATTTTCCAAACACAGGTTTTCATTGAGCATTTGACTTTAGACATATGATTTAACCAAGTGTTTATAAAACACTTGGAAGATCACCCTCCTTTAAAAATTTTGTGATCGAAAAGCAATTACTCTTTAAGCCATGTTTCAAAGTCACTTCCCAAGAATCCTTTGGAAGCAAACCTCAGCTTTCTCTCCTGCTTAACACCCAATGTCACCCAGCAAGCATGTAAACTATTGTTGATTCTATTCTTTTAAGACCTAGTGACAAAATACAGATAATAGGGTGTTTTTTGCAATCCACGGCTATTAGTAACTGAAATCCTTAAATACACCGGGATGGGTTAGTTTCAAATATTTCTATTCCTTACCAGTGTCTAAATTTGTACAGCTATTAGAGCCAAGTATGTCTTAAGCTTTTTTCCATGCACCGAAAGCAAAGAACAAATGTAAATCAAAGGCCTTGAGATTCCAGATGAATGTAAATTTCTGTCTGTGTAAGGAAGACAAAAAAAAAAAAAAAGACCCACAACTTTATAGCACGGAAACAAAAAAAACCCAAAAAACAAAACAAAAAAATAAGCAAGAAACAAGCCAACAATGCACACATCACAGTCCATACTTACCTGAATACAGAATAATCGCCAGCCATTAGGATTTTGAAGGTGCATTAGGCAGTAAGCAGAGATGCAGGAGTTGCACAGAGGATTGCACAATGGGGATGCACTGGTGAGGTTAACTTCATTCTTACTCAGGGAAGCAACATGCAAAGACTCTGTCTATAACGCAAAACACTGTCTCTGGGGTATTTTAAAACAGGGATCAAAGTTCAGTTTGACCAGAAGGACAGGAGCAGGCAGTCAAATCCCATTCCATATTCACATCCTGACTTCCCAATTCACACATTTGAAAATGTTGATGTCTGGCTAGTTTGTGCTAACTCGTTACGCCATCATGTTTCTGACAAGAAGCCACATTAATCAGCATTTACCCACTCCGCTGACCCCAGCACAGTCAAAAGCCTGGTCGCTGTCCCACTCTGTGACCAAGGCTGGAGGGGAGGAGTTCCCCAGCTAGCCCTTCCTTCCCTCCTCTTCCACCCCAAATTAATGAATACAGAGAATGGCAAACAGAAGCAAAGAGACGACACTTCGGAATTACCTTATAAATTTTTCACATACCATACACCAACATACGAAACAAACACAACTTTTATACAGACTCGTTAGCGTAAAATTGTCCCCATTACCCATGAAAGGCCCAGGTGGAGGGCCTGTAGTCTGGGCCACATCCACACACACGCTCACCGGGTGGGCAAACAGCCTCTCTAGAGCACAAATTGCTTTAATTAACCTTCAGTTACGCTTTGTCTTATCCTTGCCCCACCACGATGAAGGAAGCCGAGCTGCAGGGCTGTAGTGTCAGGGAACAGCAAGTGGCCTACGCAGTGCAGGGGGGAGCCGCGGGCAACCCCAAGACCAGCCATGCCCTCCCATGGCCTTGGACATGGCAAGGGGTGACCCAGGCTGGGGGGCCAGGCAGGAGCAGCAGGAGACTGAGCTGGAGAAAGGTGTGCTCAGAGGGAAGGAGGAGGTGTCCAGACCTCAAGTGAAACAGAGCCCCTGGTCACCTGGGTAGGGTGTGTGGGTGGAGGTCCCCGGTGGGGCCGCCCTGGGCAATGAAGGCTCATCACCGTGCTCAGGCCTGGAGAGAGCCAGCAGATTGGTAACAGGCAGGAAGCTCACAAGATTCCTGCAAGGCTGGAGCTCATTCCCCAATATATAATTTTGCACATGAAAATTACATGCCAAAAGGCAAACAGCAAAAGTTGAGACTCTTTCAAGGTCCTAGGGACAAGCTATCTCCCTTCATTTGCCCTGGCTGGGGACACTCAGTCCCCGGGCAGCTTCTCCAACTATAACTGGAGTATAAACAAGTTAACACGAAACACTGTTGACTTCCTCCCTTATTCTTTTCAAGAAAATGTATTCTGTTGAAGTGCTCTGAAAGTCACAGAATTTAAAAGCAACAGACACTTTATACTGGAGCAATGAAAGGAACAGACTGTGCTGGGTGGACTGGCATAAATACGCTAGAGTGTCTCACAAAAAAACACAAGACATACTCCAAACAGCACCAAACAGTAAGTTATAGCAGGTGCAAAACTCATGGCCGGTTTATCCAATCTCCACAGGGAATGAAAAATAAAATTAAACTAAAAGCTGTGATTTGGTCAAGGTCAAATACTTTTGAATGCATTTTACCACCGTTCAGGATTCTAATTCCTTGTTAAATCATGAGAAAACAACAAGATTACCTCCAGGATCAGTTGGCTAAGCAAAAGACTGTCTCATATTGCCAGTTAGCACATATACAAAGGCACCTAACCATGAAACATTACTGTTCGTAATAATGGATACTACTGTCTTCAAATTCCCTAACGAAATTCTCTTTTTGCAGATATGAGCCTCATCAGAGTTACACCGATCCCCTGAAAGACAAAGCTATTCCATAAATATACACTCCATTTACCAACACTGCAACATTTACCAGAAAAAAGTACTGCTGAGGACTGCCAAAGTGGACTGTCATTTCACAGTTCCCAGTAGTAATAATGTAGTTTTAGATTTGTTCTTTGGACCAGATGCTTACAATTTATAAGACGTTACTATTGTCTCCTGGATTAAAACAATCTCTTTTACAAATTGTAATGATGTTTTGTTTGTGCTATCACAGTGTCCGTGTAAACTATCCCAAAGCATCTCCCACACTCTCCAAAGTGAGACAAGAGCAGCATGAGATGGGTAAATGCAGTGGAGTTCAATGAAGCTTTAAAATCTGGCTAAAACAGGGGAAAAAAAGTGTTGCGCCAGCCATAGCCCAGCTAATAAATGACGTTATTTTAAATAAAGGTACTTTCTGAGCCAGGGTCATTCTATATGGAAAGCGTGCATGTCAGAGGCGGCCACAAAGAAGTCACATGCTCTTAAGAAATGTGTCACTCATGCACCTAGTGAAAAGTAACATATCGATGTATCTAGAGCTTACTTCCATCTCTGTTCGTAAGAGACACTGTGGAATACAAAAGGTCCTCATTTTCTTCCAAGTAGCATAGATGGGACAAGCAGCATGACGAGATGATGTGGATGAGGAGACAATAAATCCTAATAAACAGCAAGTTCCCATCCCAGATGATTCGGATGGCCACAGGTGGGAAGCAGGACAGGCAGGAAAACAGGTAGCAGCCATTTGGTCAGGTAAATCATCGCCTACTTCCCATTTACCTCTCTAGGTGAAGCCCACATGCGAAGCAGGTTTGGAACAGAACAGCTGTTACAGAAACCCACCTACAATCAAAATGGTGTTGAAACACTCATAAAATAGCTTCCCTAGGTAACTTACTGGTTATGTCGTGGCAGAAGTTTTCTGGGGGTGCTGCTCAATCACTGTAAACACTGGCATTTTGGGAAACTCTACCTTAGATTGATTTTAAACTCTCAAACAATATGCTGCTTTGGGATCAAGAAGAGGGTGTCATCCCTCCTCTAAGCACATACATTAAGAAGTAACATACCAGCCAGGATGTAAACTTGGAGATGGCTGTGGGGACAAAGGAAAATGCCAAATTCAGGCATCCGAAAGCAAAATGGCTGGGCTGTGAAAAGAAAGCAAGATTATGCTGTGAAATAATGAGGAGAGTGTCTGTCATGTACAGACTAAAATTCCTCCTTGCTGCAAAGCCCATGCAGTATTTTCTTGCATAGTCACCTTCCTCTGTACACACAAGGTGCTCTTCTCTGCGAGATGTGTGATGTTGGATTTTCTGAGCTTGAGTATCACAAAATCTTGCATATTTTATCAGGACTATTATGCAAAAAAAGAGCCTTGAAATACTACAGCCCTTCCAAAATGGTTCCATTTAGGGGAGACTCACTCATGCGGGATTAAGTTTTAGGCTATTTTGGAAAGCTTTCACTCTTCTGAGGAGGAATTCAAGTGTCTATTTCAATATGAATTATTAAAGAAAAAAACCCTACATGATTCCCTCAAGAAATCAGAGGAGTGCATAAAACTCACACATCCTGGCCTAAGGCAAGGACTTCAGCTTTTCCAATGGAAAGAAGAAGCATCTTTAGCATGAAAGATGGAGACAATCATTACAGCCATAGTATTAGGACCAGCATCATCTGCTGCCTACCTCTCTGATGGGGATTTTTATGCTGCACTTTTGTCCAGTAGAAGGTATGCAGACAGGCACATGCAGCTCCATGTGCCTTTAGACACACACTGCCTTATGCTGTATAGTCTATGCAGCATACTGCCAGCATACTATGCTTCACCTTTGGAGCCTTTCAGGTTGTACTGTGTTCATTTGTTCGGATTTGGACATTTCAGCAAGTGGCATGTCACCTCATCGATGAACTCTGCCGTGCCAGGTTGTGCTTATAGCACTTAGAAAATTTAAATCTTCTGAGTAAAATTTTGCTTGTCCCAAAGCATCAGCAACTTTTATTGCACAGGATTGTTTCCGTAGCCCTTAAGAATAATTTTTCTGAAACCTTGAAACAAAAGCATCTGAGTAATCCTGAAAATCATTAAGTATGAATCCATCCCAACTATTTCCCATCATAATCACTTTTCAGCCAGAGACCGCATATTTGTTCATCCATGCCCGAGGCAGCTGACAGGGCGGCTCGCCCATTTCCCTCAGCCCAGGAAGCACTGTCCACCACACCCAGGGTTTCTTACAGGTCAAAGCTTTTTCTTTCAATTATGAACCTTGGGCAAAATTACAAACAAAACAGTTCTTTGCTTAGTTTGGGCTACCACCCTGCCTCTGGAACTCCTTCCTTCCAGTTCCTCTACTCCAGCAACTATTGGAGGACATTGCCTGTAACTTTGATAAGGAGAACCTGGACATGTTTCAGACGGGCTTTGTAACTCTATGGGGCTGCCTGGCCAGAGATCTCTCCAGCCTGTGCAAAGACCTGCCTTTTGTGGTGAGAAAACTCTCCATTCGGTGCAGAATACTCATCTTTCTGTAGACCGGATTCTCATGGCTTCAGAGCTTTGTCTGGTTGCTTGCAAAACTGAGGAAGAAACATCTTTCCTCATACAGGCACAGATGTCCTGATGCCCCTCAAACCCTTACACCTCTCCCAGAGACATCAAACCTGACACTGTACAAGCTGGACTAATGACAGAGCCAAAAGATGTTCCCACGTGCCTGTCTGAGGACTCTTATATGGCAGATTTTTTTTCATATTTGGGAGCGAGAACAGGGCGTGGATCACCTATCCAGATCAGCTACCTAAATTTCCTTTCTTGCCATTTTGCACACCATGGCTGTTTGTGAAATGCTCCCGTTTTATTCTCTGCTTGTAGTGAATATCAATAATTCCAGTGCGCCAAAGTGCTTTATTTGACTTACAAGACTCTTCTTAGGGAGCAATGCATAAGAAAATATTGGTGAATGATACACAAAATGTCAGGCCATGAAGTTTATATTTTGCCATAAAATTTAGTAGGGCAGATTTAATAAAAAAGAAAGAAAGAAAGAAAAAGTCTAGCACTGACAGCATTTTCTTTTGTCCTTTTCTGGAAAGAAAAGAACCATTTTAACATTTGGTCCCCCTGGAACCTTTTGGCTTTCTCCCTTCTCCTAGCTACCAGCACCTGCCACCAGAACTGTCCACAAAAGCACAAAACATCAGAAAAATCTTTCTGATCCTCTTCTGCAGCCACACCACTGAACCTCCTGGTTATATAAAATAAAAATCTCCAGATAAGGAAATCAACCTAAATAAATACTTGGCTGAAGATAACGTTAACATCTTCAGGGAAGGCTAGCAGCTTTGCTTTTCCAGCCAGGCAAACTGAATGCTGTGACCAGCCCTAGCAGTGGCTGCTGCATAGCTTGGCCAAAGCACTGCCATTGCTGTGCCTCCATTTCCCCTCCCACCCATCTGTCTTCTCTGCTCAGGGTATAAATTCATTCAGCAGGGGACTCTCTGCATGCGTTAGCACAGGACCTGGAAGAAAAGAGATCTGGTCTTTCACACAGAAACATGCTAACAACTAAGAAATACAGGGAAGGAATCTTACTTTGAATTCACTGTGATTTAGAAGTTTGTCTTACCGTAACCTCAGCATCAGATGCATTGCTCTTATTTTCTTTGTATCTGTTAAAAATGAACATGAAGCCATCAAGGGACAGATTGCTCTACTAACTCTGTAATATAGCAAGGCATTATAAATGCCTCCTCCCCTCAAAACACTGCAATTTTTTAGGTGCATAAAATATTTTTTCGTAAGATAAAAGTTGATTTTTCTTGGACTGTGAGACAGGACAATACCAGGATTGTCAGCTTCTGGCTCACAAGTGACAAATGCACAGTGTCTAAATGGATAATATTTTTTTTTTTAGTAAATTAACATTCTGAATTAGATTTTTATGAACCATGAATACGAGCATTGACAAAAAGAACCCTCATAGCTCTGAGCTTTCCCTGACTTTGCTTTTTATTCCCAAAGCTGCTTGTGACAGCTTATTCATTCCTTGAGATTGTTTATTCCTGGTAAAAAGAGCACACCCAACCCAGTGCAGCGATACATGCATATGAGTAGTTTTCAACCCAGAAGAGTGGAGAATGACTTCTAGAGGACCACAAAGGGATAACACAACAAGCAATTTCATGTGCACTGATCTGAAATATGCATAATCTCTGAAAAGATCCTCACTGTGACTGGAAAAAACAGTAACTGGTTGTGACTGGTTTAACATTATTAAAAATTGAAACTGAAAGTTGAAAAATTCTGACACACACCAAACAATTTTTGATACGCACGAAACAGATCCTTGGTAAGAACATCAGCTATATCAGGTAAACAGAAAATCTGGGGCTACTAATATGTCTAACAATGTTTCTTGAAGCCAAGGCCTTCAGATAAAGATGCTCTAAGAAAATACGGCCACATGGTGACTTCGACTTAGCAGCTTCTGTTTGTACTGTTCTGGTGGGTAGTTTACAAAGTTGCTAGTGTCCTCACAGTTTGACAACTGCTGAGGCAAGGAGTTTGGCCCAGCAAAGTGCAGAGCCATTGGCCTCCGAACAAAAATCCTCCTTGATTTCAAATCAGCCAGATGATAAGACTAGAAACATCAAGTGAAAAATGTCAGCCTAGTATGCCTGATCCGCCAAGCTCACCAGAAAATAAGAAGTGCTATCGTTGAAGCTTGATTTGCCGACTGTACATCATTCTTCCCCTGCTCCTGTGCCAGAAAGCCGTCCATATTATGCAAAAGACCCTGCTTCTTGGTTTGCTTATAGCTGCATAGGTGAGGAGTCCTGGAAAATCTCCCATCAAGTCAGCAACTTGGCAGGAAGAGAACAGACAAATTTTCCAGATTTGGAAATTCCGTGGGCATTGTGTCAGGAGACCTCAGCACATGCTGATGAGGTCTTGTGCTGCTGTCTAGCCTTTGAATCCCCTGTTTCATCTTCCACAGTGGAAGAATATAGAGGAAACCCACTGTCCCAAGAGAGACAGTGTTCACACGGTCCCTTGTAAATTACCACAACGCAGATTCATTACCTGAATGCAAGGCTATATGCAATTATACTTTGGCTAAAACAAAAGCCTTTAAGAATGTTTAGGGAACAGCAACAAAATGTCCTCATCCTTGAGTGCGCAGACTTACTCTATGCCAAAAATTCGTCTCAGTCTATGCCAAAACTGGTGCACATTGCACAGGGTGACCTGCTTGCTGTCTTTTATGTATGGTAAAGAACATAAGCCAGGCTATGAAAAGTTTGTGGCATATTGCTTTTTCTTCTCCACTTTATGACTCAACAACTGTTGTCTGGAAATGAGATTGAAAAAATTCAATTATTAATGAGTAATCTTAGCATACGGCCTTCAAAACAATTCAAAGCACCTTTTACAACATGTCCTCTATCTCAAGGCAAGAAGTGACCCATCTCTAGCACAGAATTCAACATCCAAATATCTCCTTCTGCTTTTCCATTTATGATGAATTAGCTGGCTGAGGTTTATATCATTTATAATATTCATTTCCCAATTTGTCCCTCATGTCTGCCAACCCAGGTTTGTTCAACTTGCTCTTGACACTCTTGATAATTGGAGTTATCTGAAACAAAAACTCTGAGCACCCCTAATAACCAGAGTGGGAATCACTGGCTGAGACCTATAAAATCCTCTGGTAGTTGCTGCATGCATATCCAACCATCTAACACAATACCTACCAATATCACATTTAGATCCCTTAATATTGGTTTTCCATCAGAAAAATTACGACTAAATCTAACTACTTCATGTAATAGCCAAAGAAGCCTTGTCTTCCAAGTGGTTTCCTTGCGGTCATCGGGTTATTAACCTCTTTAGCTGTGAAAGAAATTCAAAAGCACTGTTCACTTATGAAGGATCTCATTTCACATCTGTGGAATGTGGAGAATTTCTGAAAGGCAGAAAAGTATTAAGCACAGATGTTCTTCCATTTATTATCCTCAAGATAATGCATAAAATACATTAGTCAGGTTTGGAAAACTTCTTGCCAACTACTGATCTACAAGAGAAACCTGCAAATAATTTAGTGAGGATTGGTTATAGGACTGTCTATAGTCAATCTGTCACACACTAACATTTGCTTGAAGAACTGTTGATAAATACTGGTGTACAAAGCTAAGGATTAATTTATGCCTGCCTCTGCAAAATGTGGTGATGGAGTAAGAAGAAAGACCCTTTCTTCTCACCGTGGTTACACCCATAGGGCATAAGGATCTCTATCCCAGGATGTGATTCAGGGACAGACCTGGACCAGCTGAGCCAGATAACTAGGGACACAGTGAAGGACTTTGGTCTGTAAAGCCCCATGGGACTGTGAGCCCTGTATCAAGTATGCTAGCATGGAGCGAGAGAGCTTGAGGTGTCAGAGCTGGAGTGAAAGCAGCTGAGACCCAACAGAGGGAGCGAGGTCAGAGGATGAAGTGGTCTCATCCAACCCATAATCCTTTACTTAAAAGGTAGTCATCTTAAGTAGGACTGCTCTTATTCAACAATTGAAGATGGATTGGAGAGAGAGGGAAGAAAGTTTAGGTTCACCTACGCATTGAAGGACCTACCTATGCAACTTCTCCCAACTGGACTGGCTGCTGTGAAATACACAAATGATCTGGGGTAATGAGATGAGAACCCGAGACTCTTCACATGTTGAAGCTCTGCTCTATAAGCGATGAAGTCACACATCTCTTTTGGGCCGACAAATCTGGAAACATTATTTTTATTTTGCTCAGAGGAAAATTAAACTGAAACAAAACATGAAAACCTACACGGTGGGCTCTAGGACGCTTTTCAGAGACGGGACATTCTGACCTTGGATTCCCTTCAGCATAGGAAGAAACAAAGGCATCCTTCTCATATGGTGAATAATTTGACTAGGATGCTACTAAGGAAATGAAGGCCTTTTTCTCTCCCTCCATCTATGTTTTAAAAGGCAGTGGCAGCTGTTATTCCATTTTGTGAGGAACCTAATCCTTTCAGTATGTTATCAGGAATCTTCTGAGAATGCCTACAACTGGGTAAAACCACTAGTGGGGTTTTTTAATGTTTGTGGGGTTTTTTTGTTTTGTTTGTTTTAGGAAATCACCATTTATGTGAGTAGGTATCACCACTGATGGCAAAACCTGCCAGCCCCATTCAGATTTGTATACCACTTTGAACTGGCTTACGCAGACAACTGTTATGCTCCATTTTGGGGACCTTTATGCTACAAGATCAACTGTTCCTGAAGACACTGTGGGGAAAATGCACTGTTTAAGGATGTTGATATCTTTCACTTACATGCTAACAGCTGGGCTGCTCAGTCCTGTGAAGATCAGGGTGAAATGTTCAGAGGTATAACCTAGGAACCCGGAGAGAGGTCAGGTACCTCCAGAGTCTAGCAGCAGCTTAGCCAGCTTTTTCAAAGCACTTTTGAATGGAGGTTCCCAAGCTGTTTAATGGCCTTTGCCACTGCACTGCTTGCTGGTAGTAGTAGCTGACAGCTGTGTTTTGTAGATTATTATTGGGGAAAAAAAAAAAAAAAAAAAAAGAT
>Ga0065711_1007892_pt1 | contig 18988 bp, 8 predicted proteins | sample Hoacrofraction12_FD_59098 | JGI IMG/M metagenome (GOLD analysis project Ga0065711, IMG submission 59098) | Hoatzin crop microbial communities from Cojedes, Venezuela - Epithelial fraction 12 v2 (version 2) | ecosystem: Host-associated > Birds > Digestive system > Esophagus > Crop | place... | reverse complement strand
CCCCCCCCCCGCCGTGCGTCTGCCAGGCCTGTGTGGGCTAGTGCAGATTTTACCCCATGTTTCCTAGCATATGTAGATATCTCAGCACATGAGTCTTGGGCTTAAATGTTTCGTTTTCTTTCATGTTTGTGTCAAATTTTCCTTGAGAAAATAAGTACAGTACTTCTAAACTTAAAAAGACACTTTCTCCACACAAGTTCTTGAAAATCACAGACACTTACGTGGTTTCAAAGTTTTATTCTTCAAGCCAATTTTCTGTCGTGAAGAAATGATAAGAGAGGTCCAAGTGATCTCTCAGTAGCACATAGAGCAGTGATACAGATTTCCAGTCGAGGGCAATTTTCTCCTGGGAGAAGTGTTGAGGAAAGATTCCATGGTATAGACCGCCTGTTAGGAAAATGAAAAGGCTGTATGAGCTTTCTTCACAACTCTGGAAGAAACGTAAAATGTCAGAAGAAATGTGTGGTTTGTGTCGAGGTCCCTTCACAGCTTCCTGGATTCCATCTCGGGCTGTTGAAGGCTTTCCAATAAAATGTAACTTTTCTTGTAGAAGAGAGTAACCTGCTGAGCATTGATCAACTTCAGCAATTTTGTTTTGATTTTGGAATCACAACTATCTGTGCAAGCTTAAGGTGTTTTTTTTTCAATTACTTTCCTTTTGACTACTTTTGCTTTAAATATATGTGCTCTTACATTATGCGCTGGGTTTTATTTTTGCTGTAACAGATGGTAAGGGTTAGCAGTTAAAGACACATTAGAAAATCTTCCTCATCAGCTGAAAAGGAGAGGTTCTGAGAAAAGTGAGGAATGTGTGTTTTCCTCTGGAAGTTGTACTTAGATGAGCATGCGTTCTGGTCTCATTCCTTCACAATGTCTACTTTTAATTCAGGACTTTTCTAAGGTCTTTCCACATTAAAATTCCTCTCTGTTGCTTAGCCTTCATATTCCTTAAAATAAAGAAATCAAAGTATGAATTTATTATGTTCCCTGTATTCTTTAATTATTGGTTTTAGAATAGAATGCTTTCTTTTTCCTGATGGTACAAAAAAACTTTAATTTTTAAAATTATTTTTTTGTTTTGCAATTGTGGAGCATTTCATTACAGAGGCTCTGTAACACTTTGTGAAAGGAAATCAGACAGAAATTGATCTGGACTTAGTACTCTGTAAACCAAGTCTGGTTCCAAAGAACACTTCTTTGCATTGCTGGTTGTAGCCCCACGATGACAATAAATAGCTGGGGAAATGTGCAGTAGAAAGGAGGCATAGCCTCTCCTCGATAAGAATAGCATCTTTGTCTGGCCTGTTTCCATTGCAATGCTGCATTAAATCATTTTATTTTTGGCACATAAAGAAAAGATTACCTGTGCCTGTGTGTTTATATGGGCACGTGGTATTTTTCTCCAGTTTCCCATTAACAGTGGGAAGTGAATGTTCTATTTTGAAAGTAGATTTTACTTCACACATGAAATATTTTGGGCACAGATATTTTCATGTTCTCTTTAAATGAAATGTGTTATAATTAGAAATGGACAAAAGGGAATTTGATGCTTAAAATAATTTTTTTTTGTGAATAGATACATTAGTATTTTGTATCGGCTTAGTCATTCAAAAGAATGAATTTTAAATAACTCCATGTATTATGTTAGATACCTCCCATAAACCTGAAGAGGTTTCTGTGATTCAGTCTATTGCTTAACCTTTCATGAAAATCTAATTGAGTGCGAACAACTGCTTAAATAATTCAATGGGCGAAGTTATTCTTGGCTGGTGTAGTCCCAGCCTAGTGCAGTGCAAATGTCTGGGTGTCAAGCAAGACTGGGGTTTTTTCTTTTTTGGTGAGGAATGTGATTAAGAATAAAATCACAGTTGAAAAAGCTTACAGGTTGATTAAGAAGGAAAAAAGATGAAATGTAAATTAATTTTGCCAATTCGATAAATGACTTGTGGCTAAAAGGTGTGTATTCTTTCAGTCCTTTTGAAAGCATGTGATATTTTTGGTGATTTTGATGAATGTTATTGGGTTTCATTGCTTTCTTTTCATACATGTGACCTTTTATTTTTATTAAGGGACATTGTGCTTTTTGTAGTACTATTTTTAATAGTTCTAGAGTGTCATTTCCAAATTTATTTTTAAAGATCTGGGTAATGCACATTAGATTTTTATCAGTTGGTTTGGCCAGATGTTTTCCCTTCTGTTTTTGGAAGGAAACTCAGCTTTTTCCTTTTGCCTGAATCCTTCCAGGCGGTTATCCCTTGTCTATTCAATCTTTTATTCCCATTTAATAACTCTGTTTACTTTCTTACTTCTGCTGTTTCCTTTGTGTCCGCTTTTAAACTCAAAGCATTTTGGGGGGGAGGGTGTATTTTGGTTTTGGGGTTTTTTTGTTTTTAAACTAAAAATGGAAATGGAATTAATTACTGATCCCACGCCACCGCATTGCCTTTGTTAACTGTTGCTTCCCCCGAATTGAAGAGTTCCAGTAGTCCTGGAGGTCGGTTACCTGTAGGATTCTGCGCTGTTTAGTACAGAGGGTCAGCAACCCCTTTAGTTCGGAGAACTGTTAAATAACTTTTGCTAATTCTGTACTTTTCTAAAATATCTTAGTTATTGAAGCAGGTAGTTTAATATGAGCCTGTAATAACAGTATGTAAGTGAAGTGAAAAAGTGGGTGGAGTCTGGCCAGGTACATTCTTCAGAGTTACTTTGAAACAACATGACTTTAAGGCCTCTAGTGTTTAAGCGACGTACTAAATGCATTTATTTAATGACTGAATACATTTTGGGATTATCACTAATATAGCGACAGTTTCATTCTTTCGTAATAGAAGCAGAACATTCAACCAGGTAATTAACCACCATGCTGGACAGACTAGAGCTTTGAGACCAGTGGGAGAGTGGTTTGAGCAAAAAGTTACAGCTGTAGCTTACCAGCTGACTCAGCAAAGTGCATCATCCTGGAAGTTTATTAAAGGTAATGCAATACCTATGGAATTAGATACATTATAAAAACATCTGTGTCTTGAGATCATCAGAGGATTACTTTAGTGGAAAATATGTCCTCTCTCCTAATAGCTTGAATTTGCAGAAGGATGTGTCAGAGTATATAGATTTATTTTATTCTATTTTTTTCCATTGAAAGGAGGAGAGGAGGCAGCTGATGCAGATGCAGGTTGAGTTGTCCTGTGATATGTAAAGCAACTTTTTTGCAGACGGCCAAATGGTGGGACATTTTGTAGTAAGACAAGAAAACTGCATTTCTTCTTGACATTCTCTCTGACTGTAACGGGTTTCAGTAGATGTAGAAGAAAAAAAAGCCCCTTATTTATTTGGTTTTGACATGTGTTATTTTTCTGTGAAGATACAAGCACTGCATTGAAGCAAAAACATTTGATAAAACTCAGTGTATGAATCTGGTATCTGCACTCCTCTGCCTCCTCCATTCCACCGTCACCTCCTGTTGCTCACGTAAGATAAAAGCACTCACTGAAGGACTGAGTTACTCATTGTCTTGAAGCAAAACAGAGTTACGAGGTTGGTGGAAGGAGAAGAAAGACACAGAAATTAATGTCTTCTGTTACTGAAGAAGGTATAAATTATTTTTAGATCTAGTATAAAATTTAAAGAAAATCTATTTTAAATGTTAGGCACACTGCTAGCGAGGTCAGTCTTAAATAGTATGTTTTTAAAAGACTTTAATTGATTTATGCACATTCTTAATGATAGATGGAAACTTTAAAAAATTAAAAAGAGCAATAATTATTGACTACTATAAAGTTTTATTGTTAGATGTTTGGAGTACTATCTCTAGGTTATTTAGCTTTTTTTGTTTGCTGAATCACTTAGAACATCCATCAGTTGCAGATTTGCATCTCGTGTTGTCTATTCTATGATGTATTGGTTCTCTTATTATAATGTGCTATTGAAATTGAAATGCCGAAAAGATGTTGAGTGTTTCATACTTTGGAAAGGTGTAAGACCTTATTAATGGTTGTTTAAAATACGCAGAGATACCTGTTTCATTTTCATAAGATGAAGTATGACTCAGATGGGAGTGGAAGAAGCACTAGTTATAAAATTAGAGGACTGTGTGTTGGAAAAAGTTTGATTGTTTTATTTAAATGTGTAGGGTTTAGTTTTGTTCCCTCATCCTGGCTAGATTTCTAGGCAGTTGGAATTGCCTGTGGATGCATTTTCCTTACTCTGTGGTTGATTTTGTACATGGGGAATTTGTGGCCTTCTTCCCAATAGAAGATTTTGAAAGGACTAGAAGAGCACAATTCAGTTCGACAGCTTCTCTTGTCTCTCTGCCAATCTAATTATGGTTGCCGAAACAGTTGTTCATACTCTGTGGAGAGAGACGCAGCTGGATGTGGGTACATACATCTGCAGCTTCTTACTATGTTTTTTTGGTATTGCAAAGTTAAAGAATACATTTGTAAGACAGTTCCAAAGTAGAAAAAGAAACTGTTTAATGAGATAATCTATGATTGTCCTAGTCTGTGTACTAGGAAAATAACATGATCTATTTCAGTTTTGTAGGTGTAAAAGTATATTCTTCTGAATCTGCTAGAGCTTTGAGGGATCTCTTTATTCCATGTTTGAGGTCCCTAATCTACACATCTATAGTGCTCTAGTTTATTCTAGATTTGGTTTGGAAATACTTTCTGTATTCAGTTGTGGGTATTCAGCAGGGAATGACCCAGGCCAGTCTTTTCCATTTGGTGCTTCTCGAGACACTTCAGGTTTTACAAACCATAGCTGGAAATGATCTTAAGATGCATATGTCTATATTACATTTTAAAAAACTGTAACACACTACCATGTAACATAGTCTTGAAATTAGAGGAAAAATGTTTGTATTACGAGATTTCAGCTTCTGAAACTGACACCACCTCTACCTCACTCCATTTCGTGTAAATGCGGAGTTTTGGTGTCTGTATGTAGAATGTGCATTAATGGACTGATAGTTCAAACATGATGTAAGAGTGCGTCATTATAGCAGCACTGTACGTCTTTGTGTGTCACTTCACGTGTTGGTGGATTGGATGATGACTCTGTTTTCTGTTGACTGCCCTTTTAGTCCCAAGTGTAGCACAGCCCTTTTAGCTGTACCAAAACAGTCTTGTGGAGTAAGTCACTTGTGGCATTGCTCAGCCTCTGGGTTGGCCGTAGATGTCTGCTTTCCATTTCTGAAGTTTTGTGCTGACTGCGTGTAGAACTTCTATGTGACCCTTCAAACACGTTTCCAGCCCACTGGAGACACACTTTGATTTGAAGCAGTGCTTATTCAAAAAGAAAATTCTGGTAGCAAACACATGAAGAGCTCTGCATGGGAAGAGGCTTTTAGATCAATGTTGGTCTCTTGGGAATCTCTGACTTTTTGCACTAACAGTGGTGCCAATACTGTGATTTTTTATTAAGGAAAACCTAGTGGCTGTTTGCTTTCTCCCCCCAGCTACCTTTCATATCTGAATAACAATGAAAGGGGGAGCCTTCTGTCATTAAAAAAGCATTACATAGAAACAAGATGAAAAAATACTGAAGTTTGGAAAAGTGGGGTTTTTAGTGTGTAATGGGAGACTTTCAAGAGAGTTACAAGATATATGTATAGATTTTGTGCACCTTGAAATATCTTTTGTTCAGTTATTATAGAAATGTATGGATAACAAGACAGCATACAGTTTTGAATGTGCACAGGAATATACAATACAATTGTAACTGGTGGTTATTAGCATAGAATCACAGAATGGTTTGGGTTGGAAGGGACCTCATAGACCATCTCGTTCCAACCCCCCTGCCATGGGCAGGGGCCCCTTCCACCAGCCCAGGGTGCTCCAAGCCCCGTCCAACCTGGCCTTGAACCCTGCAAGGGAGGGGGCAGCCACAGCTTCTCTGGGCAGCCTGGGCCAGGCCCTCACCACCCTCAGAGTGAAGAATTTCTTTCTTATGTCTAATCTAAATTGACCCCCTTTCAGATTAAAGCCATTACCCCTTGTCTTATCACTACATGCCCTTGTAAAAAGTTCCTTTATTAAATAGCTAATAGTTGTTAAACTAGCCAATAAAGCCAGAGTTATTTTACTCTGCTGTCAGGTGCTGCTTAGGTTATGATCCTTTTTGTCCTGTGCTGCTCTTGAACATCCTTTCATATTTTTAAGTCTTCCATTGCTTCCCCAAGCACTGTTTGATGGAGGGATTATTTCTGTGATGCCTTTTTACTCTGCTGGCAAGGTGCAATCCATTCATTACATGAATCAGTGCTGAAATGTTTAAGGAATAGTCTACATAAAGAAATTTTAGTAGGAGGTGCTTGTAGCAGCAGAAGAGCTAGGGAACTGTAAACCAGAAAAAGTGACTCATCGTGTTACAGTGTTTTCTGTTAGACCCTCCCTCATCTCAGGTAATTGCTACTTCAAAAATCACTTCCAGGAGGTAATGAATACTGCAGAAAATGTGCATCCCCGACAACCTGATTGCTGCAAGTTAACCTCAGTTTTGTTAAGGTGCTGGAAATTACACTGAACTTGCCATACGATAAAATACATTAAACGAATCTTTGATCTTGCCTCATGACATGGGAATCCCCTAATGCAATTTTTGGGACTATATAAAATGAAGTGGCAAATGGAAAGGGGCAAAGCTTTTCCTTCGTGGACACAGGATGAGAAGCTTTTGCATAGGAGTGCAACATAATGGCAAGAGATGCGGAGAAAACAGTTTCCGCCATTCCCAAACTCTGAGTGCTTCAAAAGCTGTCTAAAAAGGGGGATTCTGACAAAGGTGAATGGTGAATCTAGATACTGAGCTCATAGTTGCTATGGATCAAAGCTTACAGGTGTCTTTAAATTGCAGAAAGGAAAAAAAGGAAAAAGCTATCAAAGTAAACATCTTTCAGTGCATGGGAATATGACAGATTCTTTCTAACAAGATTTTCTGCTCTCCTGGAGGAAGAACATTTGTTAATAAACCATTTGAGAATCCATTTTTAAGGGATTTAATAAAATATACACAGACTGCCTTCCACTGCAGAAACTATTATTCCCTTGGGTAGAAGAAGTGACTGACTGTGGGCATTAGTGGTTGCTTCCTGTGATTCCTGGTATTGTATCTTGCTCCCATTTGCACTTTTTCAACCCAAAGTGAAATAATTTTTTATGAGAAACCTGCACTTGATTCCTAGCTCTTATGAGGCATGTATGTGTTCTATATTTTATTTATTTGTATTCAGTCGTGTCCATACTTCTTGTTGTTTTAGTGTCTGTAGCATGGGTATTGTGTGTGTTTGTGCATACTTTCCGGTGTACAAGAAAGTTTCCATATCTAGCAAACTCCATTAAATGGAAGAGGTAATAGTTTTCGTGTGAATTAAATGAATTGTTCCATTTTTGCCAAAGACTTTCATGAATAATTCACACATTTCCATCAAAAACTGTAGATCTTCTGTTGTGATGGTTGCTGTCAATTAAACAAGAAACCTAAACCTATTATGGTCTAATAGATGTTTACCTGGAGGAGATGGGTAACCCATAAAAGAGAAAAGATGTTTTCTTAAGAATTTGGGGGAAGATTTTCTCCAAAGTTGTACTTCTTTCAAATATGAGAGAAATGTAGTGGAGTTGAGGAATTAAGTAATTTTTGTAAGGAATCTTGCCCTTTCTGAGACTATCAAGAGACTTTGGTTCTCTTGAATTAAGAAACAATTTTTCTGCTAAGAACAGAGGTGTGTGTTTGTGAAAAATACCAGTTGATTTCAGTAACTGGGATGAGAGGAGGAAAAGGAGAAGGCAAGGGACCCTTAAAAGTCAAAGCATATATGGTTTTATGTATGTAAATGTCATATTCAGTTATACCCAAATACATCCTGTCTGTATTATCTTACTGGCCTCCTTTTGTCCTGCATGGTAAACAGAAGGCAGTGCTAGAAGTGAATTTAGCATAGATTGCTAAGTGAATGCCCAGGCAGACATTAGCTTCACAGAAGGAAGAATGAAATCTGGTAAGCTAATAATATTACAGTCGCTGGCAGCTCTAACAGATCCCAAATGGATGTACTTAGGGGCATAATTTGTTTGATTCTTTTCTTTACCAGAATTATCTCTGTATCATATCCAAGAACTGAAGACATAGTGGCAGGCTGTGGATGGCAAGATGGACAGTCATTGCTTGGTCATAATATTATGACCTTTTATAAAAAAAAAGATTACAGACTGGATGCTGCCAGGAAATGACAGAGCTGGTAGAGAAGGGGACGAGCAGCAGGACAGACACATTGAGAAGGGATGATTTATTCTACAGTAACATCTATATGTGTAGGAAACTGTTCCTACTGTTGATAAGTCTCTCTGCACTTGCTTGAGAAGTGTCATGTCAGTAGTAAGCAAGTGTAATTCCCGGAATGGAGGCCTGAACAAAGCTACTAAAAATTCAAGAATAACATAGTATTTGTCCCCTCTGAACCACGTGTACCTGAAAAGGAACCAGTCTAAATACTTAATATTGGAGAAAAAGTTCAGATCTTATGCTGAGAACATGAAATATGCAGGGGTTCTTGTAAAGTTTCCTATAAATTTGCAAGTGTTCTCCCTGTGAACTCAAATGTGAGAATTGGTTATCATTAGTTCTGCTTCACAGTAACTCTTAAACTGATATTTGGACATGGGACAGATTAATTTTGCAACAATGTAATCATTCAAGAGCCTGAGGTCTTGGCTGGAGTGCATCAGGAAAGCAGGTGGGTTGGAGTTCAGGGATGCTGTGGCTTTTTGAGGAATGAACTGGCGCAAGTGCAGGTTCCAGACGGAGCAGTTTATATAGCCTGAAGCAAAATACTGAGAAAATCTTCAGTGAGTGGGGTGGAGGGAAGCACAGACAAATTAAGAGCATAACCCTTATTACAGAATCTGTGAATTTAAAATCTCTGTACATACGAAGTTCAGTAACTCTGCTGCACAATAGCTAGTGACGCACTAATGATCACTGAACAGTAAAAGGAGTGAAATAAAGTATTTACTTCTGTCCACTGAACCAGATCTACTCAGTTCATTCTGAAATGTGTTGGTTGCCTTGCTTTTGTCTTGAGGGCAGTGCTGTGCACCATCAGACAAACATGTCAGGTGAAAGTGACTTTTTTGCTCCCTGCCTTGATAAAATTCGGTCTAGGAATTGATGAGTAAGGGGCAGGTGATGACTACTAACTGCAAAGTGACCCCCACCCATCTGACTTCGGTTTCTGTGGTAATTTTAGACTTTGCTTTTTGTAATGCAATGCATACTTTATGTTCGCACTAAATGGGGAACCAGCTTATTTGCTTGCAAGGTTTGAGCATTTACTGATGTGGAGTAAAATGTGCATGGTTCAGAATCTGGTAGATACACAAAGCTGACAGGCCCTTCAAGAAGCAGAGGAGGCTGTCAATAAGTCCTATATCAATACCTTGTCCCCCAACTTATGTATGTAAATTTTAAAATATTGAAATGTTGTAGAAATTTAGGATATAAAGGCTCCTTTCAAATTAATTTAGAATTTGCTTCCAGCCTTACCTATGTATCTCTTACTCGGTAATCAGAAAAACAGGTAATTTCCATTTTTCTTTGGGTGACATTCATGTGTTGCATAGCTGTGGAACAGCGTATGGTGAGGAAACTGGTATTCACAAATACAAAAGCTGAATACTATAATTTCACTAAAATAAGCGTTTTTCTGTCCTTTATTAGAGCAGTTCAAGTGACTGACCTTTCATTACAGCTCTTGCAGATTCTTCTGTTTGTTTTCAGCTTTTGGACAAATTAAAAGATCGCTGGATGCACACTGGCTTATGGAGAAACCTGGAGCTGGTTAAGACAGTCATTGCAGAGCCTCAAGGAGGGGCAAAGAGTGACTTTGATGAACTGCTGAAAATATACTACGACGCAATAAAATGTAAAGGAGAAAAAGGTATGTTCTTCAGGCATATGAAATAGTTGATACACACTTTTCAAGTTTAAAAAAAAAAGGGATTCTTAAAGGGCTTAACAGGTAAAATAAGGTGTAGTTAAACAGTTAAATTAACCTCAGCTTAATAATTTACTGTGATAAATGAGGAAGATTAACTGCTATTTACATTGTTGCATGAGGACATAGGGAAGTACAGGGTGATGCATAATCCTAACGGTGATATTCAAAAGGCAGTGAGCTGAGTAAGGATGTGCAGTTGTGTGTCCTGCAGCGTGCAGAGTGGCTTCGCAAAGAGTCAAACTTATAGTACTTTGCATAACTGTGATTTACCATCTCATATCACAGCCGCTATAGGATTTCTTCCCAAAATACTTAAGTATTAGTATACAGAACAAAGAATGATAATATGTCACAAAGTAAAAAGCGTAATTTTTGGAGTGCAAAATTTGAGATTTAAAAATTAAAATTTTGTAGTAGATACATATGATTTTTGCTTAAGTAAGTACCATTGAAATGTATGATGCAAAATTGTTTTGCTAGTTGCTGTTCAAAATCACACTATTACTAATCAAAGTGGAGTTAGTCTCATCCCTCTAACAAAGTAGTTTTATATCCACTCACCCTTTCCACACCAATACACAGTGTGTTACGCTATATTATGATTAGCTTTTTAAAAGATGTTGGTGAAGCTTTCTTCTAATGCTGAGTTTCTCACTGGGAATGATTTGTATATTCATCTCTGGCTTGTTCAAGATGGAGCGCTCCTTATAGCTGTATGCAGAGGAAAAGTTAGTGAAGGCTTGGATTTCTGTGATGAGAATGCCCGTGCGGTTATAACCATAGGTATTCCGTTTCCAAATGTGAAAGACCTTCAGGTAGGATATCAACTGAAAGAGTTGTACTTTATTTTTATGTTATGTTTAAAATGCCAAATATGCACAAATACTGTTCCTAAATGTTTACCCTTGGACTCCTCTCAATCCCATTTGAATTCTTTGAGTTACCCTCTACACAGGTAAGAGGAGGAACAGTGTAGCGTGTCTTATGGGCTCATTTATGTCGTTCTAAATAAATGTATCTTATGCTAGATGTATTATAATTTTTGTCTGATATTGCTAGTGAAGGCTGTTGCATGTTAAAATGCTCATTAACTTCATACTCTGCCAAGCAACCGTGCGTGTTTCTATCTTCACTTGCCTGTTTTCATATACCAAAACTTATGTTGTTTGTATAGAAATTAAGTTACTTCCTGACTTACTGTGGTGGAGCATTTGGTTGTGAAGGTCTAGGATAAATGCTAGGAAAATACTATTTTAAATAAGGCACTTGGAATGATCAAAAGATTATTTCAGAAAATAGGTAGAAATACAAAGATAGTTGTAGTATAAAATAGTAATATAATGAAGAGATGCTGGAGCATTGACTGTAGTGTGTGACCTTTCTAATCCCTGTTGCTTTCTGTAGTGTAACCGTGTGTATGACACTTCCCACTTAAACTGGGAGTGAAATTGCAAACCTTTTCTAAGCTAATACTGCTTTATTAGCTTGAAGTTTTGAGGTATGGAATTATGACAGAACATAACCTCTTCCTGGGTACTGAGGACATTACTTTTTTGATAATTCAAGCTTCATCTAACTCTTTGCAAAAACTTCTCAGTGCCTTCTAAAGGTAGTTTTCTGAGGTCCTCGACTTAAAAAAAATTTGAGACTATTTGTATTTTTCAGTAGGTGGCCAGAGCAGCATCCTGTTTCTTGCACTACTGTGTAATTACCCACATCAATACTTCCTTCCTTTGGACTTCAGCAGGACTTCTCTCATGGAGAGATGATGTTCCATTAGAATAGGCACTTCGTAGTTGAAGCCAGGCATTCGTAAAGAAAAAGAAAGCCAATGAATATGGAAAACTTTTTTCCTAGACTTTCCTTCTGCTTTCTGAAAAAGAACTTTTTTTTATTTAATTGACTAGTTTGTAAGATCACTTATTTCTTAGTGGCCTGTGCGTGCCACATAGGTAGTCACCCAGCTGCTGGCACATTTCTTCCCAGTGATAACAGCTGCTGTCTCTCCGTTATCTTCTGTGTACCTTTTAGAATTTTTTGGAACTACTTTGTGAAACTAAATAGAAAGTGGAGAATCTCAGAATAAATACCAGGAACAGCTGGATTCTGGTTATTAGTAATGCCAAATCAAACAAGAAAATCATAGGTTTGCACTTGAAAGTCCAAACTGGCTCAGCTTTGGTTTGAGATGTGTTCTGAGCTTAAGTGAACGGCCAAAGACTTCTTTGTTGTCTACACTGTGTGCCTAATTACAGCCTTGGTGGAAAAAACCCCACATCCTATAAGGACTAGTAAGGTTATATGAGTGGTGGCGGCCTAGTGCAATGGTCGTTCAATGTTTGCATAACTTTCTTGAAGCATTTATTCAGCCATAACATTTTTTTTTTGTCTTACTGAAATATAATACACCGTACTTTAGTATAAAAACATTTACATTCAGAGAATATTTAGCACTCTTCCTAGAGTTAGAAATGCTTTGTTTTAGAAGCATAACCTGAAATGATATTTTCAAAATACTCAGTCTGTAGTGTGGCTGGAACTCTTACAGTTTACTCCAAACAATTTCCAGAAAGTCAATATTTTTGTGTCCTAAATGACACAAAATTAAATTGAAAAAAAAATGTGTAAAGAGTAAATTATGTTCACAATGGATTATGTTCCTTAGGATTATAACAGTGCATTCAATTTTACTTTGAGTTCAACCAAATATGTCGTATAATAGAATCACAGGTAGTGCATCCATTAAAATAACTAAATTCAAAAAAATCAGTGTTGTGCTGAACTATTTTTTTAATTAGGCTGAAGAAAACCTCTAAATTTTTAAGTATGGATAGAAACACTAGCTGCCAAAATGCAAGCAGCTAAAGGTTTGAGTGTGCATATTTAGGTATGGTAATGCACAAAGCACTGCAGTGATCAATTCTGGATGAGAGAAGGGCATGCACCAGTCTCTCAGCATCAGATCTGAGGAGCTGTCTGGTGCATGGCAGTGCTCCAAGAATAACGCTAGGGGAAATTGCTTTTATTGGAAATGTGTCTTCTGCTCAAGAACTGGCATTCAAAGTGATACCCAGCTAGCAGCACTTCCCTTTGAATTGAACTATGTTTTGTTTTGTCCAGGGCTTTATGTTTATCAGATACCACAAAAAGCTCTAGATCAATGCATGTTTCTTTTACCAGCTGAACTCAGATTGTCAACTGGGTGAAAAAGGATAGCGGGAAGGATAGTCATGCTGTTCACTGAAGAAGACTAATTAGTGGCTTTGTAGAAATGTATGCAAAGATACAAAAGAGATTTGCAAGATTAAACATCTTTTTCAGTGGCATATCAGCTCAGGAGAGGAATTGGAATTATATTTTTGAGGAAAAATGGCTTTTGATAGTGAAGACTGCTATGTAAAATTAACAATAAAGAAAAAGGGAGGGGCGACACATGACATGACATCAGTTTTCACTTGAAACTATTCTTTTTGTTATTTCTGGGAGAGCTGATCCAATAGTGTCGCTTCCCAGAATGGAATGCGATAAACAAATGCGATATGAAAAGGTACAGAGAAGTGAGTGCTACATTTCTCAATATTTTTAAACTTTATATAAAGCCACTGTGATAACGTATTTTTAATAGTCTGTGTGTATTAACAAATGCAAATTGTTTTTTGTTACTTTAATCCCCCTAGACCAACAGACCTTACCTGGACAGTAGAAAGGAAAACAAAGTTTTATTCCTGTACACTTTTATAATTCTTCTAAAAATGCTTTGGAGCTGTCTTCATCGAGTAAAATCTTGTAGAACTGAAGGAGTATTACCTTGTCAGTAAGGAGAAAAAAAAAAAGGTGCATGAAACTTGGAAGAGATGTTATAAACCATTCTGTCATGTAGCAGATAATTATTGGTATTGCCTGCAATGAAAAGAGATTTTGTAGTAATTATAGGCAATTGATTGTCTGTAGTTAAGCCTTAATGTGTTGTCCTAACCAGTTGGAATTTGGCTGGCTGTATTACTGTTTCATTAGCGGTTAGAACCCAAAAGTCACAAGCCCAGTTGCCAGGGTGTTAAATGATACTTGTGCCATCCTGCTTATGATGTGACTTCATCTTCTAACCGTACTTTTATAATCTGATCTAAATCCTTCGGAACTGAGGTGGGAATAGGGTTGGCCTTTAAAGTGAAAGCTGATGTTCAAATATGCCTTGCATTAAACAGCAGAAATAATTTATGATGCAACAATCAGGAAGAATATGATGACAGTGTTTTATTTGTATACCTTTTCCTATTCAGAATCAATTTCAAAGCATGTCAGTAGTGCTCATCATACTAAGAAGATATGAATTATCCCTTCCAAGTACAACTAACTGACTTAAGGTGGCTGATTTTATTTTAAATGTTTCTCCTTATTAACAGTTTTTTCTATTGGAATATCTTTTTTCTCCTGAGGTTATAAGAATCCAGATATTTAAACACTAGAGGACACCGTACAGTTTGTCTTTTTGTAGGATTTTAGGATACATTAAGTTCCCAAATGAAGCAGTTAAAGTTTATAGGATAGTTAAGACATTTGCTTTTATGATCTAGTTGGTGGTGTTTCTTTAGATTTTGTAGGCTAACCAGAAAACTGATTAAAACCTGAAAATTTTAAAACTTCCAGCTTTGAAGTTTTGAGAGGAGCTTGAATTTTGAGCAGACAGAAGAAAATTCAAAACACAGTGACACAAGTCAAGTTAGACCTATATAGACATAAAACTCTGAATGCAGGTACATCTGTTGCTTTTACATAGCAATCGGTGCTTAGTGGATATACTGAACGCAGAAACTAAGGTGATTAATAGTGACATCTCTTTAAAAAGAGGAAATGCAAGTGATTAACGGTTCCCTTGGAATACCCATGAATGATACGCTTCTGGGATTGGTTTAAATCACTAAGCAGTGCTCCGCTTCTACATGAAAATACACTTGCATGTCTGCTTTTTGGGTTAACAAAGGTCCTCTTAAGACTCAACTCTATAACCCCTTACTCCTGCACACAGCTCTTACTTGTGTGAGTAATCCCTTTAATACTTCTAGGACTGTGCACGGTCCTGAGGGTTTGTAGAATCGTGCCTTTGGAGACCAATATTTTATGTTGGCAGTTTGATGTTGGCTCATCTCCACTAATATTACTTGTCTGTGATCAACCTGCTTTCTAAACATATTTTATGATTTGTAACTTGATGCTAATGCCAGTGAACTGTAATATTAGAGAACATAAATAATGTGACAGAAAAAGATGTGTAATCCCATATACATGTTATCTGATGCTAACATACCATTAATTAACTTCTGTTATGTATTTTCAATTGTAGCATTTTGGATCCAGACATCAGTCTTTACTTGGGCAAGAAACTCATTTTCAAGTGTGATGTATAATATCCAATTTTATTTTCTCCATATGTTTGTGCTAAATATATGCCACAACTTCTGGTATTAAATGGCAATCATTTGGTCTCCTGGAGTAACTATATGCTTTTAGAAGTTCCGTTATTTTCTGTAGAACCTTTAAAGAGTATCATTGAGTTTCACTTAAAAATTTTAGACTCGTAGTGTCTTACGTTCACTCGTTTTCACAAAGAGAAGAGTCTAAAACACTTTGTCAGTGTTAGGGAGAAAGAAATCATTAAGGCTCAGAAGTGTCCTTGATAATAAACAATATTGATTTAAGAAAGAGAGGCCAAAACCCTAATTCTGTGTTATTGAAAACCGTTTAATATTGCTGAAGAATCAGGTTGCTAAAGCAAAATATATAAAAGAAATTTTAAAGTATTGCTTAAAGCCATGGTACTCTCAATGGTAGGGTTTGGCTCTAGTAAAGCAGGAAAATTTATTTCAGAGCCAAAAATTACTTCTTTGGCTGTGACCAGGATTTCCTCTGCCCACCTCTGGGACCTGAAACTGGAGGTAGGAAAATCTGATTTTGGAGCCAAGTGTGACTTGTTTAGTTCAAGTCATAATTTACTGTTCTTACCTCTGGGACCTGAAAATAAAGAAACTTGCTATGAAATGTTGATAATGGGCGACTCTGAAGTGCAAGCATTAAGCTGCCTTTCCCAGAGAGCATTTCTTCACTTCCACCTTTCCAGATGCTTTTGATCGTAGTACAGTAGAGTGTACTTAATCATGTAACAGCTAAGAGAACTTTACCAAAGTATAGAGGAAAATGCAGTCAAACCCTTTTACATCAATAGATGGGCAAGGAAAATAAACTTGATAAGGCCAGGATTTCTGTGCAATGACATTATTTGAGAGCTGTAGCTGACTTTGCCGTTAATAAGAATTATTTCCCCTAGCTGCTATAGGGTGAATGTGAACTACAATGGCAAATACTTTCTTTATTGTTTCCAGCAAGATAATTTGGGAAACATGATGGAACGCATCATTTCAATTATAGTTTTCTGGGTTGTATGTAACTTAATGAGACAAAGAGTTTGCAGCTATCTGGCTGAAGTTTCTTTCTCCTATCTTGAGGGGTCAACAAATTGAGATGTTTGTATCACTTCAGAATAATGGCCTTTTTCCTGAATATTTAAGTTAATTTCTAGTCATTGTTTTTTAATTTTGAAGTTTATATGCTTTTTCTCCATTGAAAGGAGAAATAATCTTATGCTAGGTAACTGGTTACTGCAATAATTGGTTTCTTGCATAGTATATTCTAGGAAAAGAAAAATTTCTAAGAAAATTATTGTTATTTTAGAGGCTTAACCTGAGTTGATAAGCATACCATGCACTATGAATTTCATCATAGGTTTGCATCACTTAAAAATATTTTCAATTCTTATCCAAAGTAAAATATTGTTTTAAAATATGGGCAAACTGGTACAGAAAATATTTTATGGGAAGGTCATAGTTGTGTTTTATCTTTAATGGAATTTGAAAATTCCCTGTGAAGTTAAGAATTTTTTTAGAGGTATAAGACTGTTCTGTTACGGATGTGATTGTTTTAAGCAGGCTGCATGTTTCTGAGCAGCTTCGCCACAACTTTCCAGTCAAATCTGGCATTCATTGTAAAAGCCTTGAGACACAGTGTGTGCTGTCATTTCCAGTATGACTTAAATCTTTGTAGAAAGCAATTGATTTTTTTGTTTGATTGTCTATGTTAATGGCTGTCTGAAGCTGAGCCACTTTTGCCTTCTTCTTTATTCCGTTACTGTGAAAAAAATTAGAAGTATAAAATGCAGAGTAGAAAAACATTTATGAAACTTTCACAGGAAGGTGAAACATCGTGCCATATTATTTACTGAATGTTCTCTGAGAGGGAAGTACTGAACAGGGTAGCAGTGCAATGTGTGCATATCTTTGTATATGTGCAGACACACGCACTTTCTTCCATGCCCCACTTCGTATTCAATTTTATTTTCTATTTTAATTGCAAAGTAGCTTTTTGAAACATTCAAGCTGAGGATGTGAGAAGTATACTTACATCACTGAAATGTACAATGTTATGCAGCAAGCCTCTAGATGTTAAATACCAATTATTGAGGTAATAGACTCCTAAATTTTGTAAAAAAGCATGCTTTCACTTTATTCAGCCAGCATTGTTCTTGTCTTTCAGCAGTACACTGTAAATCATTGCAGTCTGCTGAGACACTGCTTACTGCAGGGTAATGCAATGTGCAGAATCACATCAGAACAAGATGACTGGCTGGATATTGCAGGTCTCCATCACTTTTTTTCCTTCTCCCCAAAGGAAAATATCAGGAGGTATAGCTACCTGTGTTACCAAAAAAATCAGGCAATACAGTAAATATATGGCAGTGTGGCACTTTCTTATACCAGTTTGAAGTAGTAAGATATCTCAAAAACTTTTCACTTCCCACTTCTCCAAAATTAAGAATGGTTGTAAAAAGTCAAAGCCATTCACAGCCTTCTTACAACCAATAGAAATTGTGTTAAGTAAGGAAAAAAATATTAATGTCGAAGGCTTAATTTGTGGGATAAGCTGTAAAATCATGTGGAAAACAGCATTCCTGTAGCTAAGAAACGTAGCCTTTAAGTTCAGCTTAACATGTAAGACAAGTGGATGGCGTTTCTCTTCTACTGGTGCAAGGCTGATGTCAATATGTTGGCACAGATCGCGGAAATCATCCCTGAATATATCCGGAAGTTAAGCCTTTGGATAAATAATACAGCAAATCAAAACTTTTCCTTTACGTTTAATAGTTTACTTTTCTGATCCATAAAAAATTCCAAACTGATTTCCTTGTGTTTATCTTGTCCTTAGCAAGTAGCATTGACCTTTAAGATTTTACTTTACTGTCAAAGTATGTTGAAAGCTTGAAAAGTGAAGCTATCACCTTGGGGATTGGTAAGGATGACTGACACTTACCACTTCACCTTAGACGCCGTGGCACGGAGTGTATGCAGCAGCCTTGTACCTCAAGGGAAGCTGTTTGATTTTTTTTCACTTCTGCTTCACTGGAAATGGGTTGAATTTTCTCTTCAGAGGAGAGTTTTGGTTGCATTAGATTTTAATCAACTCACTTGTTCACAGTCCCTCAAAGCCTACAAGACTGAGATGAGTAGATGGGCCTGGGGTGAATGTGCTACAAGATTTGTCAAACCGTAAAGCTTCCAGATCTCCGAGATGCCACATGGTGTAGCTGACATTACTAAAAGTGTTCGGTGGTTACAACATTACATAAGCTTCCCATCTCTCGAACACTGGGATTAAGAGTGAGAATACTGGGAAAGCGTTTAGTCATAAAATGCCTTGTGAATTAAAAATAAGAGAAATATGGCTTTGCATAAAGCCATGCTACTGGGTTTCTGCCCCAGAAGATAGCATTGACCAGTCAGTAGGCTCTAACAGACTGTAATTTTCTGCTGGGTTGTTTAGCTTTAACTCGTATTTCATGTTTGAGCTTTTGGGCTATGGGGAAACAAACTATCAGTGTTTTTTTCCAGATAGTGTCTGTCTTGCCACTTTTGTGATTTTTTTTTTTTTTTTTTTTTTTTTTTT
>Ga0065711_1038244_pt1 | contig 18989 bp, 10 predicted proteins | sample Hoacrofraction12_FD_59098 | JGI IMG/M metagenome (GOLD analysis project Ga0065711, IMG submission 59098) | Hoatzin crop microbial communities from Cojedes, Venezuela - Epithelial fraction 12 v2 (version 2) | ecosystem: Host-associated > Birds > Digestive system > Esophagus > Crop | place... | reverse complement strand
CATTTTCATAACAGATGAGCTTTCAGCTCTCAGTTGTTTATTTGTCTCAAAAGAACCTCATCATGGCTGATGAACTCTGCACCTCTGTGACTGCAGACACTTTGCAAGAGGTGAAATAGAAAAGACATGATAGACATAATAAATTCATTACTTGTATTATACTACAGGCAAATGCTTACAAAAAACAAAAATTAAAAAGCAAGAGCAGATGGAATACAGAGAGCCAAGTCATAAACTACTGCAAAAAATGCAAGATGAAGATAATGATCAGAATAGGATAAAGAAATTTCAGGATCAGGTCTAAAAACACACAGGCCAGTTCACTGATCAAATTCTAAACTGCTAGAAAGGACCTAAATACTTCAAAAAAGTATGAAAGAATTAGGAAGTTTGATGGCTTTGTTCTCATGAGAGTCAGTGTAATGAATCCTTACCAGCATTCTCTCAGACACACCAAGGTAAGAAATAAAAATTTATTTTCTGTCTATCATCTGGCTCGCACAGCTAATTTTCATAATATTTTTATTAATTGCTGCAGTAATCAAGCTGTTCAACGCTGTTGATAATGAGGTGCTGATAATGAAACTCATTTTTTTCTAGTCTTTGATCGCAAGAGCAAACAGCTTTTGACAGTCTTAATTTTTTCTCTTAGACTTTTGATTTTACATATGCCACATCCAATCACATAACTTCTCTGAGTATATTCAGCAGATAAAAACAATAAAACAAAACAGGATTATTTATAAAGCCTCATATTTTCATTTTGCCTGATTTGTCTGATTTCCCCACATCTAAAAAGAGAAGGAAGATTGACGTTTGAGGGAAAGACTGAAGGAAAAACCAACAGTGTCCGAGCAGCGGGAATGACTTTGTCCTCCTCTCGGTTAGCAAGCAAATGAAAATTAGCTGTCAGAATGTGCGTTGCTTTGAGGCATCTTCAGAGAGATTTCCAATTTCTCTCTCTCTCTGTCATGATTAGCTTGGTAGGCAACATCCCACCTGCCCACACAAAACCACCAGTATGTCCTCCAGCTCCACTCCTGGCAAGGCGATACCCAGCTGAAGGGAACTGGCCTCACACATTCCCGTCGGGCTACCCACGATCCTCAAAAGTCAAAAGAGAAGTAAATAATTTTTGAAGGTCAGTTTTATGCAATCTATCCAAACCTTTGTAAGGCCACTGGTTTTGTGTCACTCTTTAGGGCTTTGTTACACCTTCACTAAAAAAATCCATACAGGCGTTAAATGTGAATGTTAGGGAAAAGCTGACCGGGAAAGAAGGTGACTGGGAGCAACGAGCACGGGTTTGCAGGGGGGAAATCATGCTTTACCCATCTGATAACCTTCTCCAACGAGGTGACTAGCCTGTCCCACGAAGGGAGAGCAGCTGATGCTGTTTACCTCAGCTTTAGTCAGGCTGACCCTATAACATCCTCACAGCCAAGCTGACAAATTACAGGCTAGATAATTACACAGCAAGACAGATTGAAAATTGACTGAATGGTCCGGCTTGGAGGGTGGTGATCAGCAGCACAAAGTCCAGTTGGAGGCAAGTCACTAGTGGTGTAACTCAAGGGTCATTACTGTGGCTAATACTGTTCAACAGCTTCATTAATGACCTGGATATTGTGACAGAGCGCACCTCAGCAAGTTCACAGATGACACAAAACTGGGAGGAGTGGCTGAAACACCACATGGTTGTGCTACCACTCAGTGGGACCTTGACAAGCTGGAGAACTGGCTCAAGAGGAACTTCATGAAGTTTAATAAGGGGAAATGCAAAGTCCTGACGAGGACTTTGGAGGGGAATAAGCTCAAGCACCATATAGACTGAGGGCCAACCTGCTGGTAAGTAGCGCTGGAGAGAAGGCCCTTGGGGTCCTGGTGGACAAGCAGCTGACCATGAACCAGCAACGCACCGTCACAGCAAAGGCCAGCACCTGGGCTGTGTTATGGAGAGCAATGCCCACAGATCAAAGGAGGTGATCCTTCCCCTATACTCAGCACTGGTGAGTCCACGCCTGGAGCACTGCATGACCAGGTCTGGACTCCACAGTACAAGAGAGGGACATGGACTTAATGGAGTTAAGTCCAGCACACAGACGATTAAGGGACTGGAGCATCTTTCATATGATGAGAGGCTGAGAGAGCTGGGACTCTTCAGCCTGGAGAACAGAAGGCTCAGAGGGGATCTCATCAATGGGTATAAATACGTGATGGGAGCAAACAAGGATGAGGGAGCCAGACTTCCCAGTAGTGCCCAGCAACAGGTCAAGAGCAACTGGCACAAACTAAGACATAGGAGAGCCCATCTGAACATGAGATGACACTTTTTTACTGTGAAGGTGGTCAAACACTGGCACAGGTTGCCCAGAGAGTCTGTGGAGTCTCCATCTGTGGAGATACTCAAAATCTGATGGCCATGGTCCTGGGCATCTGGTTCTAGCCAACCCTGCTTGAGCGTGGGGGTTGGTCTACATGATCTCTAGAGTTCCCTTCTAAACTAAATGATTCTGTGGTTCTCTTGATATCCGATAGGACTAAAACCAGTTTTTTGCAAGTGCAAGGCAATGCAGTCCCTAGGACAAGAGGATCAACTACCAGAATAGAGACTTTTCAACCCACATATTTGACATATGGGCGTGAATGGATACGCAAAATCGCTTACATGAAAAGGAGATTGCTAAGGACATGCTTTGGAGAGTTCCATCACAGTCCTCATAGTGGATGATTATGTAAGTTGTATCCTGTACTACTGCATTTTTAATAGGGAACAGACTGTCACCACTGTCTTTTTAGGCAGCTACAATCCACAGGCAAGATAAAATCTGCCGATTCCACCAAGTTTCTGCAGGCATTGTGGAGCAAGCTGACTTGGAAAATGCTGCCCAGCGCCTAGAGGAAGATAATTCTTACAGCTTGCTTCACAGGTCTGGTAGGAACACAGGGGAAACTTGAGAGTAGCCAGAAGCTGCTAATTTGCTGATTGGTGTTACCTTGTCTCTCTGCTCTATGCTTACACCTTGTCAGCAAGGCAGCAGCGTTTAAAAGCATACCCAACTTCTTTTCTAAGCCTTTGAGAATTGACTTTGATACTGTGGGTTTTGGCAAGACTGAAAAACAGACAAATGCTTGATATTTTAACTCCAAACTGTTATCTCTGCGTAATCTAGAGTATGAATTTATAAAAGGCCAGCTGTTACATGTTATGCAACTCTTACCACATATTTAATACAATTTCAGGAATTCTGCACCCAGTAAGGAGCTACAAACCGAGACTCACCCATACAGGCGGGCTTTACAGCAGAGCAGCTAATGTACGATAAGCCTGTACCTTAGATTACCACTTCTAATTTAAGTAAACAAATAACCACTGACAGAATATTGCAATGCTTGTCCGATCATTCATCATCTGCTGTTTTATCAACAATGATCAAAACATTAGCCAACAACCATCATTACTTGCGGATGTTTAGGAGGAGGTTCATTTCATCAGTCAAAAGGTATTTCAAAATGTATATATTTAGAGGCGTGAAGGAATCTTGACACTTCAAAAATTCTAAAATGACTTGCACGGGAAAGGTAAGAGGCTGTATGTACAAGTGATGAGGTGCTCTCTTCCTACATAAAAATGGAGCCGAAACGCTGAAGCTTATGTAAGTGGATTAGGAAAGCTGTAGATTCCTCTCCCATCTGCTTTGCTTGCAGATTTTACAGTGCCTTGATGTTACAGAAATAATTCAGGATGACTGCATTTAGCCTAATTACCTTCTCTTGCAAGGACAAATCTCTGTTAACCATCTCTACACAGGGCAGAGCAGAGCAAAGGACCACTGCAGCAAAGTATCAACACGAGGGTTGGATAACTTAATACAAACTGTGTCATCTGGCAGGAACTTCCAGTATCTGAAGCTGCATTTTTCTCTTTCAGCATGGCAGAGAACATACTGCCCTGTTCTCAAACACTCATTTAACTTTATTCTGGAATGCCAATATCAGAATAAGCTGTCAACCACAGTTTTAAACCCACAGCACCTACAAAGTGATGTAACACGAATGCCACTTTGACTTCAGATTCACAATATACAAGAAGTCTTCTTATACTGTTTGCTTTTAAGTCAACAAAATATTTTAGGTCATGACAGTTGTCTACATACACAACACATGCTAGGAGAAACAGTATGGAATTTAACATATGCACTGAGTACCCTGCAACATGGTACTCCACGCTCACGTTACCTGCTAAGAAACAGGCTATAACGGCAAAATAGATGTTGTAAAACGGTGACAGAGAGAAGAAACATGGCGTGAGGGAGATTTTCTACATTATTACCTTCACTTGAAAAGGTGCAAAGATATTAACAAAGCAATATTGATTACAGTATCAGTAATTGCCCGAAGTCTACTCATGTTTTAACCCCACAACCCAAAGGAGACAGTAGTGAAAAAAACAGGAGGAGGAAATCAACAGCCCCTAAGCCTCCACGGCTGGGTGCTGGGGAAGCGGCACAGCAGCACGACCCAGACAGTGGCAGCTCAACAAGTTTTAAAATAGCCTATTTGGAAATACGATGTCATTATTTTGCTTTCTGATGATTTCTTTACTCTTAGCTTTGCTTTCAAACTGATTTCTTTAGGTTCATCACTAAGAAACTCAGTTCAACATGGAATTTCACAATCATAAAACCTCTGGCCTTCCACACATAGGTAAGATTAAGACACTGTCATTGAATAATCCTCCACCAGGTGTAACTGCCACCACACTAGTGCTACATATGTAATGTGTAAAGGAATGTTTATGAGTTGAACAGAAACAGTTCAGCAGAGCTAGACACCAGTGAAGATGAGACATTTAATTAGAAGCAATGTTTTGAAGAAAACACAAATTCACCTGCCCATTACTGTATCACCAAGTAAAAGGCCTGTCTAGCATGCAGGGAAGTGATAGAAGCTGGGGGCGTTATAGCCCACGCAGCCACCGTAGTTTATCTGTACTCAGATCAAGAAAGTTAAGTTATAATACCCAAGGGCCTCTCTATACATGCTGAAGTTTATTTCTGGCAGGGTCAATTAAACTTCACGAGCATCTTTGCTGCCACAGCTGGAGCACTTCAGATCACGAACTGTTTTATTTCAAGCTAATTTAGGTACTAAATACTACATTGCCTTCTGGCATAAGTTATAAAGCAGATAATAATAACAGCCATACACCCTCAGCCTATGCACAGCACTTAATGAAAATGTCAGCAGTTAGTTACTATAGATACAGAAAGCAAACATTTTTCCACATGTGAAAAGTGCTCAAGCCACAGCCCACTGCAGCACGGTTGTGACGTGGCTCACCTACACGAGGTACTACAGCGGCACGATTGAACTGGTGAAAACCACCCTCAGCATCAGCACCGGCTAATCCAGCGTAAGCATATCCTCACGGCAGAGCCACTGCATTCCACTCCTTCAGAGCGTCTGAGGGATGTGAGTGTTGCATGAACACTAATAACTTGTCACAACTAAACACATACCCATCATTCCTTCCTTTCCTTCTGGTGGAGACTGGTTCAAGCTAAGGCCGTCTACGGGAACCGAATGTCACATGATGACACAGCACTACCTTGGGTCATTTCTTTGCAAAAGGCACCTATATGCGTGACCACTATGTAAAGGAGGGCTGGAACGCTGCCCTGTCAGGACTTCTGTGACGGTCCCGTACAGCCTCAGCTTCTTTACAGTGTGTTGTGACACCATGTCCACTCTGTCTCACCCCAGAAAGGATCTGACAGCACAAAATATAAAGCTAATTTTACCGCTCTTTATCACCTCTCGTGGTTTTGTGCCTGATATCCCTACACTGTTCTTCTAATGAGGGAAACGTGTGTCTTGGAAACCGTGCCAGGGAACTTTTGTTCAGAAGGAGCCCAAAGTAATTTACAGTGTATGCAAACTGCGCTGAATATTTCCTACACCCAGGCAAGATTAAAGAATGTGACCACTGCTTAACCTTGCAAGCATCATTACAGGCCAACCTTGACTGGAAAACAAAGACATTTTAGGTATGTAGTATTTAATTCTCAAGGTATAAGCTTAGTCAGCAGACCCAGATTTGAACATTTTTAACTTCAAATATAAAGCAAAATTTCACTGCTGAGAAGTCATCAGGTACCACATTTAAACAGGGCGTGCAAATGAAAGCTATTATTACTGTTTACTAACTGTTTAAGTTTCCAAGTGATCTCAGTATTTCACTGTAAAAGACGGGAATAATGAATTCTCTCAGGCTGAAATATAAAATAAATAGGAGTAATCAGAGTATATTGTAATGTAGATTTTTTTTTCCCTAAACTACACAGTAACTCCTGATTTTTCATTCATCTTTCCCTACTTAGAGTCTTATAAAGCCTCTTCAGAAATAGTTTCGTGACCATGTTTATTCTGTCTGTTGAAGAAACTGTCCAGCCATTAACAGATGGGTTTGTTGAGGTAACACTGGCAACATGATATTTGAAATTAGACAATAATTGTAAATCTGAACCATCCTATGAAAGGAATGGGGGTTGCAGATATAGGAAGTATGGATATGGTGGACAAATAATTAATAACTGATTAGGATAATTAAATTACCCTAAGTGGCGCAGACCATTTAATTATCAGTGAAATCCATGGTACTTACTGTATTGACAGGGATATCGCCATCAATGAAATTAGCCGATCATTTTTGATTAGCCAGACATAGCATCAATGAACTACTGAAATAATGTGTAAATGGTTCTTAAAATTTATATTCAAAAGTTTAACCAGATAAAATACATCAGTACTACTGAAATAATCTGTAAATAGTTCTTAAATTTGATATTAAAAAGTTATGCCAGTGCTATGCCTGCCACAGTGTTCTAAGCGTCTTCTGTAATATGCAAGGAAATTCATAGTATAATTTAATAGTGTAGCGGGCCCTGAGGGGAGAAAAACTATTTTCAACAAAGAGGAAACATCTGCAAAACACTTATTTATAGAGGCATGTGATAAACAGACTCGTGCTCATTAAGTTAAAAAAGAGTAATACTCTTTTCTGATGAATTAACAAAGCAACCATGTATCGCAACTTTATCTGAGTTTCAAGATTTCTTATTTATTTACTTGTTCTGCTTTGGTTTACTTTTGTGTAGCAACCTTCTCAGTGCTGTAACACAATTCACTTTGCTGGTTTGAAAAGTAGTCAGCCACGGTTTTAATTTCCAGCACAAGTAAACTAAGCTTCCTCAACAGGTAGACTTTCTTCTGTGTAGCACTTTTTAATCAAAGGTTACAAAGGTTATCATGAGGATAATCTAGGCAGTCAGAGGAGTGAAAATCAACAAATTGCTTATTTTTTTAAAAAATTTTCTTATGTAAGTAAGATGGCTGAGATCCAGTTCTCCTACTCAGAAAGCTACTCTGAGTCAACAACACGGTAGACATTTTGGAGAAGTTACAACAAACTAAAAATACGAATTCTTATTGCTGTCTTTTATGCTTCACAAAAAGTTTCTGTTTCGAAAAATTTTTCCCTAAAAATTATGTCAGAAAGTGACTTGCAAAAACGGAATAACTAAAGCAATATTCTTTTTTCTTTCACTTTTTTGGGTATCAAATATGCTGTCAGAAAGCAACTGGCTAAGCAACAACTTGCAGGGTCATACGTGCTTGTAGAGCAAGAATTGTAGGCAGGAAAATAACTAGAAGAATAAAAATAAGGTAGATAATTCTTAGTTTAAAAAGCAGGAAAAAGTTTCTTACAGGTTTGGACTTCTGCTAAGGGGTGGTACTAAAGGAAACTGATTGCAACTCTCATCCTGGGACATTTGAAGCTCAAACGCTGAATTCCAACTCAATGTAGAGCACAGCCTTGCGCGGCAGAGACAGGGACTGCGGGGCCCAAAGAAGACCCCTTCTGTCTTCCCTGACTGTACAGCACAGCATCACCGGATGTGAGCTCCCGCTCGTCTCCCAGGCTCAACGAGGAATCAGAATCAATCGTTACAGAATCACTTGTTCTTTTAGACACGTTCCTCCTTCAGCCATATTTTAGTCATACCGTAGCCCTGGTGAATGCAGATCGCTTGACAGTAACGTAAGGTCAGGTCTGTGGGACACGTAGTATCTTCTGCAAGATCACCTGATGTGGCTGGGAAAACAGACAAGCTCAGGGCACGCAATTATTTATTCAGGATTGAAAAGATAAATCAAGGTTTGAACAAATTGATCCCAGTTTATTTTGCTTATTTTTAAAAATTGGACAATTTGAAAGAAAAATGTCATTCCCCCGTGGCAAGGGAGAGCCAATGAGGCAATTAATACAAGAAAGAATGACACCGAGAACAGTACTGCTACTGGTTACATTAGAGGTTCTCGTGAAAGACAAACAAAGAAATGATGTGGAAATGATTAAACATCTTCAAAAAAATTAAACACATTTAAATAGCCCTCATGGAATTCAGACATCATGAGACACAAAAAATGATTACTGATTCCAAGAAAATATCAAGAGAAATAATTTTTTTGGTAACTCCATTACAGTTCAAAGGGTAATAAATTAACACTGAAGAACTGTTCAACAACTGAACCCTGAAAACACTCAGTAAACAATTTAACAGTGTTTGGCAGAAAATGTCAGGAAATGCTCAAAAAAAAGTCTCTCCCCTCCCCCAGGACAAAAATCACTGCATTATGAGTGTGAGATAGTACAAAATTCCTTGTGCCAGCTTTGTTTGTTATCAAGGTTCAATATTCCAAATTTAATTGAACTTCAAGCTGTTCAAACTTGTACATTTCAAACTTACATCTTGTAATCTTCTTGTTTTCCAATTTATTTTTGCCAGAGTTAAACAGTTGATCACATACCCAACTAAAGGAGCTGGCATGTAAATATAAGGTGCGGCTAGAAGTGACATAAGTAATTCCTCTGATCCCCTACTTAACCACTGGCAGAGCGTGTTATTTCTACGAAAACACTATTTCAGAAACCAGCATTCTCCCAAGGTGAGATCAAGATTCTTGTCCCAACAACTTTTTAATGAGTTTTTGGGAGAGTAGAGATGTCCATTCCAATGTTAAGAGGTGAATCTCATGTAAAGGCGTACTTCTTGTCTCTCAAATCTTTGCACTGCAGTATCAGCTAGACATTGTGCTTTACTTCTTGTCCTAACAAGTCATATTGCTGACATAGAGCAATTTCTTTCACCCAAAAGTAGGGGCAAAAACTCTCCAGTGCTTCATAAATGATTTACTAAACATATCTTGAGATGAAAGGTATGTACAGAATGAAAGATAAATGCACATCTTAAATGTAGGAATAATAAAAAGTAGTGTAACTTGTTGTCAACTGTTTGCTGTATGTACTGTCACAAGCATAACCAAAATCCTGGCTGTGTCTTCAAAGACTGAGGTCATACCAACACAATTCCAGAAAGTCCTTTTGCACTGCTGCTGAAAGCTGTATAATGGAGGTATTCTTCATGCTAAATCTGTAACGGCAGCATTTTTCAATGCTGCACTTACCAGTGTTATGAAGAGGGAATGTGCTCACACCATTTGATACCCTCCGTTTCTGAAAGCATTTCGTACTAAACTGTGCTGTGTAAGACAGAACAAACACCAACCAGCACCAGAAGGACACCTGTCAAGCGTGTTGTATTGTTTCCCTTATATATTCATCTTATAATGTGAACTCTGTCCGTATTTAATATATTCTGTTGCTGTAAATTAGTTTCCTCTAATTGATACGAAAAGCTGAAGTTTTTCTGTGACTTTTCTCCTTCCACAGAGCTTCACTCAGGCAGCCGTTGCTCCGTCACTAACGCTATTCCACTGAAACCACATCATCATGGCATAAACACGAGCTGTCAGAAAGCGTGGATTTGCACAGAGGCTTTGGGAAATCTGTGAGTAGGCTTTATTGTATGGGAAGACAGACTGCACAGAGAAACACTGCTCAATGAGCCAACATTCAAGGTCTTAGAAGTTGCTACATCTGAGCCAGTGAATGCTTTTTGAGAATACCGATCTCTAGGCTTTGCTAATATGAAAACCTTCTTTAAGGGATAGCTTAGCTACGATAACTATTTTATTATGAAAAATTATGTTTATTTCATAACAATTAGGTATTGATTAAAAAGAGTTCGGGATAGCTTAGCTACGATAACTATTTTATTATGAAAAAATATGTTTATTTTATAGTGATTAGGTATTGATTAAACAGAGTTCTTGCTACAAGTGTAGAATACATATTCGTATTACTTAAATAGACTGTAGACGATAATGTTATTTTTCCTTAATGAAACCTGGTTAGACGTACTGTAAGATTCCTGTAAAGCACTAGAAAATACCTCAACACCTTCATTCTTCTCTTCATTCTCTTCCAATCCTTCACCGAAATGCTCTTGCCTATCATACTCCTATTTGCCATCATTCTTTTCTTTGTCATACATATTCAGCTCGTACATCTCTTTGTAACTGAGTCAACTGGTTGCTAACACGTACTTACTCACTAACTTGGCAGTGATGGGCACAGTTGCATTTTAGAAGCTCCTGGAAAGCAGTGGGGTTTTGATAACCCAACCATTCATCACAGGCCTACGCTTCTTTTGGCATTAGTTTTCTAACCAGAACTCATTGGATAGGTTTCCAACTGGCAGAGTGAACTCACGTTGCAAAGACCACGCTGAAATTTGTGCCTGGTAGTGCACGTAGCATGTGCTGGAGTAGACAGCATTTGTGTGGTGAAAATAGTTTACTCATTTGGCACAAAAAGATATGATAATGCCACTCATCAGAAAAAACTACAGATGACAGTTGGGTTGTCTCAGCAAGGGTTCATATTCTGTGTTCTCGCTCTCAAGGAAAGTTGTCCTGTTTGGTTTTCATGAGGATTCATCTGACGCTGCCTGTAGGCAAGTACAGTGCTAAAAGCCGAGTAGGGACAGAGAATACAGCCTGGCACGCATTCCAGCGCTTCCCTTATGACCAAATTTGCACTTTCAGTAAAAGCTAACACATTTCCAAATACGTCCTTGCCCATTCTGACTTCCTTTCCTGAGATGTCTGTGACATCTTTCATTCTGTTGTCATCCGGAAACATTTTCTGGTTCTGTTTGAACATCAGTTCATAAATCTCTTTTGAAAGAACCACCATTCTGAAGACAATTCTTGAACTCACTATATCTGCTCTCTTGCTTTGTGTACGTTCAGTACGTGATCAGGAAAATCTGTAAGACTGACTGACAGACTGACAAGTTCTACCTAATTAGTACTCACCAGGTTTAGCCAGTCACCTTCAGCACTTCAAGCAATGTTCCACCAATGTAAGATCTTGCTTTCCTAATTCTAAATACCTGAAGATTTGCATGAGTCAAAGAGAGTTATTCAATGGCATTATGTCTCTCGTCAAGTTTAAAGATATTTCAAACCTGAAGTGGAAAACTAATGTGATATAAACTGTGCAAAAACCAAGCATGAGCTAAAAGAGAGTGGATGTGCAAGAAAATAACATCATGGAACACAATTTGCATTCTGGATGCTATCCTGGAAAAAGACAGTCTTTGAAAGATTACTGCACATTAAAAAAATCTACCAAACAGTACAAATAAATGACTTATTTAAAACGGGTTCACTTCAGAAGCAGTATATTACCACCTGCACTACTACACTAAATGGGAGTAAAATTAAAAAAAAAAAACACCTTATTTTCTCCCAGTTACTTCCAACTATAATTTTTCTCCACTAAACCAAAACAGTAGAGAATAAAATTATTTTAATACCCTGCCATACGACAAACAGATAATGCACCTACAACCACACCCCCACACACATACCCACTATATTGTTTGAATATGATCTATACACAAACACATTTGCTATGGTTAAGACAGAAATTGAGCCACAAAAAAACCCTGCCCCATACAGTACAGGAGACCTACAAGAAATGCAGGAATAAAATTCAATTCTTGCAAGGCCCTCTTAACTACGTCACCCCCTTTAGGAACTCCCTGTAGTAAAGAAATTTTTCATTGATACAGACTTTTTTTTCTTTTCAAAACCAGCTTTAACATAGGAGCAAACACCGCGCTCTGATTTTTTTGAAGTGCCTTCAGGTTTATGCGGGCCTAAATGCAAACAGAAGCTGCCCTATAAGTTTTAGAAATACTTGGCTAGGCACCAAACGCGGCACTTACATAAGGCCATATAATCACCTGACACTTGTAGCTGCCTCGCTGATTTTCCAAGAATTTTAATCCTCTTTTCCCGAAGCTATCCCTTAGTGAGAAAACATGTTTATTCTATTACTTATATGCTTGCTTTGGAGGCAAACAGTTTCATTTATCAGACAGGAGAGTAATATTTTCCGCTGTCAGACATCAGAAATCAAGACATTTCTCTGCACAGCACAGTACAAAGTGTGGCTTGCTATATGAAAGGGCCCATTCCTTAACTGTGCACTCCCAGGTTGTTCCTACACATTTTAAAGCCTTTCTACAGAATAACGAAGCTTCCCAGCTCTTCTGTCCCGCCAAACGGACCGATCACCATGCTGGCAAGCAAGGCACATAGCCGGTGCGCAGCAATTGCCAGACTAAGAGCGGTCCAGAGATAGCTGCTCGATGGCTGGGGGCAGCACTTGAACTTCCTGTTATCGTAAGTCTTGGTTTTATTGGATGTTTATATAACTAACCTATTCACTTTGCTTCAGTTCATATTTTATGTCAGATTGAAAATGTAACGGGTCAAATCCCTAGACCCATAAAGTCAATGCAAGTTTTAACTTCAGAGAAACCAAAATCTGCCTCACTATTACTCAAAATGTTTCATACTAGTGACTATACAACTGGAGCTATTCATTAACAATTCTTTTGGTGTCTGTTTCTTTGCATGTGTAATTTACACTTGCATCCTTTGTAATAATTAAAGGTCATTAAAGTGACAACAGAATGTATTAAGAAGTCTCTGAACCACAAATTGTGGGAAGCCAGAACAATACTCTGGGGAATTACCACTTCTCTTTAAAAACAATTATTGCTTGCTTTTCTTACAACAACAGAGTAGCAGATCGGTTCAGACTGGAAGGGACCGCTGGAGGTCTTTGGGCCACCCTCTGCTCAAAGAAGGGTGAAGTAGAGCAGGTTGTCCAGGCTGTAACCACTCAGGTTTTTAATGCTTCCAAGGACGAAGACTCCACAAGTTCTCTGAGCAACCTGCTCCAGAGTTTGACCACCCTCACAGTAAAAAATATTTTTCTTATTTTAAGTATTTCAGTTTGTGCCTCTTGTTCTGTCACTTCTTCGCAGTGGGGTCACCTTGTAGTTGTATGTATATGGGAGGAATATTTGGAAATCTCTGCTGTTGCAAAACCACCAGCGAAACTCCACTTTAGCTGTACAAAAGATCACTCAAAACATCATTCACTGTCAATCACTGGTGTGTCAAACCAAATTTAAATTCCCACCACACTCCTACATAAGCACTTCCTACTATTACTCCTGCAAGCAGTTTTCCCCTAAAAAACAGATCTATCTCATAACACTTCTATAGTGGTTGAGGTTCCAGAAACCAGAAGGGGCTCGTCATACAAAAGGGGTGGAGGGTGGGTGAGGAAAAGAGCTGAGCTTAGAAAGTCAGAGCAAGTTCTCTGCAAACAAGTTTTACTTCTGTAGCAGCATGATCCATAAAGTAGGAGGAAAAGGGAGGAGAGCATGAAATCAATGGCTGGGAAGAGCCACTGACGACTCCGCAGCAACTACTGTTCTGTGCTTTCCAACACTTTCCTCCCTTGATGTCAGCAAAACAGCAAGAGGACTGAAGGCACTGAACGGTTATTTATTAAAATTCCTGCCTAATTGAAACCTTTATGCGTAATAGAACGAGAACAGTTAAAAAAAAAAATCAATCTGCTGTTGTCTGTTACTAAAAAACAATTCATTTTGTTGTTTTCAATAACTATACTAGTCCACTGAAAACTGAATCTCCACAATAAAAAAAAAATGCAGCTTTTAAAACTTCACTACCAAACACGTCATACTAAATAATTATTTGAAAGGTTGGCAACAATCTCCATTTTTGTCTTTATCTTCACTTTCCTAAACGTGCAGTTCTTTTACATCCCAACACGTCTTGCTTCTGGGATGCATTATGTATGACGGGAAGTAATTAGAAGATTGCTTAAAATCTTAGACCATCAGTTTCACACAAATAGAGCTGACTTCAGTTTCTCGCTTGAAAGACTTTTTGACAAATAATGTAGTTGTTAACTGCCAATTTTCTAGTGGGAAAACTAAACATAATTTCAAACTGTGACATTTTGTTTTCTCCATCTCATCTAAAAGATTGTTTCCAAGTAGTTTATTAAACACTGAAGATATCTCCAGCTCAGCATATTTACCAAGCTAAGCAGGAATTCAAACTTCCATTCCTTCTAAGGGCCAAGCCTGCAGGAAAACAACCATCTGCCTGGAGATCTGTGAATTTTCTTCCGCATCCTGAGAAGCACATTCTGGCCAGAGAATCTAGCTTGTACAGCAGAACAGGCACAGCAAGCCCCTGTAAACTTCCCACATGATACTGACCTAAAATGGAAAATGCTGAGAGTTGAATTTACATGAAATAAAGCACATTAGGTCAGTTGTTAATAAATAAATAAATAAAAATCCAGTTTTAGGGATGTGTGTCTGCTTGACTGAATGGACAAATAAAAAAATACTTTTGTTCTATCTGGAATGAGAGAAAAAAAAATGGACTTTGCTTTGAAAAAAAATACTTCCTAATTTCACTCAGCACTGCCTAACAGCTTCCATGAATAACAATAGAATTTTTGACAAGTATCAAGAATTTGCTTCACAATTAATTTTTAATTGCTCTACAGCATCTTCAGCGGCTTTTTTCGTAGGGCCTGCTCCTAAGCCCAAGAGTCAAGCAGTGGAACTACAAGATGGCATCTCTACCGCAGGAGAAACAGCAGTGGTTTCTCAGAGCAATACGTACATTTGGACAGGGTGGTGCTGGCAGTTTCTAATATGGGCTACAGCAGGAATACAGGCATGCACTAGGCTTCCTAATGAAACTAAAGCTGGTTTCTTTGGAGGGAAGCTCATACACATTACAAAAAGTTCGAAAGACCCTTTTCTCTCCCTTAACCTGCACTCTGTAGTGATCCTGCCCAGACCACTGCACATCAAGGGGCCACTGGTCGGTGCAGCAGTTAACGCGCAGAGGAACACCCAGTTTGGCCTTCAGCCCTGCGTCGTGCGGCGCAATTTCCCTGCCCGCAGGATAAACCTCACCGGCTCACCGCAACCGGCAGCTCCCAGCTGGCACCAGTGATTCCACGCCCGCGCGTCCTTCCCTTTACCTAAAACTTCTCCCATGAACATCCTTTCTGTCCACCAGTGGAAATGATGAATCGAGCTGCTCACTTGTGAGCAAAGCCTCTGCTCCAACAGCCAAAAGGGGGCAAGCTGTTCTAAGACAGGACCCGCACGGCACACTGCATGCAGGGGAGACAAACTACTGACATTTTTGGAATGCAGAGAAGCACACCATATCACCTTTACAGACAGAAGTACAAACAAGGACAAAAGTAGGTTTTGTTTGGTTTTTTTCACATTTAATAGCACTTACTACTCTCTTCATATAGAACTACTTCATTTTTGTTTCAGGAAACACCGAGCCTTACAGAAGCTAATGCAAACTCTTTTTGAAAAGGTTGTAAATACTTTGCTCACAGGTACATACCTATATTTTCATGTATATAAATCTTAATAGGATAATGACATAAGAATTGTAGGAATGAAGTACGCAGTGGAAACAATAGTGGAATCTAAGGTAAAACCTAATATTCTGAAAACCAAATGTTCAAAAAAATCAACTTACTAGAATGTCTAAGACAGTGACATTATACAAGTGCTTATTTCAAAACAACGATCAATCATTCCACAGGCATTGTTATTTCTTACATAAATCGCCTTAAAACGATTATTTTTAACTCAAGATTTCTTAAAACAGCCGTTCTGAGGAGAAACTGTTATTTGCAGTTAGAATTGTTAAAAGCATTATGGCTTTCTGTTGAGATCTACAGAAAGGTAGTCATTGCCTCCAAATGAAGCTGCATCAAGACTGAAGACCTGTTTCGGATTTACTGGCGCATGCTATCATTCACACACTTCAGTCTGGGGCAGGAAAGGCAGGATCAGAGGTTCCTTCCAGGTATCAGCGTGCTCCCAAAACACTGTGGACAAAGCAAAATCCAGGCTATGGTACAGTCGGAACACAACCTATATTTTGCTTTAGGCGAGACGAGAAAGCAGGAAAGCAGCCACATCCATGACTTGCCAGCTTTATACCCTCTGCAAAGAGGTGATCTCAGTGAGGAGAGGGACAGCTCAGTCCTGCTAGCGTAAATATAATCAAAGAGATTTGCAGTATGTCTTTGGAAAACGTAAAATGAACTACCTCCCCTTTTGCTTCCACCTCCTTCCCAGTAATTATTTATTCTACCTAAGTGTTCCTCTCACATACCTGGTACTTCTCTTACAATGTAAGCCTTTTTCAATGAGAAAGCCATCTGGATAAATTAGACTACAGGCTGCTGCCTTCTTTGCTCACATTTCGCCGTTCTTGACATGTGGACTCCGATACGCTGCAATCCATCAGCACATAGCTATTTGGAAACCTTTCATTCTGGTGTATTATTGCTTACTTAACCGTAACAGTTTACTTAACTCGGCTGCTCTGCCCAAGATACGAATCAGCCCTACAATCAGTATAACCTGCTTCTAAGCCTGGAATCAATTACTGGCCTGACTATTAATTTCATTAATGATGTCGCAGAACTCAAGAATTCTGAGAGTCTGTTAGCCCCCAGGAGCTAGTGCTGTAAACATCGGAGTATTCCACTCGCCATTCCTATCAAGGTAATCCAGGTACCAAAAAAAACAACTCAGAAAGTAAATCTTTTCTAAATAAATAAATGTTTAAACATAATAAAAACATGCTGCACCTTCTATTTCTACAATTAATAACATACATTTACATCTAGCCTACGTAGTTAACTTGTGGCTTAGACTTAGGGCCAGGAATCGGGGTGTTAAAGCAGTCCCCGTGGGAGGATGAAATATTACAACAGTGATGAAACTTGAAACAGCGAGCCATACATCAAATCTCGGCAGCCGAGAGCCCCAGGACACAAACCAAGTACTCTGCAACAAGAAGGCTCTGCCACGTGTCACAGAGGAAAACAACAACAACAGCTTGTCAAGTTTTCAGCTCTTCAGTGCAGGACAGGCATGAAGTGGGTGTAGGGTGGGGCTCTCAGGTGATCTACCAACACCGGCCCAGCAAAATGCAAACGTGAAACAGACCCTGCATGCCAACACACCCCTGAAAAACAGCAGGATAAGCTGTTCACTTAAAGCACTGTGATTTTTTTGATTAGAAGTAGAAACATGAAGATAAATAGAATATATTATGTGATTTTAAAAATACTCTCATGCATGGGCTTATCAGTCTTTCAGCTCTTGTGAAACCCTTCCTGGATAATTAGGAGTTGAGGGACACAAATCGTTAAAAAACATCCCTAAAATGGAATGCTTACATATAGTATGACAAGGACAGAGCATGTAAAACAGAATCCATTCAGGATGGGCTACTTACCACAGAGCCACATGCGAGAAAGTGTGATCAGCCTAGACTAATATGACTGAAACTTTGTACCACTGCATGGACAAATTATGTCCGATATATGGTGAAGGAAAAAAAAAATTTGTTTATTCTGTTTTTTCAGGAATGGAAATGAAATCAAATTACATGTTCTTTTGTCCCTACATAGATCAGTTGTGGACAACAGCCAAAGACCAGACCAAATACTCATTTATCTTATTGTATAAATATGGTGAAGGAGAAAGACTGAAACACTAAGTGTTCTTCACACAGTCATGCTGAAACGAAGCATTTGAGAGTGCTCACTTCTCTCCTGTATGACCCCGTGCTCTGTTGAAAAAACTACTGGTCTCTGAATTCACTCCTGTCATCTGCTGCCTTTGGCAGAAGTGATACAAAGGTGTACATCTCCTGCACTATGCTTGTAGCAAAGGTTGAAAAGGTGCGGTCGTGATATCCCAGCCTAAGAAGCGCACCGTGCAGTGCGATGCTACTAACGTTCAAGAAGCAAATAGGACATAAGTAACAGTAAATAGGCACAAACCCAAGTAGAAAGGGGATATTTAATAGTCAGAATCAACTGTAGCATTCATCTTGTTGCTAAGAGGTAAATTATTGCCAATTAGACCATTTCATTAAATACAGTTTTCTGCCACCTTGATTAAGTTTAAAGGAATCACTTTTTGACCAGCTCAGATTTTCTTCACCTAACACAATATTTAGTAAAGAATACTATTCACAGGCTTTGAAGAAAATTCATGTATTGTCTGTTCTCACTGATGGGAAACAGTTGCCCAGCGCTCTAAAACCTCTGCAGGAAAGATGCTCATTAGATAAGGAAAAAGCCGATACACGTGCAAACTCTATGGAACTCTATGAATGAGAAATATTTAAGACCAGCAGCAGTTGCTCCTCTGATCCTAAAGAGTTAATCTTAGAAGAATAAAGTAAATCTGTATTTTTTAACTACATCAACTGTTTTTTAATTTTTAAAGGCTAGTAACTTTAACTATCTAGAAACTCAGTGATTTATCTAGTACTAGCAGCACTGATGTACACTGCTTGTAGGCAAAGGTCCCTGACAGTCACGGTCAATAGTATTGTACCCCATTGCAGCCTGAAGTCCAGTCCAGCGGTAACAACTAATTTGTTTCCCCTCACCACTGTAAGTAGGCTGTGAAATATTTTCTGCTTTCTATAGCGGTTTCTTAAAATCATAGAATGTTCAGGGTTGGAAGGGGCCTCTGTGGGTCACGCAGCCCAATCCCCTGCTGAAGCAGGGTCACCCAGAGCAGGCTGCACAGCACTGTGTC
>Ga0065711_1038242_pt1 | contig 18990 bp, 14 predicted proteins | sample Hoacrofraction12_FD_59098 | JGI IMG/M metagenome (GOLD analysis project Ga0065711, IMG submission 59098) | Hoatzin crop microbial communities from Cojedes, Venezuela - Epithelial fraction 12 v2 (version 2) | ecosystem: Host-associated > Birds > Digestive system > Esophagus > Crop | place... | reverse complement strand
TGGAGTACTCTGTCCAGTTCTGGGCTCCCCAGTTCAAGAAAGATGAGGAGCTACTGGAGAGAGTCCAGCGGAGGGCTATGAGGATGGTGAGGGGACTGGAGCATCTCTCCCGTGAGGGAAGGCTGCGGGAGCTGGGCTTGTTTAGTCTGAAGAAGATAAGGCTGCAAGGGGACCTAATATACGCTTATAAATATCTGAAGGGTGGGTGTCAGGAGGATGGGACCAGATTCTTTTCAGTGGTGCCCAGCGACAGGACAAGGGGCAATGGGCACAAACTGAGGCACAGGAAGTTCCATCTGAACATGAGGAAGAATTTCTTCCCTCTGAGGGTGACGGAGCCCTGGAACAGGTTGCCCAGGGAGGCTGTGGAGTCTCCTTCTCTGGAGATATTGAAGACCCGCCTGGACAGGGTCCTGTGCAGCCCTGCTGTAGGTGACCCTGCTTCGGCGGGAGGGTTGGACTAGATGACCCACAGAGGTCCCTTCCAACCCCTACCATTCTGTGATACTGTGATTCCTCTGTCAGAATTCAGTCAGCAAAGCAACCTTCTCTTTTCTTTCTTTTTTTAATGCAGTGAAAGTATTTATAAGGTATTCAGCAAGATATAGTCTTCTGATCATTTTTCTTCTATGTATAGATCATTTGTGATGGCTCACCCAGGCTGACTTGTGCTCAGCTGGGCCGTACAGATTTGCCTATTTATTTTAGCTAGGTCTACAACAGAGATTTTTATCACCAACTGCTAGGATTTGGGTCCTTTTTATGAAACTTGCCCAGAAATGGAACATTCTGAGACCTGAAATTCTTTTGTAGTCTTTGTCCTAAAATGCCCGAGTAATATAGTGAGGCACCTCATTGAAATATATCGACAACACAGAGCTTATGCTGACATTTACCCAGGAGCACATCAGCATCAGCAGTGTATGATGCTGCATAATAGCAATGGGTCTGTGTTCTTTCATACTTTATAGTATGAAAATTATAATTTCATGATCTAGAAGATGCCCTGATTTCGATGTGAATTTTAACTGTCCAGCAGTCAGCAGAGAGTGGAGGTTAGCTTGGGTCTGGTTTAGGTGCTTTGTCAAAATGCACATAGTCAGTGTTCCTCTGCATTTCTCTAGCTGATCAAATTGTGCTTGTTTCTTCAGTCATGGTCCAGCAACACAATGACAGTAGCAAAGACACGAGCTCTCACAGCTGCCATCAAGAATCACAAGTTCATTTACTCACTGCTGAAACTTTTGTCTGAAATAATCCAATACTGCACAACTATTTCAGGTAACTTGAAAGGGAGATAAAATGTCTCTTTGAAACTGAAGCTACGAAAGAGTTACCCTGGACATCAATATGAAGAGCACAGTGCATAGCTCAGCTCTGGTGATCACCACCAGGAGAACGTTGGAAGGCAGGTTAGATGCTAAAATTGCTCATGGAAGAGAGTGTCCCCAGTGTCACAATTCCTGCTGCCACGATGGAGAACACAAGTCTGGCTTCATACAGCATCGCCGGCACGTGCAGCCCAACTGCAAGGAAAAGCTGGTCAGCTCACATGGGTTATATCATGCTGGGATTAAAGCAATTTATTGATTTATTAGCAGTGTGTATTTAACCTGCAATCAGTGAACTGCGTCTTCAGGACTGAAATCAAGAACGCATCAGGTAAGTTATGGTGCTAGACACTTGCAAAATGTTAATCATTGCCTGCAGGTTTCAAAGTGTGCTTTTACAGCCCCAACACCAAAGACCCCCTGCCCCAGGCAGTGTGGATTCCACGCCCCACGCCCTGTGTGTGGGTGCAGCTGCCCTGTGCAGACCCTCTTGCAGAGATGTGGGTGCTTCCGCAGCGCACGCACCCCTGACACCGTCCCCCCTGCCCCATGGGCACCCTGAGGAGGGGTGTCCCCCCATGCCACCCCCGGGCCGTGGGTCCCTGGCCCCCAGGTACCTGCCAGGGATGCTGCGGGGGGATGCCTTGTGGTGCCCCAGCAGGGTCACTGCTCCTCCTCCTGCTCCAAGGCATCTCCCACTGGTCTCTTTGTCTTACCCTGGTTATTGTTTAATCAGGATGACCATGTTCCTCGTTAGTGCTGCCAGCTTTGGGTAATCACCTTTTCAGGCAGTTTTGGGGGTCCCACAAAGCTGCTTAGCTGAGGGGGCTGCGGAGCACCCCAGCCGGGGAGGTGTTCCTGTGTTTCCATGGCTGCCTGTCCCTGCTCCAGCTGGAGAAGCTCGCAGTCGCCACTGCCCTTGTTTCTGAGCGCTGAAGGTTTGTTAGCTGATTCTCCTCATTTCTCCAGCATGCTGCCTCACCTCTGGCAAGGGAGCTGAGCAGGAGCTCTGCCTGTCCGCTCCTGGCCAGGTCCTCCCCAGAGCAAGACCTTTCGAGACGTGAACCTTTTGGTTTGCTTTGGTAGAGGAGTTTGCAAAACAGCTGCAAAGCTGAGTTTACTGGCGGTTGGTTATCCAGCTCTGGGCCTGCAAAGCTGTAGAAGTTGAAGCTCCTCTTTGGATGCGGTTTCCTAGAAAGCTGGGGGGTTGTTATAATGGTTTCTCTCTCTCCCCTGTACTGATATTCTTCCTGTCTAGATTGTAGTATTTTATATTTCTAGATACACTTATTTGTTTTCAACCTAATGTTTCTGCCCGTCTTCCTCTTTTTATATTTTTCTTTGTTTTTATTCCCTAACCATGTTTTCAAGACAATGTTCTCCTGGTGTGCGACTCCTTCCTTATCCACACAGTTTCCCTGAAATGCTTTCTCCTTCTGCTACTTTCCCATCTCCCTCTCTAGCTTGATGTTACTTTTTTTTTTCTCTTCTCTCTTAGAGGTTTCAGCCCTTTGCTCTCAGTCACTGACCAAAAGGAACCCAGAGTGTTGCCGGTGGTGCCGGGATGACAGAGCGCCTTGCGCAGTCACCCGCCAAATGCCGCCGAGCGAGCTGATCTCAGCATCTCCTGTTAGCATAGAACAGTGTGCAACAGCATTGTGATGCCCAGTTTGCAGCTGTTTGTGTTTGACCAGGACATGGAAAAAGAAACAGCAATATGGGGTCTTGCTTCTCTCCTTTTTTTTTTTTCCCCTGAAAAACTTTAAGTGGTCCAGATTTAGCCAGCTGCGGTGCTTGTATCTAGTGACTCTGCGGCAAAGCTTGAGCCACAGCATAAGAGGGAAATGTAGAGAAAAATAAATAGCAGTAGCAATATTTTCAGATGTGAGAATGTCCTTATGGCTGTAGGGTTTTAGTGTTCTCCAGCTCAGACAGTGCTGAAATGTCCTTTAGGGGGAAAAAAGAAAAGACAAAGTAAGAATGGAAAACACTCTCTTTTGAGTCCCTTCTTATATTTCCTGTGCACTCACATCTCCCGTTTCACAGACCGAACCAGGCAGAACTGAGCCTCGTGTTAACTTCCAGCCTTTGAAAGATGCAAAATGCAAAGTCCAAATAAATCAACAGAAGTTTAGTCGAGGGTCGTATTTGCAAAGATACAATGCAATTTCTTTACCTCGCTCCACGCAGCCCTCCCGCTCTTATGTTTATGCACTATGTGAAGCTTTTTAAAGCTGACATGCGGGATTTATCCCTGGAGGTTTATCTTTGAAGCAACATATCACTTCTTAGTACTTAAGATTTTTTTTAACATCCTGCATTCATAATTCTAAGACACAAATAACACTATCAATATTAATACACGGAAGAAATTTTCTTCTGTACCTGAGGATATGTTACTACCCACAGAGATAAGTAGAATTTCATAAATATGCACAAAAATTTTAACTTTTGTTGTCATGACATGTCTTCAGTGTTGTAATAACACTTCAGAGCATAACACTGTTACTGGCTATAAAGGAGCCACAAGCCACCTCTCAGGAAAAATTGACTCCACTGAGTCAGCATCTCTACTCACACTGAGAAAATACTGTATAAATTTATGAATATATTAAAAAGTGTGGTTATTCATTCAAGTGAAAAAAAATTCCTCTTGTGAAAACCTTTTAATAGGCTTTCTGTGAATATCTGCATAAAAAAAGCATTTGTTCACTTAAGAAGAAAGAGTGAAATAGTTGTGCAAGGGTGTGCTTAGGCTTCTGGTGGCCTAAAGACTCCGTAGATCCTCCTTCTGCATTTAAAATGTGTCATTTTCTCCTGTGCCAGCAGGAGAATATTGTCTTTGTTTTATGTCTAGGCACTCTGTGAAAGAGGTGAACTGCCACCTGCTGTATGTCAGAATTCCTTGGGCTGAAACAAGTCTACAGAAATCACTGGAAAAATTTTGAATAAAGGTAAAACAATGACATTTAAATCCATTCATGGAAAACTCATATGAAGGAAACAGGCTTCATTTAATTATTTTCCATTGTAAGTAGTGATTCTTGTTCGGTTCTCATTCTTAGATGTAAATCTGGAGTATCTTCACCTATCTTGGTGAAATAGTTCTAGGTTTACAATAAATTATAATAAATAGTAATTTCTAACAGCATGAAGTCAGTCATGTTCACTGCAGAAAAGGAATGTTAGACACAACCAATCGTGATGGATGGTTCTTAGTTGTTCCCATGCAAATGCGTCTCTTACCTACCTCTCTCTGTCCAAGAAACGTGCCCTGAAAGAAGAGTTTCCAGTTTCAGGATAAATGCTGTCAACAATACTGGATGTAAGTGCACAGCATTTATGTCTCATAGCCACATGTTTATGGACTCAGTATGCCTCACATACAACAGGGATGTTTTATTATTGTCCACATAGTTAGGGAAGTGGGTAAGTTACCCTATATGTTTTTTACCGTTTATGTTGAGGAAGATTCTAATGTTCCTTGCAGCAGAGTGCTTCCTTTATCTCTCTGTATTTTTTGTATAATGTTTTCTGTGGAGTCCCCAAGATTTTTCTTCAGTATAATTGTTAAATAGTAAGTATAATTGAGATTAACTATCTAATTCTCTTTTAGATATAAAACAGAAATTGAGAAACAAGGGTACTTGCCAGAGACATTTCACATTTTGACTAAAAGATAGATAGAAATAATTGATGTACTGATTATTTATTTATACATTTTAAATCGGAAGCAACAGAACTAAGGACAACGCCTTTAAAAGCTTGATTAAAGGCCCCAGACAAAGGATGTCTTCCTGTAATGTATTTTAATATGCTAACTGATTTATGGATAATAAAGCTGCATGAGATGTTTGCAATGGAACTGGGACCACTTGAAGTTGGTCTTGGTGTTGTCACAGAATAAAGCACCCTTCACCCAAACATCACAGGCTATAGCTGTCTCACCACTAAATCACCCGCTGAGCCTCTGACTTTCCTACATGTACAAGTCCAGAAAAGATTTTTGCATCTTCTGATCCCCCAGCATATTGGGTCACAAGCCCCGTCTGAGACTGCCTTGGCCTCACTTTGTGGCTTTTGCCAGCTCTGATGGTCAGAAACCTCCTCCTGATTTCCAATCTAATTTTTTTCCTGGCCGGTCTAAGTCCTTTTTCTGTTGTGCAGTTGTTGTATTTTATCTGAAATAGCTTTTCCCTCCCTAGACTTTACCACTCTGATGTAGAGCAGCCTCATCCTTCCTGAGGGTGTTGCTCAGCTAAGCAAACCAAGCAGTCCTAGTCCTCTCTACTACATACAGCAAATAGCTCTGCTCAGCCTACAAGTTCTATGTCTAGTCTGCTTAAAATTCAACTTTCTTGTACAGAAGTGACTAGAACTGCATGAGACCACAATGACAGTCTCTGTTTTGTCAGAGTCACCACAACATTTCACTTGCGTTTGTCATGGTTGCAAGGCTTGGAGACATCTGCAAATACACACGAGTGTTGTGTATATGTACAGGCATATATATTTCTGTAGGTACACATGTGCACACACATACATATCAACACATATTTTTAGCATTTGTTGCCAACTGAGGAACTCCTAGACTACAGAGCAAGTTTTTATTATTATTGCTGAAGTGCATGACCTTGCGTGTTATGGTACTCCTTTGGGATTGCTCCTGTCCTTGGGACCATCTTCCCCTGTGTGGCAGCTGGTCTCCCCCATGCTGAGGATGGTGGACTTGGCAAATTTCATTACCACTGCTTTTTTCCTCTATTAATATTGCTAATTCTAAACCAGACCCAGTCCTTGAAAAACTTTGCTCATCATCTTCTTCCAGCCTTGTATCATCCCTTCCAACCTTGTACCATCCCTTCCAGCCCATCCTGTTGACATTTTCACTTCAAGCATCCCTACTCACACTACATGGCTTGTACTCATTTTTCTCAAAATAAAACAGTTTCCTGTGTGGCTGTGTAGCAGATGTTTCACAGGTGTCTAGATGTCTTTGTAATGCATAATAAGAATAGTTTAAAAATATCAGTTATAGTTTCCAAGAAAGATGCTGATATCTGACACGTATCTTGCGTTAATCTTCCATCCGTCTTCACATGTTAGTTTTTCTTCAAAAATTATTCTAAGGCTGCATAAATGAATCGAGACAGTCTCATATGCTCTGAACTGCACACCCTAGTCTTCTCCTCTTTTCCTCAAGTTTGTTTAAGATCTCCACTCTAAGACTTGTGACTGTATGAGCCCAGTCTAGCCTGGTCCAGTCTCTCTGGTTCTGGCTATGCTGCTGATATTGAGGTGACAGCTACTTCCCTCGCTGTGTTTCAGTTTGAGTGACTGTATGCAAAAGCATATCCCTAACGTGACTGTTGCCCATTAAAGAACGAACACCTCTTTTCACGCTGTCAAAGACTTGCATTGCTTCAGAAGAAGCTGAGAAAAGTCCTGGTGAAGACATCTGTTTCTGCAGGCCAGCAAGGAAAGCTGGAGGTAAGCAAAGGTGGGATGGATCAACCAAGATAGCTCTGTCGTTTCTGTCATTAAGTTTGTCATGCTAAACCTGGAATAAAAATACCTTCCCCATGGTCCCCATCCCAATGAAGTTGCCAACTAGGACTTCTATAATTGTACCTATGTTTGGGGTGGTTGGATGCAATCCATGCTCAGGCTCTGTCCATCATCCCTCTGCTCCCCAGATATACAGCTTATGCGTATGGCCTGGGAGAGGACGTGGGCTGGCATGAATGTGCAGTTGACTTGGCTACCATTGATGCAGTAGCAAACATTGTTGCTGAAGCAATAGAAGTCCTTCGGCACAGAGCAGGACAGGAGGGCTGCTGAGACAGGGGAACGCATCTTTGCCATGTGTCCCTGTTGGACCTGGACTGAAAATCAAGGTCTTCGTTTCTAATGGGGACAACAGCAAACAGAAGCTGGGGTAGGATGAGGGGTCTTGGTGCCCGCTGGGTGAGGAGGATCACTGCATCCATGGCAAGCTGTGCGGGGCCTCTTGGAGAAAATGTCCCACAGTGTCCCAAAAAGGGAAATGAAAATGGACTGGGGAACTTAAAAAGCACACACAGCTGCTTCAGAGATCTTATGCCTTACTTCCAGCACATCCCTGCAGTTTCAGTCATGGCAATAGGTCTGCCTAAACTCTTTTGTTTCCCTGTTGCAGTGTAATGAAGGTTTGCTCCCCCAGTTAGCTGGTTTTTAATCCCTTTTTTGATCTGGGCGTGCCGTTTCATTTTTTATAATGCTTAATAATCATGTATGTTCAGTCCCCTAGGTGGTATGTTAATTCTTTTCTTTCATCTACATAATTAGAAGATTTTGTTCTGCACAAAATATATGAGGCAGCTGGGGCAGGGTCTTATGAACTGGTGAGCATCCAATAACTATATTAAGCAGTTTCTTAAGGCTTTGAAATTGTCTTCAGATGGTAGCTGTTGACAAACCCTGAAGTGAAGTACTACTTGAATATTCACATTAAAACCACCATTGCAGTTAAGTTAGTGATGCATGATTAATTAGCTTAAAAGCAATGGATTCGTATGGAGTAAAATGCCTCTATGAAAATCAATAGCATGACTACAATTAGCAAGAGCATTACTTTGAAGATATTAAGGGCCACAAATCAAATCTGTCAACTGAAGAGCAACCATGGCTGTATATACAAACAAAGAGCAGTTGTGTCTGTAACACAGCATGAAGGGCACATGCATCTTTCTATGTATTCTTTCTCTTCTCTTAGTAGCCACAGTGATGGGATAGCATGATAGCTACTCCTGGCAAATAACAAAGGTGCTATTTTGCTTCCACCCCCCCAGGTTTGGCCAGGACCTCTTGGTCCCAGGCAGGTGTGGGTGTGCAGGACTCAGTGCTGTGACCCAAGTCTAGCTCCCCCCCCGTTTGCCACCCGTGTTCACCCCCATTTCGGCTGGTGCTGGCAGCCTGGGCCAGCCCCACAACTGACAGATGAGCAACCCCAGAGCCTCACAGAGGTCTTGCTCCTCTACCTCAAAAATTCAAAGGCTTTTTTTGATTAATTAAATACTGTTCCTCTCTTGCTGCATCCCCACAAACTCCCTTTTATGCTGTTGCATGAAAGTCTCTCCAAGACTGAGTCACTTGAATCCACAGGCAAATGAAATACTGTCTTGTGTGCATGATTACAGTGGCACACAGGGAAATGGTACAGATTTCAGAGTCTTCCTAGGATATGTGCCCTGAATTAAAAAAAAAAAATGCATCGTTTGGGTGCATTTTCATGTCTTTCACTCACACAGATATGCTGAGTGGTTAATTCTGTGTTTCACTGCACAAATAGAAAGCTGTCTGTCTGCTGGGGCACTATTCCTCTTGGCTCAAAGCTGATATAAATGATGATAAGAATTTTAATTTGGAAATAAAGGGACAAGGATGGAAGTGACTATTTTAACCTCTGTGCCTGGAGATCTAATAGAAAAAAAAGGGAAAACTCAAATAAACAACAATATGACTATTTGTAATGGAAGTATAGAAGATGAGAGGATGGTCAGTACAGAGAAGGAGAGTACTAATATTGAGGAGAACAGAGAGGCTAAACAATTGGCCTGTTGACCTAAATATAAATTAGCCTGAGATATAAAGCAATCCTCACTCTTTAAAGAACAGAATAAAATATCGATGCTCTTCTTCAGAAATTAGGAACTATCTAATTAAGTAAATTATCAACTAACATGGAAAAACATGTGTACTATAGAAATATCAAGTTGGGATAGAGTTTTGTGAACAATATTTAAAGTTAATAGTAAGATAGTCCTTTTGAAATTTGCTGATGACATAAAGATGGGAGATGGCATCAATATGGCAGAAGACGAAGATATCAGGCAGAAAAAATGACTATCCCAAAGAGGCAGATATTACGATAAACTTCAGCGGAATAAAGGGCAAGATCATTTAAAGACTAATGTGGAGAATTTGCACCAAAACCTGGGAACTTATCAGCTGGAGATGGAATGGGTAGCAAGCACTGGGTCACTGAGCTAGTCAGGATGAATATTGTCCTCAGTGGGATCCAACCATGGAAGGCACATCCAGGCTGAGGATATCCCTCGTGATGACACGTTTCCAGTGGAGCAAAAGTAACATTCAGGAGACTTTGTAGAAGACAATGCTGAGACCTTGTCTGGAGTGTTGTGCACGATGGTGGCGCTCCCATGCATGAAGGATGGAGGAGCTGCAGAGGTCAGCCCGTGGGATGGATGTGGGAGGGAAAGGCAGGGGCCTGGGTCTCTTAGTCTTTCCGAAGCTTTCCGAAGTGATGTACCCTGCGAACACATCGTGAGAATAAATTCTGGAGAAACAGGAGAAGAGAAGCTATGTAAGCCAAAGAATATCATTCATGTAGCAACAATTGGGAACACATACAGGCAGGATTTCATAAAATGTTTTTCATTATTAGCGTACTGAGGATCTGGAACAGGATAGTGGTGGCGTAAAACATGGTCATCGTTAAAACAAAGTTTGGTCATCTCATGAGATCATATGACCAGTGTATTTGGCAAGTGACTGATCTTAAAGGCTCCTTTCCAGTGTTATATGTCTTCTACTGACACTGCTTAAGGCTAGGAATGGACAGAGACTCTCATGTCCCAGAAGAGTCGATGCTGCTGGTCTGTGACACCAGGTCTAGGCTGTTGTAATTGCTTAAAACTCAGCCATCCTTGTGTTCTTTCATTAGAGGTGTGTTTGCTGTGGGAATTGGAGGAGAAGCAAAATTGGTTTTGTCATGTTTATTCACAGCCCAGCTGCTACTTACCCCTCTGAGACAAGCGCCCAGCACCCGTTGTCCTGTGCCGCATTAGTCTGGCACCTCTGTCCTCCGCTGTGTCCCCATGCTGCAGGTAGCAAATGTGCTTGCTGTGGAGCATGTCCCAGCATGGCAGAAATCCCAGAATAAGCCAAATAGAACCATCCTGGAGCTTCTCACATTTTGGGTGTGTGGTGATGGACGTGCTACCCTGTTCTCCAGACAGCCTTTCTTCTGCCCGTCCTTTTAGGTTTAGGAGAAATGATGCTGCATCTTCTGGCTCTTGCTCCTGTGAGCCAGGCTGGGAGGCACTCCTGCTCCAGCCCCGGTCCTCACCACTGCTGGTGGCTGCACAAAACCTGCCCCACTATTTAATGAAGCAGAAAGCAGATGTCAAAGTACGGAGGGGTGGTTTTCTGCCTCTTCTAAGTGAATAACTGCACCGCGGGATGCAGGAGGTGCAGCCATCAGGCAGGCAGAGATGCAGCGGGATTGTGCTTCTGAACAGCTTTTTTTTTAAAAAACCCTCCTATTATTGCATCCTGGGGAGGTAGGGAGGAGAGACAAATTTAATAATTTTTTTGTCTCCTAAAAAAAGTCCGATTTATTGTCTGAAGGCAATCATTCTAACTGGTGTTATTGGTATGCAGCATGCTGGGATCTTAGTGCTAGCGCATCTTTATTAATGTTGTTATAAAAGCTTCTGCTGGGATCCTAGTTATTAAATGACTCTGACAGCAATTCATCCACAAAGCCCTGTGTTTTAATTTCTCACTATCTGAAAAGAAATGGGTGGAAAGTCTCCTATTTTCAGCTGCTTTGTCCTTTGCTTTAAAGCCTGGCACGTTGCAAGTGTAAAGGAGGAACATGTAGGATTACAGCGGGAGGAATACATCTTTGAAAAATAAATACCCTGCCATAAAAAGCATGTTACAAAGTGACAGGTACCATCTATTGATATAATGGAGTCTTTGATTCCCATAGTACCAGCTGTTATAAGAAGCAGTACGTAGAGATGTGAGCCAGGGCCTTGAAAAACCCTTTGAATAGCAGCAGAGCTACAAATAGCAGCAAGAGATTTAATGGTAAAACATTTTACAAAGCTTTTGCTGTATGCACTGTGAAACAATAGAGAGTTAATGAATTACTGGAAACAGCAAATGTCTCCTTTGATACAAGGCTGATCAGGAATGCAGCTAATTTCTAGGACTTTTTCCTTCTTCAGCCCACTCTCTAGCCATGATTATACTCGATGAGCTTCACATTGCACAGGAGGTCCAGATCCAGCAGAATTTGCAAGGAAAAATGATCAGCTAACTGAAGTAAGCAGCTAAAAAATAAAACTTGTTTTTATTGCTTTCTCCTGGCAAGGCTCAAAACTTTTTCAATATAATGAATATATAGTAATATTACAGTAGTGCATCATGTGAATGTAGCAAAGTGAATGCTGAGTGAACGATGCATGAGCTGAAAGTGGAAATGGGGAATAGTGGTGGTTCTCAAAAAATATAGACACACGTGTGTCTGAACTTTTCCAACTCAGCTCATTGCTTAGCATTTGTCCAGGCAAATCTGTCCTTGCATCTCTTTTATCAGACCCTGGAAGGACAATAGATTTTCTAGATTATAGCTTTGGGGGCCAAGTGTCTCCCACATGAGTGTCTTTGCATGGCTAGAAAATGCCATTTCAGCAACACTGGTGCAATGGCCCTTGTTTCCAAGGAAGATGTATTATTGCTTGCCTGGAGAACCTGCAGCCTGGGAGGATAACTCCCTTTTATTAAAGATGCAGGGGGATACAACCTTTAAAATGGCCTTTTGCCTGTTTACAGGTGAAGAAGGTAGTAAGGTGTGGGCTCTGTGAGACTGACTCTTCTTGAATGACCAATACAGAACACACATCTGCAATGATGTTTTATCCAGACAGAATTTTATTTCTCCCATTGTCCTGCCCAAGCCTTTTTCCTTTGAAAGATTATATAAAACCCTTCAAGTTTTCTCTGTTGAACATGTTAAAGTCTTTTAAATTCTGTTTTAACGAACAATGGCTTTTTTTGTGCCTTTGGCTTAATAAGAACAAGGTGTAGGTCTCAAAACTGAGGCCAAGCTGGGGCTCTGTCACAGAGTTTCTTGTCAATATAGTTGTTTCTCTGCCAGCATTTTGTCACTTAGGTTGGAAAGTCTTCTCCTAGCCATTGTGCTCGCAGCCAGGCTTTTAATCCAAGCACTTTTCTGGCCTAACCCTGTGAACAGGCTTGCCAAAGCTGCCTCAGGGTTGCACACAAACAAAACTAACCATTTTGGACTTGCTGCTTGGTTGTCCCTAGTGCTCTCCTCTCCTTTTACTTACCGCAGCTTGGAGCTGCGGTTTCTGCCAAGGTTTGGCGCAGACTGCAGACAGCAGGGAGCTGGAGCATCCACAGGGTCCCTCGCCTGGGCACTGTAGGGTCCTCTCCAGCCCTGCTCTTCCCTCTGGCTACCCAAGAGACCTGCCCCTCTCCAAGATCACTTATTTAGGTAGAACTTCATCATGAACATGGCGTGAACTTCAGCTCGAGACAGTTGTAGGGAGCATGAGAAGCTGCTGAGCGTGGGGGTTTGTGCTCGGGGTGAGCCCAGCCCCTGGTGAGCTCTGTGGTGCTGAGACTTGAGTGGTGGGCGCTGAGCTCCTTGGAGGAGGATTTTGCCTTGGAGGGCTGTGGCTCAGGTGTCCAGCATATTGCTGCTATTTAACAACCAAAGTAATAATTACTAGCTGTCTGCAAATCCACCACTGACTGTAAACGGCTGAGGAAGTAAATAACGACATATGAGCAGTAATGCTACAGTGTAGAGAGGCTGTACCTGGAGCAATACAAGCACCGCTCAGACTTGAAAACCTTTTATACTGGCAGCAAGAATGGTCATCTTGCCAATACACTTTCTGCTCTTAATTGCATAACTGGAGAAGAGAAAGATTAAAAGAAATTTTTACATATATGTCTCAGACGTGTGCTGCCCAGCTTTTTGTAATTAGCCTACAGCTTGGGTCTCTGTTGGAGATGTGTATTGCTGTGGGGCATGCAAGCAACAGTAACAGGCTACTGTGTGCATTTTTATCTTGGCCTAACTCCATATTGTATAAAAACTGTTAATGGAAATGAAACCAAAAGATCACCTATAGGAGTGCAAGGCAATGTTACTGCGCCGTTCTGTGCAGGCAGAGACCGGGGAGGTGATGTGTGGGAACAGAGTCGTTCGGAAGAGCCACAGCACCTTGTAGCAGGGCACGGGGAGGATGGAAACGCAGGTTTGTTCAGCAGCTCTCTGTGATTAAATCCACTCATACAAAGGGAAAGCAAGAAAACTGGAAATAAGGTAGTAAATAGGATCGCTGCAGCAAGCAGCGCTTTAGAAACTACAGCCAGCCAGTGACTATGGAAACCTCATACTAACCAAATGGGAATAGATAATTTAGGAAAGACCCATATTGAAGTCTGTATTTTTCTCCCAGACTCAGACAGATGGACTTCTTTGCTTGTGTAGATAATTTCTGTCCCTTTTAACAAAGTGCAGCTTCATCCAGCATTACAGCAAAAGGTAACACCAGACCCGCAGAGCTTTTTGTCTTCTCAGCAGCCAATGCTTCACACATACAAAGTAAAGATAATATTGAATTAACCTCATCTACAGTAGAGCATGTGCAAGCAGGAACGCTTTAGCTGCCTAGCTAGAGAAAAATACGTCTTTTTTTCAGGATGAAAATGTATATGGTAAAACAAGTGCACTGGCTTGTGCCTTGCTGTCAGTTACATGGCAGCCCAGGTGAAGTCCCTCCTGCCGTCACCACTGCCTCTACCTTAACTCGAGATCCCCGGTCACCAAGGCATGACAGAGCACACACCGGGCAGTGTGGTTTCTTTCCCCAGAGTTTGGGTTCTCTCTGCAATACAACAGAGTTACAAGCTATTTTCTGCAGCTGAACTGTTTTTTCCTGGCCTACATGCATCAGTAGCTGCAGCATGTGCTGCCAGATGAAGGGTTTGGGGAGAAGAATCAGTGAATGCCAAGCAATCCATGTTGAAAAGCCACTTGCATGTAGGAAAGGAAAGAAAGGATCCAGGAGTGCCTGAAAGTTAAATTTCACCAAAAGGGAAGGCAGCATGTGGAGTTTCTGCAGGCTCTTCCCTCTGCCGTGGTTCTCTGCTTTCCCTCTTTACTCGAATTGCCTTTTATATCCCTTTCCACCTACCCTTTTCTTTTCCTTCTTCCCTTCCAATTCGTGTTCTTAAAATAACAGCCACAATAATGATATAAGTGTGAACAAGAGGAAGAGAAGTAGTCCTGGAAGGAGAGTAGCGTTTGCCTCATTCTGTAGCTCACTGGCTCGCTCAAGGTTTTCTCCAGCTGGACGCTCACTGGGGCAGGACACTGGTGGCACTGGCCAGCTGCACAGCACAATCCCATTTTCCAGGCTTTTAGGCACTGCTGTAGTAAGCACAGAGGTTGTTTTTTATACGTTATCTCCTTCCTGATTCTGACATGTTCCATCCCGAAAGCTCTGCTCCCATTCTTCTGGGAAGTCGAATCCTGTGTGATCTCCTGTTATCCATGATGATTGTCATCTGATGAAGAGTGGAAGCTGCAGGGTTACTCCAGCTCCTGGGAAAGCAAGGAGGGGAGCAGAGGCACTGCAGGTTGAACAACTGATGATAGTACGAAGGCAATGGAAATGCGTATGGTGAAAGGTTGTTTGGCCTTGGGGACTGGTTTCTGCAGGCCCTTTTGGAGTATGGATCTCAGGCTGTTTAAATGGGAGCAGCTGTCAGACATTTCCCAATCACAGACGTTTGCCTGCCATGTTGGACCAAACACCCTGATTAGAAAGGACTGGGAAATGACTGTCTATGGGAGCTTACATTGCATTTTTATTACTTGCAAATAGCTGCTGAAACATTTCCTACTGCAATTCCAATTCATTCAAAATTTTCAATATCCTCTCTTGAAGTAGATTAAACTGCATATGGAGTCCTTAAAAATCAAACCTTGGGTAGTTTCCAAAGAGTCATAAAGCTAAAGTTGCAGGATGATAACAGTCATTTGTAAAAGTAAATATGATAAAATGAACAGCTGCTTGCATGAAGCAGCACCACAGACTTCCTAATGACTAGCTCGGTTCATTTGGGGTTTCAAAATAATTTGAGTTCTGCTTGTCTGAGTGCTGTTAATTGATCAAAAAGTAAAGCTGATCACTGCCTGCTTTTCCCATGACATATATGCTTTAATAAATTATTGCTTGCAACTCATGCAGTGTAACTCATTATTGACTTCAGATACATTAGCTGGACGGATGGAAAGGACAGTTCCCCAGAACCATTAATATCATACTGGGATTTTTTGAGGGTCTCAGCTGGACCTCTTCTCTCTGACAAACTCCCATCAACAAGCCAGTGGTTTTTTGAAAATTGCCATGGTATTTTTCTTGTAATATGTTCAAGTGAGCTCTTCCTATCAGGAGAATTTTCATGTACTAAACACATTTAGTTGGCCATAGACAACGAACAAATATATAACCTCAGATTTCAGCTGCTGATAAAGATTTATTACATTCTTTAAAATAAGGCTCATTTGTATGCAGCACTGCTGGGTCTGAAACTGTAAATTGGCACTTTCTCGATGTTCTTAGTAATTCTGCTCTTGTGGCAGTCTCTGGAGAAAAGGCGCTTGACTTGGGAAACCCTCTCTCCTCTGAAAGCAGTCTCATACAAGTTTGGAAAACTTGTTCGGAATCTTGTGGAAAACACATTTTTCTAAATTTGTATGAGACTCAAGAAAATGCTGGATGGGAGGATGGAATGAGAAAGGGGCAAGCAGAAAGAAAAAAGCAAAAGAGGCACTTCAAAAGAGAGGTAGGAAGAAAAGCCACTAAAAAGGAAATGAGATGAGAAAATATGGAAGGGAAGCAGAAGAAGATGAAATAATAAGCAGCACATATGTTTGTTTTATAGGAAGTTGGCTGACAGGCTGAATATCTACTCTGGTCAGGGAATCGAAATTATGGTGGGCTCTGGATGAAAAGTGAATAGCAAATATCCTAAATTAAGAACTCAAGAGACTGAAATCTATTTGTAAAACTGTTCTGCAACAACAAAACCACCATATTTTAAGACCAAAGCTTGTGATGAATAATTTGCAAACAGAAGACAGGCTAAACATCTTGGGTAAGAAAGCACTAGAAAATACTTGCTCCAAAACACTGATGAAGTGAAAAACCATATTGTGTTATCAAAGTTCCTTACTTTGAATTCCATTTAAAGTAATGAGATAAAGAACCTTTTGCCATTAACAATAATATTGGATTTTCCTCCCCTGCAAGCAACTCTCCAGGTCACTTTGTGACTGGTGCTGATTTCTGTAATCCTTGTAAGCTTCTTGTATGACAGATGGTAAATTCATTTTTGAGGTGTGTATTCAGTTCCACTTGTGGGGGAAATGTGAGATTGGGAAGTGAGAGGAAGGTCTGAGTGGAAACAGGACCTGATGCCTGGTGGTCCTGGGCAACACTGCTGGGAGACTCACTGAGCTTATCACTCCCTGCAAGCATGACGCCTTGGAGGCACCGTACAACTGCTGCAATATTTATCAAGGAGATATGGTCTGCCCAAAGTGCATCAGCAGAACTATTGCGATTTTCCAATATGAAAGGATGCCTGAAAAGAGGATGAGCATTTTATTATTTATTTGATAGCAACACCTACCCCAGAACAAATAATTGACTCTGCTTGCGACTGTCCCGGCAAAGATTTCTCTGTGCATGAAAAGCAGCAATTGTTAAGAGTCTTGGCAAATAAAAGAAGCACTGGTTGTAAAACTGGCTATTTTAGTTATTCAAATCTTAACAGAGGTGGGGCTAAAGACTCTAAAAATGGGACAATCTGTCAGGAAGCTGAATGCACATATTGAGGGGTTTCTGGTGGTGTGGGTGTTGCTGCAGGGAGCTGGGGCCGGGGAGCCGGTGAGGCGGGGGTAAAGCCTCTGGCGGGGACCGAGCCATGGGGGCCAGCCAGCCCCACACCTGGTTGCAGCCCAGCCATGGCACTGTGGGGCACTTCAGCCCATTGGTGCATGACAGTATCTGGGCTTGGGAGGGAACAAAAACTGCCCCGTAGGTCTCAGCCAAAAGGCTACTGCAACCCTGTCACCTCAGAAACTCTTCTCGTTTTATCTGCTGTCGCTTATCTCTTACCTGATCGACTGTTGAAGATCTGTAATGGTAACAAAGTGCTGGGTTTCCCTGCATTGGTTGCATGATTCAGTGCAGCAGGGTGAAATTTTCACCCTCAGATTAATCTGGGATAATTCCCGGGCTTTCAGTCTTTCATTGTTTTTCACTATTATTGTTCTATCAGCTTCAAAGGAGATGTGCAGTCCTGACTGGCATCACTGTCAACAGAGCAGAAATACACCCCTTGTTTCTAACAGAATGGCCTCCATATTTCATGGTAAAGTCTTTTTCTAGGAAACCCATCGCTTGCATGATAGCACTCTGAATTATAAAATGTGTGAGAAAGGGTATCTCTCAGAACATACCTGTGCTTTTTTTTTTTTCTACCCCATAAATCAAGCAAAGCAGAAAATAGGAGGTGAAGAAAAACTTTAATTCAATATTGCATTTCCAAGGTAATAGAAAAATTCAACACCATAGAACACAAACTGATCTAGTAGGTACAGTTTGCCAGACTTTGATACATGATCTCTCCTACATCTCTGGATCATGTTGGAGGCATGTAACCATTCTGCCACACTTCAGAGAAGTTTGACATGCCGACGGGGAGAAGGTAGCTAAAATAACAGCAATCTCTACTTTAAAGACAGATCTGTGTTGCCATCCAAATCAAAGGTGTTTGGCCGCAAATGGTGGTGGAGCTGTTTATCTGGGTACATTTTGTGAAGGTCTTTGTGTCATTGAGAGAAGCTGTAGGAAGAGCAGAGGCACTCAGAGAAAAGACAGCAGTATTGGCCCAGCAAGGGAAGCTTTGACACAAAAATCTATGGAAAATAAGAGAAAACATCAAGGGGTGAGTGTTAATTGGCAGGGAATTCCTTGCATTTCTTTAGAGTTCAGAGAAACAGAATTTAGTTTATTCTTGGTGAGGAAACAAAGCTGCATTAAAGCCATCTGAAACTTCCATGGTACTTTCTCTCTGAAGTTAAACCGAGTCTGAAGTCTGGTCAACAGGTTGGTTGAGAAAGTGGTAACAGCTCTGAAGATGAAAGTGTAAAAGGAGTGCAATGTGAATAAGTGATGAGAATCAGACACCCTGGATTTACACCACTGACAGCCTCCAGAATATTACAGTTCATGGATGCCTAAAAGGACCTGGGTGTCCTGATGGATGACAGGTTGACCATGAGCCAGCAGTGTGCCCTGGTTGCCAAGAAGGCCAATGGGATCCTGGGGTGCATCAAGAGGAGTGTGGCCAGCAGGTCGAGGGAGGTTCTCCTCCCCCTCTAGTCTGCCCTAGTGAGGCCTCATCTGGAGTACTGTGTCCAGTTCTGGGCTCCCCAGTTCAAGAAAGATGAGGAGCTACCGGAGAGAGTCCAGCGGAGCGCTACAAGGATGATGAGGGGACTGGAGCATCTCTCCTATGAGGAAAGGCTGAGGGAGCTCAGCTTGTTTAGCCTGAAGAAGAGAAGGCTGAGAGGGGATCTTAGAAATGCTTATAAATATCTCAAGGGTGGGTGTCAGAATGATAGGGCCAGACTCTTTTCAGTGGTGCCCAGTGACAGGACAAGGGGCAATGGGCACAAACTGAAGCACAGGAAGTTCCGTCTGAACATGAGGAAGAACTTCTTCCCTCTGAGGGTGACGGAGCACTGGAACAG